>ERZ780151.1285-NODE-1285-length-19118-cov-4.763678_pt1 | contig 19118 bp, 10 predicted proteins | sample MGYA00510983_ERZ780151 | MGnify/ENA primary metagenome ERZ780151 (study PRJEB29588, sample SAMEA2144623) | human gut metagenome | biome: human gut; feature: human-associated habitat; material: faeces | place: Denmark | collected 2008/2010 ... | reverse complement strand
GGATACGAAGGTGAAGGTGATCTGATGAAGCTGCAATTCAAGCACCAGCCGTTTCAGGCGGAAGCCGCCGATGCCGTCTGCGACGTGTTCTGCGGCCAGCCGTACCGCACGGTGACGTATCGCCGCGATCTTGGCGATCTGACGGGCGTGCAGATGAGCACCTATGATACTGAGGTGGGCTTTCGCAATCAGCCGCTTGTGCCGGAGCTGACGAACCGAAAGCTGCTGGACAACCTGCGCGCGGTGCAGCGCAGGAACGGCCTGAAACCCTCGGATGAGCTGACCGGGCCTGGCGTCAATCTTTCCATCGAAATGGAGACCGGCACGGGTAAGACCTATACCTACGTCAAAACGATGTACGAGCTGAACAAGCGCTACGGCTGGAGCAAGTACATCATCGTTGTGCCGTCGGTAGCCATCCGCGAGGGCGTCTATAAGTCTCTGCAGACTACGCAGGAGCACTTTGCCGAAGAATACGGCAGGAAAATTCGATTTTTTATTTACAGTTCAGATAATCTTCCGGCAGTAGATACCTTTGCGTCTGACAGCGCCATCAACGTCATGATCATCAATATGCAGGCGTTCAACTCCAGCAAGAACCAGCGCATTATTGACAAAAAGCTGGATACCTTCCGCAGCCGCAAGCCCATCGACATTATTGCAAAGACCAACCCCATTCTTATCATCGACGAACCCCAGAGCGTGGAGGGCAAGCAGACCAAGGAGAGCCTGAAAAAGTTTTGCCCGCTGTTCACGCTGCGCTATTCCGCCACCCATAAGGAGAAGTACGATATGGTGTATCGTCTGGATGCCATGGATGCCTACAACCAGCATCTGGTGAAGAAGATCGCCGCGCTGGGTGTAACGCTGCAGGGCAGCACCGCCACCACCAGCTATGTGTATCTGGAGGGCATTGACCTCTATAAGGACAAATCCCCCACCGCACGGCTGGGCTTCGAGGTAAAGGGCAAGATCGGCACACGCACCGTGGTACGGAAAGTCAGCGGCGGCGATGATCTGTACGATCTGTCCGACGGGCTGGACGAGTACGCTGACCGGTTCAAGATCCTTCCGGACGGCATTGACGGGCGGGACAACTCTGTTACGTTCCTCAATGGTCTGAAGCTGTACGCAGGGCAGATCAGCGGCAGCGAACAGATGGTGGTGCTCCAGCGGCGCATCCAGATCCGCGAGACCATCCGCACGCATATCCAGCGGGAGCAGGAACTGTACCGTAAGGGCATCAAGGTATTGAGCCTGTTTTTCATTGATGAGGTGTCCAAATACCGCAGCTATGACGGCGACGATGATGCAGGCCGCAACGGCGAGTACGCTCAGATGTTTGAAGAAGAGTACGACAGCGTTGTAAGCGAGCTACAGCGGAAGATCGGCGACGAGTCCTATCTCCGCTATCTGGACAAGCTCAGTGCCAGAACGACCCACCAAGGCTATTTCTCCATCGACAAAAAGAAGGGTAAGAAAGCCCGCTTTGTGGAGAGTAAAGTTGACCGTAAGACGCAGACTTCCGATGACGCGGACGCCTACGACCTCATTATGAAGGACAAAGAGAGGCTGTTGAGTCTCGACGAGCCGGTGCGATTCATTTTCTCCCACTCCGCGCTGCGGGAGGGCTGGGACAATCCCAATGTCTTCCAGATATGTACGTTGAAAAAGCAGAGTGACTCTGACATCCGCAGTCGGCAGGAGATCGGACGCGGCCTGCGGCTGTGCGTTGACCAGCAGGGCGAGCGCATGGATGAGAGCGTGCTGGGCAGCGAGGTGCAGGAACTGAATAAACTGACGCTGATCACCGACATGGAGTTCGGCAAGTTTGCGGAGGCGCTGCAATCCGGCTTGGCGGAATCCTTGGCTGACCGGCCTAAGAAGGTCGATACGCAGTTGTTCCTTGGTAAAGTCCTTACCGATGCCAACGGCAGCGAAGTCAAGGTCGCGCCGGAGCTGGCTACGGCCATCTACGAAGACCTTGTCAGCAACGGCTATGTCAAGCGCGGCGAACTGACGGATAAATATTATGCCGATAAGGCCAGCGGTACAGTGCAGGTAGCGGAGGAAGTCAAGGATTGCACCGCCGCAGTGGTGCAGGTGCTGTCTTCTATCTACGACAGTCACTCCATGCGTCCGGAGGATGCCCACGGCAACAATGTGGAAGCGCGTGTTGACCCGGAAAAGCTGCACAAGAAGGAATTTGTGGAGCTTTGGAATCGTATCAATCACAAGTCCTTCTATACTGTACGGTTTGATAAGGAAAAGCTCATCGAGAGCGCCGTGAAGATGCTGGATGAAAAGCTGAACGTAACCACAGTGACGGTCAAATTGGAGTACGGCGAGCAAGCAGCGCGTTTGGACTCCAAGGAGCAACTGGAGCAGGGCCACGGTTTCCACAGGACGCTCTCCGACCAGGAGGCCCCAAAAACCGCCCCGTTGGGCAGTGTTCGCTATGACCTTATCGGAAAGCTTGTGGAGGAGACAAAGCTGACCCGCGCAACAATTGCAGCGATCCTGCAGCGCATGGCTCCGCAGAAGTTTGCCATGTTCCGCCTGAATCCGGAGGAGTTCATACTGAAAACAGCGAAAATCATCAATGACCAGATGGCGACACAGATCATTGAACATATTACCTATAACAAGCTGGATGCGGCTTACGACACAGACATCTTTACCAGCGCCAATCTTCGTGGTAAACTTGGCTTAAACGCAATGGAGGCCAATCGCAGCCTGTACAGCCACATTATCTATGACTCTGAGAATGAAAAGCGGTTTGCCGGTGAATTGGACGTCAATGCGAAGGTTGCAGTATATGTGAAGCTGCCCGGCGGATTTTTCATCTCCACGCCAGTCGGCAAGTATAATCCAGACTGGGCGATCGCTTTCAATGAAGGCAGTGTCAAGCATATCTACTTCATCGCCGAAACGAAGGGCAACAGTGATGCTGCCGAACTGCGCGGCGTGGAAAACGCAAAAATCGCCTGTGCAAAAGCGCACTTTGCCGCAATCAGCAGCGAGAGCGTAACATACTCTGTCGTTGATAGCTTTGCCGAATTGATGAACATTGTGTCTTAAGAAAGCAAGGGAGGTGTCTCCATGAACTGTCCGACCTGCGGCGCACCGAATGTGATCCTGCACAAGGATATATGGGAATGCGGCTGGTGCGGCGACAGCGGGCCTATCCCGCGCTACATTCTTGAGCAGCGCGAAGCCGCATGCGAAAGGCAGGAGGCATGGTGGCAAAGTTCCGCCGCGACCACGCGTAACGCCGCCCTGACATTCGTGGAGGCGGTCACAAGGCTGCTGCCCACATATCCAGAGTCGAAATCCTTCGCATGGAGGGTAGTACTCTGTCAAGTTTCCGCCGGGCTGATTGAAAGCGGCCTGTGGAACAAAACGTGGAATGATGAGGTGGACGACTCCGTCATCGGACGCATTTTCTACCCCTACCGGACGCTGGCCAACGATTTGGCGGATTTCAGCGATATCAGCAATAGACGGGTCCTGGAGCGGTCCGTACGCTCCAGGAAGCCGCTGTTTCAGGCGGAGGGTCAGCTGACAGATAAGGTCTGCGGTAAGTTTTGGGAGATGATGATCGAACAGCTGCCGCCCTACGACAAGGAAGAACCCTCCATGCAGGATGGGCACCTTTATATGGGCCGTGCCTTCGGCGGTAAGAATCTCGCAGAGAGTACCATAGAGGATGCTTTATGCAGCATTCTCCCCTTAGCGGCGTTCTTCGCAGGATGCATCGGGGAAAACGCGGATACCCGCAATAATCGTTTTTTAGGGTATTTCACCAAACATTGGAAGCGGCTTCGCGGCGAAAAAGTCGATCCCATGGACTACGCAGACTCTGCCGTGGCGCGGATCGTGGCGCAGTTCCCGGAACTGAAGAGCGAGTACGCGCGTGCGGATCTTTTCAATATGTTCGGTGAGGATCTGCTGGAGGGGATCTACAACACCGATCCGCAGAGGGCCATCGCCATGTGGCGCTCCTTGCCGCAAAAGCAAGCGCCGTTGCAGGACGACGGCCTTTCCGAGGACTTCTTTTGCTTGATCGATTTCTTTTGGAAGAGTGAGGAGTGTGATGAGGACGCCCTCACGCCGCTGCTGGACGCCGTACAGCGAGATGAGACCCTCGCGGAGATGGTCTTTCGCAGCCACTATGTGTGCACGCTGCACCTGTACCTCATCCAAACAGCCATCGAGCAGGGAAAAACTGCGCTGGCGGAGCATCTGTACGCCATGCTGCAATTAAATCCGCTGCCGCGAGAGAAGTGGCGTGAAGAACCCGATGCGTTCACGGCCCTGATGAAAGATCTCTACAACACAGCGGGCCATGTGCCAACATATCGGTACTGCTCTGTACAGGTGGGAAACAATCGGCCGCACGCCTATTTGACCGCCGGCTTGCCGGTAAAGAGGGGTGACCGTGTGCGCGTTCCCTACGGCAAAAGGAATGAGCCGAAGGAGGGCGTTGTCCGTTCCGTGGGCGACTACACCCACGACACCGCCCCGTGGCCGCCGGAGAAAACCAAGCGCGTGCTGGAGATACTCCCCAAGCCGCAAGAGCCCGTAAAAAAAGAACCCGCCGCGCCAAAGCCGCAGCAGGTTGAAGATGAAACCGCAAAGCCGGAAGCACCGCCCATCACGGAGGAAGCGAAACCGTCTTCAGACGCAGGCACTGCTCCTGCGGCAGAAACACCGCAGGAGACTGCTCCGCCTCCCAAACGGAGTCTCGTCCCCATCCTCGTCGCTGTGGCGTTGGTGATAATCGCTGGCTACGCTTTGCTGAACAGTCATAACCAACGCGCAGCATGGGAACAGCAGTATCAGACTGCGGCAGAGCTATTTGCGGGAGGCAACTACAAAAAAGCGGCAGAGCTGGCGGAGGACGTGCCCAAAAACATCGCCGAGCAACCCGCGTTGCTGACCGTGGCCAAGGCGGGTGTGCTGCTGAACGCCAATACGGAGGAATCGCTTCGTGACGGGCTCGACCTGCTGGAATATGCGTGGGATCTCGGTTCATATAGCGAACAGGGTACAGCCCTGCAAGCGGAGTTGACTGCACGGCTGCAAGAAACCCTCTATGAGAAGGCCATTTCCCTGCTGCACAAAGGGGACGCATACGCGGCTCGCGACTGTCTACGGGAGTTGGGGAATTACAAGGATGCTGCAACAATACTGGCGTATACGCATGCGCTGATCGACTCTCAGTCGTTCAATGTGATCCTATACCGTTGGGCGTTGGAGTCGCTGCAAGCAATACCCCCAGACTACAACGGTGAATTTGCGGAGGAGATCGCCGCGCTCCGGGATGCGCTGCCGGGGAAAATTGCAGAGCAGGAGCAGATCGACGCAGAACGCGCCGCCATCCTTGCCCAGCAGCAACAGCAGAAACCGAAACCGCCTCAGACCTTTAACTACGGCGGCAGCACCGACACCGGCCCTGGCAGCGGCCACAGCCTTCGCGAGGACTATGGTGACCCGGAGGACCTCTACGAGGACGGCGGCTACGACGACCTCGATGAAGCCTGGGATGAGTGGGAAGAAGGGTGGTAAGCACTCGGAAAAGCGTATAATGCCAACTATAAAAATAAAGTGTGCAAGGATTGCACACTTTATTTTTTGCCCCATAAAAACGCATCCGAAAAGCATTTTGAAGAGGTCGAAGATTTACCCCGTGAAAGGGGTTGACATGATCAGAAAATATGGTATCGTAGAAGTATAATTACGAAGTATTTTTATTAGGAAAAGAGGGTTATCCTCTTTCCGTTTTGAAGACACCACATGTTTTTGAGACAAGGTTACCTTAGGGTGACTTTGTCTTTTTTTACTGAAAAATAGGCTTTTACCATATTTTCTGACCGCGGGTGCGGGGAAGAAAGGAGGGGAGGACGGCCGCTGAAAGATTCTTGATAATATATGTGGAAATCTAAATGATCCCACATTCACGGAGAGAAAAAGTATAAAGCATTCCAAATTTTGCTGCATTTTCTGTTGCTTCAAATCCCCAAATACCGGATTTGAGACTATGGAAACACGACTTCAGACTGGAATAGACATGACGTATAACAATCCCCAATACCTCCCCTCCTGCATCTGCGCCGCATGAGGATTTAGAATATGTCTCTCCGCACGATGGATTTTTTTGGCCTGCCCGTCACTTTCCGCGTTGAAATGCGCAAGAACACTGCCGCAATTATCCTGTCTCTGCGCTCTCGCGATAAGGAACGCATCGATGGTAACGGTGCGATTGTCTATGAGCATCCCCCGCGTATCGTGCGCTTCACGGACGAGGCTTCCGTGGAGAAGCGCGTACTTGAACTGATTCCCGAGTGCCTCCAGCGCGCCTTTGATCCCGATACAAAAGCGGGATGTTCGTTACGGGAAAAGTTTGCTCAGAGTCTGCCACTGGCCGCTTTGATCGCGGCGGACTTTGATCGGGTCGCCCAAAATATAAAGTGGGCAACGTCTACGAAAAAAGAATATATGTGTTGGTTTGAACTGCTTGTAAGCAAATTTGGGCGGATACCTTTTTGCGAAATAACGCAAGAAAAATTTGCTTTACACTTGCGCGAGGGAGGCTATTCTGACTATCAGATTAATGGTCAGATCTGCGCCATGAGGGCGCTGGTCGCATACGAGGAGGCTCAATATTTGATCTCAGAGCACTTCATAGACACTTTTACCATGGGAAACCGCCGCACAGTCGTTGGCCTGCGGGACGCGAGCCGGCATTTCGAGAAAAACATTTTGACGCACGCTCAGGTAGAGAGGATTGCTGCGAGCTGTGTCGGAATGCTTGAGGACAACCGTGGCTACCTGTATTTTGGGTTAATTCTATTGATGACCACAGGAATCACAATCAGTGAACTCTGCGCATTGACCTGGGGGTCATTCTCTTTCTCAAAAACCTACGCAGGAATCATTGTTGTAGAAATTATGGCGGAGACAAAGCTTGTAGGCGATGTCTATCGCATTGAAGAACTAAATGGGCCGCGGCGACGGACTATTCCGCTGCCACCGGCAGTGGCAAAATTTTACCACAGGGTAAGAGACAATGCGCCAAATATACAAGAGAATGCGCCGTTCATGCGCAGCTTCAAAAACGCGGCGCGGCGGATACGCCCGGATGAGTTTGATCGGTGGTTAAAAGGATTTTTCAAGAGCTTCGGTTTTTCAAAACAGCCGGAGCTAAAAAGTTTAACGAAAAATCCAGAACGAACTTTAAGAGCCACTTTCAGATCGGCACTGGAATCTTGCGGATGTGACGCAGACGAGATTCGCTATTTATATGGCAGCGCACCCGAGAGTGTATTCGCGCGGAACTACTGTGCCTATGACGATCCTCGGGAGCTGGCGAAACTGGCCGCGGTGCTGGATAAATACGCCATATCTTTGACAGAAACACCCTGCGATGTATCCGAGTTCAAGATTAGCCGCAAAGACGAAGATGTTGTGATGACCTCCACCCCGAACTGTCGCTTCAGTGGTGATGTCATAATCGACATAGACGGCATTTCAGGGCACAACTTTGAAGCTGGAAGCGATTTACTACTTTGCATCAAATCAAATGACAATATATTCTTCACGGCAAAACTAAAATCAAAGGAGACTTAACATGAAATCTAAGACTGATGGCGATTTGAGCCTTGACAGCTATTGGAAAAAACACTGCATTTCTATCGCAAAAGATCGCCACTGGGCGATCCAGGAGGGAGACCAATACAGTTTTGAAACCTGTACGACATTGCGCCAATATGATGATTATATCAAAAAGGTTGCAGGCTATCTGGATATGTCAATCTCCGAAATTACTCCGGCAAATATTCTGCTCGCTGTCTCTAAAGTCGCTAAGGAATGCAAATACCAAGAAGCGACCGTTAAGACGATCATCTCAGCGTTGCGGGACATCTTTTCCTATGCCGCCACATGCGGACATGCTTACAACATCCTCTCAAAAAATCGTGCGGGAGACAAGTCAAATAATCTTACGACTTTGATGATACAGAGGATCTTAGCCCCGGCAATGGCAAACGCGGAGCTGAAAGAATTGAACGATAGTTGCCCGCGGGCCTTGACAATTGGGCAGCAGGGACGTCTGGCGCTATATGCGGCGGAACATGTGCTGGAGGATGGTCGCTTCTGCGGCATTTTGATCTCATTGTACACTGGCATACGTCCCGCGGAGTGCCGTGGACTGCGGTGGAACGATTTCCGATCGTTTCCCGATCATCCAGACCGGCATTACCTGAAAGTTGACGAAATTTTGAATGATAAATTGGAATATAGTAGGCAGCTAAAGACGAAAAATGCACTGCGGTGCATTCCCGTTCACATTGAAATCGAGGGTGCTCTGCAGAAGCGGAAAAAATTTGTGCAGCAAAATATGGGTGAGAACACAGATATTGGGGAATTGCCTATTGTCTGCTTCGAAAATGAGTTTAAGGACCCGTGTCGCGGGCCGGATTATTCAAATTTTGCTTTCAAATTGTTGAAGGAATTTGGCGTTTCCAGCGAGCAGTTAGGGTTTTCCTTGCTTGATGAGTTCGACAATTTGACACCATCAGACTCCCACCCGCCCATGCGGATATTGCGCCGGAATTTTGCAACCGTAATCCAGGCGTGTACAGACCTGTCGCTGGAGGAGAAAGAATACATTTTCGGCCACAGGATCTCCGGTAAGGATGGTGCGAAAAAGCGCATTGAGTACAACCGTAATATGGATCGACTGTGGCGCATTGCGCAGAAGCTGGACAAGGCGCCCTTTTGCAAAAAGCTTTACGAACTTCATTTTCCTCAGATTATCGTAGGTGACGGTATCGTAGTACAAGAAGGCCGTGGGCAGGGAACAATCAGGATTCCTTGGGAGTCAGCCGTGTATGGGCAAAAATTACATCTGCATTTTGAAGGCGGCCCAAATACGTCTGTAAGCATCTCAACTCCGAACGCCGTGCGTCCCTTCGGCGGACTGCCGGTCGAGGTAAAGATGGCTGACGCACCTATTTCTTGGGGTGACCCTTTACCGCCAATCAACGCAGAGGCGATGCATTGGGAAGCGGTAAGGAAAGTGCGGTATTTGAAGAAAACTGACAAATAAAGGCATGAAGTGGAAAGCTGACACAAATGCAGAAAATATGGGCGTTGAGGAAGTCAGACCTCGACGCCCACGTTTTGTCATTGGATACGGAAACCACCGGCTTTGCCGGTGGAGGCACCCCGTAAAAGCTTTAGCTTTAAGCATCAAGCGAAGCGAGTTACAAGTAGAAGTCTTGATAAAAGAATTAGCCACAAGTAGAACATAAATCGCCTGTTTACGTGCTGTAGGGCAGAAAATGCAAGTGAAATAAAATTCAGCGCCCCTTGATGGAATAGGCCCTTATATCCTCTGATTTTGACACGGCGATGAGCCGTGGCGGAGCATAACGTTTAATCCGCATTTATAAAAACCAGCAAACCTGGTTTTACCAAGGAATGATTATAGAGAGTGATAAAGTGGAAACGCCGGCACTGAAGTGACATCACATAAAGAAGCCAATTGTCCTAAATTTGCGGGTACGTGTTGAGAAAGAACTGATGTTGTGGTACAATAATTTATAAACATATAGAATGCGATGCTGGACGAAGATGAAATTTTTGCCCCATCGCAGAATAGCCGGGTTATATAAAATTATATCGTTGTAATGACTTCTGCAAACTGTTGAAATCTGCTGGGGTGAGATGTGTTATGAACTGGACTGACGTTGTTGCAATTGTCCTTTCTGCTGTAGCTGCTGGATTTTCTATATGGTCATTTTTCTTGGAACGAAATCGGAACCGTCAGGAGGCAACGATCCGAGCTTTCGAAGAATTGGAAAAAGAGGTTTTCCAAAGTGAGGATTATCAATCCACTCCATTCGAAATAGAAACTGGGTATGAAGGAGCGAAGGATAAGCCAGCATGGAAGCGTTCTACCTACTTCTTGTCGAAAATAGAACACTTTTGTGTTGGCATCCAGGCGGGAACATTTGACATAAAAATCTTAAATCGCCTTGCGGGAGGCTTCTTTATCGAGCAATTTGAATTTTGGACTCCGATTATTAAAACAAAACGCAAGGATGATAAAGAGAAAACCATGCAGCACTACGATGAATTCGAGGATGTAGTAAATAGGCTCAAGGCAATGAGAAAATCGAATCGATAGCAAGAAAAAAGTACATTGAGGTGATACGCTATGCCATATTTAGAAACTGTTCGAGAGCTTCTGGAAGCCAAAGAAGGCGAACACGTCCAATTCAAGGAAGCCAAGCATCGCTTTGACTTCAGAGAGGCGGTGAAGTGTTGCTGTGCTTTGGCGAACAATGGCGGCGGCAAGCTGGTATTTGGCATCACAGACAAGAGACCCCGCAGCGTGGTCGGAAGCGCAGCTTTTGACCAGCCGGAGCGCACCCGCATGGGCTTGATTGAGAAGTTGAAGGTCAATGTTGATTTTCAGCTCTTCGACTACGAGGGAAAGCGGGTTTTGGCCTTCGACGTGAAAAGCCGTCCAATCGGCTTGCCGGTACAATACGATGGTGTAGCATGGATTTACGAGGGTGATACGCTCAAGCCCATGCCGGAGGATATGCGCCGCAGCATCTATGAAGAGACCGGCGGCGATTTTTCCGGGACGATCTGCGCCGGGGCAACAATCGATGATTTGGACGAGACCGCCATTGAAAACTTCCGCACCAAGTGGATCGAAAAGAGCGGCAAAAAGCAGCTTGCCACGCTGTCTAAGCAGCAACTTCTCCATGACTGCGGTGCCATTACGGATGACGGCGTGACGTATGCAGCTCTGATCCTGTTCGGCAAGAACGCGGCGATCATTAAGTATTTGCCGCAAGCGGAGATCATTTTTGAGTATCGTTCCTCCGAAGCGTCGGGGCCTGCCAATCAGAGAGAAGAGTTTAAGGTTGGCTTCTTCGCTTGCTATGACCGCGTGTGGGAGCTTGTCAATCTGCGGAACGATAAGCAGCATTATCAGGAAGGCTTTTTCGTGTTTGACATTGCGACCTTCAATGAGCGCGTTGTCCGAGAAGCGATTCTGAACGCGGTGAGCCACAGAAACTATCAGTTTGGCGGAAGCATCTTTGTCCGCCAGTTCCGCGACAGATTGGTTGTCGAAAGCCCCGGCGGACTTCCCTTCGGCATTACGCTTGACAACATATTGGATCGCCAGCTCCCGCGCAACCGCCGTATTGCGGAGATCCTTTCCCTCTGCGGCATGGTGGAGCGTTCTGGTCAGGGCATGAACCTGATGTTTGAGCTGAGTGTGCAGGAGGCAAAACCGCTTCCTGACTTCACAGGTACGGATGACTTCTTCGTCAGCGTTACTCTGAACGGACTGATCCTCGACAAAGCGATGCTTTCCGTTATCAACCGGATCAGCGAGAGAGGTGCGGAGCTGCTGTCCACCGAGGATTTCCTTGTGATTGATGCTCTGTACCATGAAAGACCGCTGAGTGAGAAGATGCAGTCTCGCCTGAATCGGCTGATCGAGATGGGTATTGTCGAGCATATCGGTCGCAAGAAGTACGTTCTTGCCAGAAGCCTCTATGCGGCAACGGGAAAAACCGGTGTGCATACAAGGCACGTCGGATTGGATCGAGATACCAACAAGGAGTTGCTGCTAAAGCACATCCGCCAGAACAACGAAGTTGGTACTCCGTTCAAAGAATTGCAGCAAGTTTTGCCGGGGCTCAACCGCAATCAAATTCAAGATTTGATGAAGGAATTGAAAAAGGACGGAAAAGTTTTTTGCGAAGGAAAGACAAGCGCCGCAAGGTGGTTTGCTATAAATTGATGGAAACGGACTTGCGGAAAACTTGCGTGTAACTTGCGGGAAACTTGCGGGAAACTTGCGGGAATTACAACTCAACACGCAAGATCCGCGTTTAAGTTGGTGGAGGGATAATTGATATGGGAAGACTGATTTCCGAGAAATATGCTGCTTGGCAAGCCGAGTGCGAAGAACGCTTCCAGCAGCTCAAAAAGAACGAAGAAGAACTCAACCGCATTTTCATTGACATTTACGGTTTGCAGGACGAATTGACGCCGGATGTGGCGGACAAGGATGTGACCGTGCATCGCGTGTTTGACAGCAAGGATGATGTGCCGGAATCTATGAAGGGCAGCAACTATGTCCGCACCATGCGCGATGAGATCGTCTCCCTCATCTCCTATGCCGTGGGCTGTATGTTCGGGCGCTACTCTCTGGACGTGGATGGGCTTGTCTACGCAGGAGGAGATTTTGATTCCACTTTTAGAAAGGGAAGCCTTGTAGATGAGTCGGGGACGGCAATAACTTTTGGCGGTATTAGGATTGCTGTTAGCGACACTTACGACTATATAAAAAACGAGGACAAGTGGATTCCTGTTACCTTTGCGCCGGACACCGACAACATAATTCCCATCTGCGATGACGAGTATTTTGACGATGACATTACCGGACGTTTTGTCGAGTTTGTTCGTAAGGCTTATGGTGATGACACGCTGGAAGAAAACCTCAAGTTTGTCGCCGATGCACTCGGCGGCAAGGGTACGCCCCGCAAGGTGATCCGCAGCTACTTCCTGAATGACTTCTATGCCGACCATCTGAAAACCTATCAGAAGCGTCCAATCTACTGGCTCTTTGACAGCGGCAAGAAGAACAGCTTCAAGGCACTGTGCTATATGCACCGCTATCAGCGCGATCTTCTCGCCCGTCTGCGCACGGACTATGTACATGAGCAGCAGGAGCGTTACCGCACCCAACTTGCCCAGCTCGGTGATGCTATTGACCATGCCAGTGCATCCGAGCGCGTGAAGCTGACCAAACAGCAGAAGAAGTTCCAAGATCAAGCGACCGAGCTGCAAAAATACGAGGAAAAGGTTCACCACCTTGCCGACCAGAACATCGAGATCGACCTTGATGACGGCGTGAAACATAACTACGAACTGTTTGCTGATGTGCTGGCGAAGATTAAGTGAGGAAATATTATGGCGGTCTTTTACTACTACTGCAAACTCAGTACATTTAAGTCTATGCTGCACAGTAAGACACTGTGGCTAACCGATTTGACTAAATCAAATGATGCCGAGGAGGTCTTCCGAGCATATTGCAATCTGTGGAATAGAGTGAAGTTACTCCTTGAACAGAGTGATCTCCCCAAAGACATACTTAAATCGCAAATAGAAGCGTGTGACTCAAACTTTCGCATTCAAAGTTATTCGGATGTTCCGTATGGCTGTTGCCTTTGCACCGAGGATGATTTGGTTCAGCAATGGAATGAGTACGGAGATAGCAGAAAAGGCATCGCAGTTGGCTTTGACTTTGCGTTAATTAACGGTCTGCAAAAGCAGTATCCGATTACATCGGCATTGATTTCACATTCTCTCGGATATGAATCGGTAATCTATGATATTCGCGGATTAGGGTTAGAAATGGCGAAACTGTGCTATACAATTATTAAAGATAATGGTGTCATGGCGTGGATGACCATTCTATCAACTTTCAAGCATTATGCCAGCTTTATAAAGAATCCAACATTCAAAGATGAGAAAGAAACAAGAATTGTGTTTCTGCCTAATGCTATTCCAGAGAACGGTTACGAAGACTCTTTAGATAATTTGAGCGACCTTAAAACAAACATATTAAATCATTACAGTCTTGGTTGGTTGCACGATGGAGTATCTGCACTCAAGTCAATTACCATAGGTTCCGAATGTACTGCAACAGAGGCTAAGATACGAACGATATTAACTAACGAGGGACTAAACTCTGATATACCAATTAAGCAATCTGAATGTACATATAGAGCGCGACAACATTAAGGAGGACTGCGCAATGCCAAATGAGCGCGTACAATTTAATCTGACGGAGCGTTTTGCAGCCCCCTTGCCGGAGTTCTATCGCCGCAGGATCGTCTTCTGGAAGGACGAGGATCGGGAGTTTGAGAAGGACGTTGACGAGCTGAATTTGGAGGGCGTCAAGATTATCAAGCTGACTGGCACAAACAATTTTGCCGTCAAGAAGCTGCTGCTTCACGATGATTTAGAGAGCGATTACCTCGTCTACTGCCCGATTACATACACCGGCGATGAAGATAACTGGCTACAAGACATTGAATATTACAGCGAGACCTTCCGCGCGGATTTTATCTCTATGCAGATGGATGAGCTGAATATCGCACCGTCTGCCGCAATGCGGAAGACGGTCAAGCTCTATGCAAAGTTCTTCGACAGCAAAGAGCGTATTCAAAAGCTACGCAGGATCGGGCGGGACTATCAGACGCCCCTCCAACTCCATATCGACATTATGGCTGTTCTCGCCGGTCTGAGCGAAGGTTCTGCGCAGGATGTCATCATCGCCGTCCTTGCTGCGGGTTTCGATAAGGAGACAAACAGCGTCTTGCAGAGCATCCGCAAGTTTGGCAGCATTGAAGCCTTCTGGCAGCTTGCGCGGAAGTACACTGGCTACATCGAGGAAGAGGACAAGCCGCTGGGCTGCTTTGCAGCGCACGTTCTGCTGACCGCGCTTTCTCAGACGATGAACACCTCCGTCCTGAAAGGCTTGGAGCGTTTCGTTTCCGAGACCAACAAGGCGTACTGTTACAGCATCGTCCACGAATGGCGTTCCCGTGAGGATAACGAGGACTTGTACGAGCTGTGCCGCACCGTGGAGAACGAATTGCAGCTCCCGACGCGCTTTGACAAGTTTGAACCGGAAACGCTGATCACGGGGGATGTCTTCCCGTGCATCAACGAGAGCATCCTGAAACAGCTCTTTGCCGAGATCAGCGACCATGTTGTGAAGGCCGATCTCATCATGAAGGTCTGCGAAAACAGGCGGACTGCCGGATGGTATGGGCGGTTCTTGGATTATTTTGACTGCCTCTTCTTCATTGGGAAGATGCAGACCTTTTATCAGGAACACGGCGGCGGATTTCATATCGTCGAGCCGAAGAAAATCTGGAAACTCTATACAAGCGATCTTTACCGCATGGATGCCTACTACCGCCGATTCCATCACGCCTTTGGAAACTCGCTCAAAAACACAAACGATGTTTTGGAAGACGGCTTGAAGCACTCGACAGAGTTTGTCGAGACTCTGTATCAGAACTGGTTCCTGCGTGAATTGACTGCTTGCTGGACAAATGCATCGGCAGATGACCTTGCTATGCTTGGCTATGTTTCGGAGATCGAGAAGCAGCGGGATTTCTATAAGCGATATGTCGCTCCCGCAAGCAGCAAGAACACCCGTGCATTTGTAATCATCTCGGACGCACTTCGCTATGAAGTTGCCTCCGAACTTTCCGAGCGCATTGTCCGCAACACAAAGGGCACCGCCGAGTTGGAGTCGATGCAAGCGATCTTCCCGTCCATCACGAAGTTTGGTATGGCTGCCCTTCTTCCGGGGAAGAGCATTTCTGTGAACGACAGCATGGATGTTCTCGTTGACGGAAATCCCACCCGTTCCACCGTGGAGCGAGGCGCAATTCTGAACGCGACGCCGAAAGCCAGTGTTGCCATTCAGTACAATGACCTTCTGAACATGAAGAAGGATGAACGGCGTGAGCTGGTTGCCGGGAAAGATGTGATCTACATCTACCATAACTCCATTGATGCCATCGGAGACAAAGCCCCTACGGAGTCCAAAGTCTTTGACGCCTGTGAGACAGCAATTCAGGAGCTTTCCAGCATTCTGCGCATCATCGTGAATGAACTGAGCGGAACGAACATTTTCATCACGGCGGATCACGGCTTTCTCTACACCTACAAACCTCTGGATGAGAGTGATAAGATCGACAGGAAGGCATTCTCCGGCAACGTGTATGAGCTTGGACGTCGTTATGCGCTGACCGCACCTGACACGACCGCAGATTATCTTCTCCCTGTTAATCTGGAACGGGAACTGGATGGGACGCCCATCAAGGGCTATGTCCCGCAGGACACCATCCGCATGAAGGTTCAGGGCGGCGGTGAGAATTATGTCCACGGCGGTATCAGTTTGCAGGAGATTGTCGTGCCTGTGATTGCCTTCAAGAACCTCCGCACGAGCAACAAGAATTACGTCGAGGTTAAGAACGCGGAGCTGAAGCTCCTGAGCGAAAGCCGCAAGATTTCCAACTTAATCTTCTCGTTGGAGTTCCACCAGCGTCAGCCCGTGGGCGATAAGATCCAGCCCTGCACCTACTCCATCTACATGACAGATGATGAAGGCGTGGTGATCAGCGACCGACAGACGGTCATCGCGGACAAGACCAGCGACAACGCAGCGGACCGCGTGTTCCGTGTCCGGTTCAATCTGAAAGCCGGAACGTATGATAAGAAGAAAGTCTACCGTCTGGTGATCGCAAACGAGATTGACGTGGAAGAGATCGAGTTCCACATCGACATTGCGTTCGCGGACGATTTCGGCTTTGACCTGTGAGGTGGCAAGAATGGATGAGCAGAGAATGACCGGAGAAACCGGCGATAAAAACGCAGTGATCGACCGAAAACTGCGGCAGTTCTTTGACGGAAAGATCGTCCGGAAAGACCTGACGAAGAAGATCAAGGAAGGCGCAAATGTGCCGGTCTATGTCCTTGAGTTTTTGCTTGGTCAGTATTGCAGCTCGGATGATCCAGAGGTCATCGAGACCGGCGTTGAGAACGTCAAGCGCATCTTGGCGGACAACTATGTCCGTCCGGACGAGGCGCAGAAGATCCTCTCCATGCTTCGTCAGCGCGGGATGCACACGGTCATCGACAAGATCACTGTCAATCTGAATATGAAAAAAGATACCTATGAGGCAGAGTTCTCCAACCTTGGTATCAAGAATATCCCTATTTCAGAGGACTATCCCGCAAAGTTTGACCGGCTGCTCTGCGGCGGTATCTGGTGCATTGTGCAGCTCGAATATGAGTTTCTGGAAGAAGAGAAAAATGCCTCTCCCATCCACATCCGCAAGCTGACGCCGATCCAGATGCCCCATGTGGACATTGAGGAATTGAAGGAAGGCAGAAAGAACTTCACCGAAGAAGAGTGGCTTGAGATCATGCTGCGTTCCTGCGGTTATGAGCCGGATAAGCTGAACGACCGCGAACGATGGCTCCTGCTTGCCCGTATGCTGCCGCTTGTCGAGAACAACTTCAACCTCTGTGAGCTGGGTCCGCGAAGCACCGGTAAATCCCATATCTACAAAGAAATCTCCCCGAACAGCATCCTTGTTTCCGGCGGTCAAACTACCGTTGCGAACCTGTTTTACAACATGGGCAGAAAAACCGTGGGCTTGGTCGGCTTGTGGGACTGTGTGGCGTTCGACGAGGTTGCCGGTATCAACTTCAAGGACAAAGACGGCATCCAGATCATGAAGGACTATATGGCGTCCGGCTCCTTCGCTCGTGGAAAGGAAGAAAAAGCTGCGACCGCTTCTATGGTTTTCGTCGGCAATATCAATCAGAGCGTGGATGTGCTGCTGAAAACATCCAGCCTCTTTGATCCGTTCCCTCCCGAAATGGGAACAGACACAGCATTCCTTGACCGTATGCACTGCTATATTCCCGGCTGGGAGATACCGAAGTTCCGTCCGGAGCATTTCACCAATGACTACGGTTTCATCACCGACTATCTGGCAGAGTTTATCCGGGAGCTTCGCAAGGAGCAGTACGGCGATGCGTTGGACAAGTATTTCCGCCTTGGCAAGAACCTCAATCAGCGTGATACCATTGCCGTTCGCAAGATGGTCGGTGGTATGATCAAGCTGCTTTATCCGGACGGGGAGTTTACGAAGGAACAGCTCGAAGAAATCCTCAAGTTTGCACTCGAAATGCGCCGCCGCGTCAAGGAACAGCTCAAGAAGCTGGGTGGCATGGAGTTCTACGATGTCAATTTCTCGTACATTGACAACGATACCTTTGAGGAACATTTCGTCTCCGTCCCGGAGCAGGGCGGCGGAAAGCTGATCCCCGAAGGAATGTGCAATCCCGGTCAGGTCTATACAGTTTCACAGGGAAAGAGCGGCATGATCGGCGTCTTCCGTCTGGAATCGCAGATGCTTCCCGGCGGCGGAAAGTTTGAGCGGACGGGACTAGGTTCTGACGGCAAATGCAAGGAAGCGGCAAATACCGCCTTCAACTATCTGAAAGCGAACGGCAACCGCATCAGCGGCGCGATCAGCACGACAACGAAGGACTATATCATCAACTATCAGGATTTACAGGGCATCGGCATGACCGAGAAGCTGGCACTTCCTACGTTGATTGCGCTCTGCTCGATTGCGCTTGGAAAGCCGACTCTCAGCAGTCTGGCGGTGCTGGGTGAGATCAGCATTGCGGGAACCATGCTCAAGGTGGACGAGCTTGCAAATGCGCTTCAGGTCTGCCTTGATAGCGGTGCAAAGAAGGTGCTGTTGCCTATTACATCGGCGGCTGATCTCGGACTTGTCCCAGCAGATTTGATTGGCTGCTTCAATCTGGTTTTCTATCAGAGCGCAGAGGACGCGGTTTATAAGGCATTGGGCGTTGAGTAATTCCGATAAAAAGAGGTGAGACCAATATGCGCTGTCCGTGGTGCGGAAATCCGGCAACAACGCATGGAGATTGGTGGGAGTGCTATTATTGCGGCGACAGCGGAAATTTAAGAAGGACGCCGGTACAACAACCGGCACAGATCACGTTGACGCTTTCCTTTGTCTACCATGTTGATCTACCCGAAACGTGGAGCAATCTGAAAAAGGAATTGAATCAGATTGCGCCTAAAAACGCTTTGCTCTCGCAGCTTCTCGGAAAAGTGCTGCTGCATCACATCTCAGTCGGAATTCATCATGCAAGGACTTTGCCGGACGAAAAGAAGGCGGAGGAACTGCGGACTTTCCTGACTGCTACCGCTGACCTGAATTTGGGCGAAAGCGCAGAAGAGATCATGCGTGATGCGAGACGCGGCGTTCTGTTCTGTGAAGAAGCAGCCCTTTCCGAAACGGACTGCGGCACGTTCTGGACAGAACTGCTCTCCACGCGGCCCGCGGAAGACTACTACAACCATGTCGATACGGACGGTTTGTTTGAACTATTCTCCGAATTGTCCTCTGCCTATGCCTACTTCGGCGGGAAAAAGGATGAGGAAA
>ERZ780151.1276-NODE-1276-length-19295-cov-3.764241_pt1 | contig 19295 bp, 16 predicted proteins | sample MGYA00510983_ERZ780151 | MGnify/ENA primary metagenome ERZ780151 (study PRJEB29588, sample SAMEA2144623) | human gut metagenome | biome: human gut; feature: human-associated habitat; material: faeces | place: Denmark | collected 2008/2010 ... | reverse complement strand
GGCGGTTTTGACCGAAATGGCCTGAGACTATTAGTAGGGTTGCGGAATTGAGGTTTCAAAAGTATATAAAAGTTTTGGCAATGATGAAGAATGACTTGAAAATCAACGTAAAGGTTACGCAAAGATTCTGACGAATATCAATAATGCACTAAATATGTTGCAACTCGCCAAATATCATTTGTAATCTAAAAGTTGTTATAAATGCAATGAAAAATCTTGATATTAACATTCAACCGTAACTTTGTCAGTTCAAACAAATTAAATCTTATCAAAATGTAGTAGAATCATAAAGATCAGCAATAAAATGGAACGCAAGAAACAGACCGGGCATGTCTGCCGATGGATGGCTTTTGACATAACAATTTTCACCATCATCGTAGGATGTACCATAGTAATCGGCCTATTTGAATGGTGCGACAGAAGAAGGATGGAGAGTAGAAACGCAGAGACGCACCTTTGGCGGAAAAGCATATATAATTTGAATATGCGTGTCGCCAAGTTGTCCCTGCTTGGGGAGACAATGGAAAAGCATTGATAGACATATCATTGTGCGTTTTTTGATTAATACAGCAATTCCATACAATAATTTCAAATACCTATCGTTCTTTAGCTATAACATAAAGAATGAGCAACTTGAAAGTATCAACAAAGCAAGGCTATAAACCGCCTTAAAATTCGTCAGGGCTTATCAGAGAATATTTCCCTTGTATCTTTGAAAGTTTTTCCATATAAAATCCAAGCACTACGGGTTAGAGATTATCTATCCAGACGAGGAAAATATCACCTACTCCTACAATCTCGGGGGTCAGCTTGAGTAGGTTCATGGCTACAAGTCATACGGCTACGACTGTGTGAGCAAGATCGGCTATGATAAGTTTGAGCAGCGCACATACTTGAAGTATTGCAACGGTGCAGAGACGTTCTATACCTACGCCCCTCAGTGCCGTACCATGGCAAGGACAACAACGACTATGTCGATGGCAAGGGTTTCTGCTGCAATGACGGCAGTTTAGAGGCAGCGCAGTCACGTGTAATGGCAAGAGCAATGAAGAATAACTTCCAAGAGAGCGACACATACGAGAAGATGCAGTTCTACTACCACCCAGACCATTTGGGTAGCAGTAGCTACATCACCAACCTTGATGGCGAGGTGGTGCAGCATATCGAGTATGTACCTTTCGGTGAAGTGTTCGTTGAGGAGCGCAACAACATTTGGAATACACCTTATTTCTTCAATGCGAAGGAATTTGATGAGGAGACGGGCATGTACTACTATGGTGCGAGATACTATGAGCCGAGGTTGAGTTTGTGGATGAGTGTGGATCCTTTAAAAGAAAAAGCACGTGATGTAAGCCCATATGTATATTGTAATCAAAATCCAATAATAATGTTCGATCCCGATGGGAAAAAGGCATGGATTGTTATTTGGGCAACCCAATCTTCTGATGCGACAGGTAGAACGCGCATAGGACACACGGGTGTTGTTGTTGAAAATTACAAATTAAATGTAAATACAAATGGAGTCAAACGATATGAACCTACGGGGACATATACATATTATGATTTATGGCCGTCATCAGCTAATTTAGGAGGAAAGGCTGCTGTAGAAGACGTAGAACCTGTCTATAACTCACAATCTTTCTACATAACAACAAATGGTAAAAAAAACACAAACCATTCTGCATTAGAAAGATATATGTCAAGACATGATATGTCCCAAATTCCAGAAATATTACAGAGTAATATTATGGAGAATTCTGTTGAGGGTTATGGAGAAGGTTATGCTCCTGATGGAATTATCAGATTAAATATAACAGCCGAACAAACATATAATCTTCAACAAGAATATGTATCCTTAATACAACAAGGAAATCCTTATAATGGAGAATCGAATAATTGTACAACATTTGTAGCAAATGGTATAAATAAGTCATGTGTAGGTTCTATTAGAGAGGAAAGCATTACAGATTGGAGAGGTATCTTAGTAAATCTCAATCCTTTTCATAAGTCTTTTACTCCAAATAGCACATACAATCAACTTCAGAATAGTCCTAATACTGTTGTAGTCAAAAGTGCGGGTAATAAAACCAAAGGAAGTTATGAAGATGCAATTATTGATCGCTAGTATTTTATTATCCCTTGTAAGTTGTTGTAAAAGAAATGACTTGGTTAGGATAAATAATTATGAATTTCATTCTCTTTAATCTTTTGGTAAAGAATTGAAAATCTGTAGTGATGTAGATGTAGTGCATAATATTATTGAATCAAAAAAGATAAAAGGACCGGTTATAGGCAAAGATGTAATGACTTTAATTTTGGTTAATAAAAAGGAGAGTGAGGATACTTTGAAAGTTATCATATACGGAAAGAGTTGTAGATATTTCCGCATAGGAGATGACTATTATCAATCAAAGAATCCCATTCTCGTGCGAAATTTTCAACTCGACAAAATGTAGTTTAAAATTTATTCTTTTCAGAAAAGAAATAATGTTGATTGGAATTATGTGGTAGATAGTAGTGGTAATAAAACAACTGTTGGTTTATGAGGCATATTATATTCTTACTATTTCCTATGATAGTTTTCGTCAGTTGTGCGAGTAAAAATAACTATACCAACGAAGTTTTCTCAACTACACTCCAATGCAATGATAGTATTATAAATATTGATATGTTTTGGGTTGAGAATAAACGAACACCTTTGACTGGTGGAATAGTGGTAGAGGTTAGTAATGCCGTTAGTATTACAGGCATACGAAAATATATATTTATCCAGAAAGGCCATCGAATTATATTGAGTAGCGAATCTGAAGCGAATATCTGTATGCTTAACTTAACGCCGTATTCAGAGGATTCAATAAGAATTAGTAATATCAACGCACCAATATTCTATGTAAAATCTGACAGTCTCATGCTTTATAAAAAGAAAGGCGATAAAGAAAAGCCAAAAGAGGAAGAAGAACAGAATCCTTGACAGCACACCTCTTGGGTAATGCTTCAAATCGGGCGTTATTGAAATAATCATCTGATTATCAATGTGATTTTTAAAAGAATAGGCGTAAAGGCAGGGAAAGATTTTCTGCCTTTTGCTATATTTGTAACCCAAAACAAAGAAAAATGTCTTAACGAACAAGGGCGCAACCGACAAACCCTGTGGAGTGCATATAGTCGCTAACCCAAAACTGTTGCTAAACGATACATGAAGAAAGGGATGTCTCTAACTCCTTTCACCTGCGACCAGAAGCATTTGATCTTTGAGTTGAGTGACTCAGCTGATGCGTATGTCTTTCACCCATTAAAGTAGTGTTCACTTATTGCGCCATCGTTACTTCTTTGAGTAATCTCTCCGATAATTCATCAAAGGAAGTTCCTTCTGGTATCTTTCCACTTGCCAACTCATTGGCTACCTTTGACATGCATACCGCTCCGACAGCAGCCATAGTCGACAAATGTAGCTTATTGGCAATGTAAGTTGTGAGCCTTGTAAGCAATTTCTCTATTTCGAGTTTATCTGTAATCATAAATCTAATATTAATTGTCTAATTCCTTTTTCTGTACAAAAGCAATATTGGATGTATTCCGGGCCTGGATATTTCAGCAGTTTTGCCAACTTGATGAGGTTTGAACTTCTGTCGTATGCGTCGCCATAGCTCCTACAATATTCCTGTAATATGGCATCCACACGTGAATCCGCAACAGGACCGATGACAATGTCGTAATCATGTTTGTAGGCATGAAGAGTACTCTTTTCTCTGTTCCTTAGCACAAAGAGCGCCCATTCAGCCGTTCTGCCATCGAACTTTTTTATCCTTACATCGATGGGGCATCTTGATGGATTGAATATGAACGGTGACACTTCCGGGCTGCCTTCTCCAATAATAGCAGTGGTCCGCTGAGCCATGGCGACTGCACGAGTATAATCCTTTGTCAGATAGAAGCCGCGGCCAAAGTCCTTGAAGTCCTTGCTCTTTGACAGGTCAATCTTGGTTATCAGTTGGTTACTGCCGTGATAGAGAATCATAAACGACCACCGTTATTGGCACATACACGTGAGACATCATTGACAATCTCTTGATTGCTAAGGGTCTTCTCAATGTCCTGGTATTGGCGTAGAAAATCCATCCCCTTGAAAGTCACGATGTAGCTGTAGGCTTGTGTAAGAGGAACCTTCTTCTCGTCAGCGAAGTTGTTGATAACTGACACGACAAAATCACTCTCCTCTGAGTTAAAGCCTGATTTGTCAACGACATTAATCTGCAATGCCGACCCCATCTTGCCAAGAATGAAAGATGCCACCTCTGGCGTTATCGGTGCTCCATGCTCAATCTTCGAAACGCGAGACTCCTTCAGACCAATCAGTCTGCCGAGTTGGGCTTGCGTAAGGCCTTTCTTCTTTCGCTCCTCGCGTATAATCATCCCTAAACTCTTGTTCTCCATATCTACCTATCTATTGTTGTTTACCGCAAAGGTAAGCAAAACTTTCCAATTATGGAAAGGTGTGGTCAGGAAAGTTGTACTAATAAAAAGTTAAAGACAAGGGCTTTTTCCTTAATATTTTATAACAACAAGTAGAACAACAGCCTTAGTAGTCGCTAAACACAGCCTTTACCGTCGTGCATATTTTTGTACCATTTACCACGTAACTATATGATAATCAAGTAATATTATATTTTCCATGGAACATGCGGAATAGGAAATTTGACAATTTGCAAACTTGCACAAATGAGGATGAATGCCACCCGCAACAGCCGGCAATTTCTTATGCCGGGGTGAGGCAATGACGATGTATTGCATAATTTTACCTATATATATTTGCCTTTCTGCCTTTAATTTGCTAATTTTGCCAATAACAAAGAATATTATCATGGCAAACCAGAATCTAGGAAAGGCAAAGAAAGAAAAGAACGATGAGTTCTACACCCAGCTCGGCGACATAAACAAGGAGATGCAGGCATATCTTGACTACAACCCCGACGTGTTCCGTGACAAAACTGTCCTGTTGCCATGCGACGACCCCGAATGGAGCAACTTCACCCGGTTCTTCGCCCTTAACTTCCAGCTGTTCGGCATCAAGCGGCTCATCAGCACAAGCTATGCCCCAGATGCCAAGAAAGCGAAATACGGCATAGAGCCGTCGCTGTTCCCCGAAGAGGAGCATGACCCAAAGTTCGACCCCTCCAAGTGGCAGACAAGAGGAAAGATATTCATCCTCGACCGCGACACCAACGGCGACAACCGCATAGACATCGACGACCTGCAATGGGAGTATCTGGAGGGTGACGGTGATTTCCGCAGTAGGGAGGTCACGCGACTGCGCGACGAGGCCGACATCGTCATCACCAACCCGCCGTTCTCCCTCTTCCGCGAGTTTCTCAAATGGATCATCGAGGGAGGCAAACAGTTCTCTGTCATCGGCAACATGAACGCGATAACCTACAAGGAGGTGTTTCCGCTGCTCATGAATAACAAGGCATGGCTTGGAGCGACTGGCAACGGATGCGACATGGTGTTTGGTGTCCCCGAAGGCGCAACTGTGGCAGAGAAGGACAGACAGAAAGCGGAAAGACTTGGGTACAAAGGTAATTATACGCGCTTGGGTAACTCATGTTGGTTTACTTCCATCGAGCACGGCAAACGGCATCAGCCCCTGTCACTCATGACCATGGCCGACAACATCAAGTTCAGCCGCCACAAGGACATCAGAGGAAAGAGGTATCAGCACTACGACAACTACGATGCCATAGAAGTACCATACACCGATGCTATACCATCAGACTACGACGGAGCAATGGGCGTGCCCATCTCGTTCCTAGACAAGTATTGCCCGGAGCAGTTCAAGATAACTGGCATTACAAAGACTTGGTTTGGCGGTGCAAGCAAGACTTATCCCGAACAAACGCAAGTAAGCAAGGACGGCAAGGAAAGTACAGTTACGAAACTCAACGATGGTGCTACATTGGTCCTTGACACACCTCCTGAGAATGAGACCTACTACAAGGTTGGCGGCAAGCTCTATACACAAGTTTATGCGCGCATCCTCATTCAGAAAATCACAACGCCCTAATCATGGAGGCAGAACACCGTTCCCATGAGGTGAAAAGCCAACGGCCATGGGGCAATAAAGCCGCTCCCGATGCTGTAATGCTATAGAAAAAGATTAAACGCTAAGCAGAAAAAATCATTCATTAGGAAGGAAAATAAAAACCGAAAAATTATGAATACAGAACTACGCACCGACATAACAATAGCCGAGCTCTGCAAGGGCTTCGTTTATAACGAGAGCGAGGGCAAGGGGCTTTATGGATGGAACGGCAAGCTCATCATACAGCCCGAATACCAGCGCAACTACATCTACAACGACGGAAAGAAGGACGTGGCCGTGGCACAGTCAGTACTGCGCGGCTTCCCTCTCGGACTGATATATCTCACACTGCGCGGTGACGGCATGTACGAGGTGCTCGACGGGCAGCAGCGCATCACCTCCTTGGGCCGCTTCCTCACCAACAAGCTGCCCATCGTCTATGACGGCAGGGAGCAAAACTTCAACTCGCTTAACGAGGAACAGAAAAAAAAGTTTGCTGACACCAGACTCACCATTTACATCTGCCAAGGCACGGAAAAAGAAATAAAAGACTGGTTTCAGATCATCAACATCGGTGGAGTGCGCCTTAACGATCAGGAAATGCGCAACGCCATCTACTCAGGCCCGTTTGTCACGGCCCTGAAAGCACTCTACTCCAACTCTCAGAACCCCATGCAGCAGAAATGGGGCTCCTACGTCAAGGGCGACCCTAAAAGGCAGGAAGTGCTGCAAACGGCTCTTGAGTGGGCGAGCAAGGGCAAGGACAACATAGAGGGATATATGGCTGAGCATCGTAAGGATGGCAACATCAAGCCCGTCACGGTTTATTTCGACAGCGTGATAGACTGGGTGAGCAGTGTCTTCCCTACTTTGTATTCAGAACAGTGCGGTCTGGATTGGGGCATGCTTTACGAACGTTATCACAACACACCCTACAATCCTGAAAACACAGAAGCAGAAGTAGCCCGGCTCATGGCAGATGAGTATGTGACCAACAAGAAGGGCATTTTTGAATATGTGCTGGGCGGTTGCCGGGACACCAGGCTGCTCAACATCCGGCTCTTTGACAAGCACACCATCAAGACCGTGTACGAGCGGCAGACAAAAGAGGCCAAGGCCAAGGGCGTCTCCAACTGCCCGATGTGCGCAATGAGCAGCAACGACAGCGTGCGCAAGCATATTTATCACCTCAGCGAGATGGATGCCGACCACGTGAGCGCGTGGAGCAAGGGCGGCTCTACGAGCATAGACAACTGCCAGATGCTGTGCAAGACACATAACAGGATGAAGGGCAACAGATAATAGCTACCCAAACATGCCACACATCCTTTGAAATGTGCGGCTTGTTTGATTCTATTGTTGGTGAACCACCTTGCTATAATCACAATATTTTGTTTCTATATTTGTTTCTAAATATAATCCATTTTCCTTCTCTTTTGCTTCTGTACTCTGCTTGATAGCATTTGAATAATTTATATAAGGAGTCAATATCCAAGTAAATGCTATAATAAGCATCAGTTTTATCGTGCCAGCCTAATTCCCAATGCTTATTTGTTACACAGACGGGTAATAAATAGGTTTCGTCCTATATAGTAGAAGGCATAAAGAAGCTTTAAACGTAAAATTTTTGTTGTAAACTGTTGTGTATAACGAATAGATTTTGTAACTTTGCGAGAAAAAGAGATATCGCTATGAAGATACTCAGTATAAAGGATTACAGCGGAAAGCTCAGAGCGTCTGTTCAGATGTCCGGAAGGTTCGGATTTTCGGAAGAGACAGCAAAGGTGTTGCAGCTGCAAGACAGAATGTCGATAAAGTTCGCACAGGATGACGACGAGACGTTATTCTGCTCGTTCCCAGAAGGGGAAGATGCGGATGCTTTTAAGGTAAGGAAGGCGGGGAGATACTTCTACGTTCCTACTGACGTGCTGTTCTCATCATTGGGAATAGACTATAAGAAGTACAACATACTGTTCAGTCTCGTGCGTGACCCGAGCAAGGACGAAGAACTTAACGGCAAGGCATACCGCATGGAGATGCTGCCAAAAACATTAAGAAAAAAGGAGGAAGAGAAAGATGACATAGAGGAATAATATAAACAAAAAAGCCTTAGCTGCTGCAACAGCCAAGGCCGTTTTCGAGGGTAGCTACGCCCTTTAGCAGTTTTTTATTGACATAATCTGCACCACAAAAGTAATACTTTTCCAGTATATATCTTTAGTGCAGTATGGTTTTATATGTTTTTTTAACGAAAATATGACAACAAAAGAATATATAAGAAAAGTATATGACAGCGAGGACGACGATGAAAATCTATTTTCAAAATCGGACTTATATTTGATGTCTCATGACAGTAAAGGTAAGCCTTTGATGTATGAGAGAATACCGACTACGACACGGAAAACGCTCAACTTAGGCAACATGAAACTACTGATAGGAACAAGAGAATGCCCACCCGTCAGTATTCCAATTCGCTTTCCCGAAGTGTTACAATATAACGGGGATGTTGATTTTGACATGGTTCCCTTTTCCAAACGGAAAAGATTTCTAAAGAAAGGGTATGGAATCCATTTCTTTGAGTATGACTACTTGTTTGTCCATCAGTTGTCTAACAATATTGACAAAGTGACTATAGAACTAATGCAAGCCTCTGTAGTAATCGCTCCGGACTATTCTATGTTAGTAGGGACAGACGATGAGTTTTTCAATGTTCAAAGTAAATGGAAATCAATGCTTGTTACCAATCACTTGCAACGATGCGGAATTTCTGTAGTTCCTGTTGCGACATGGGGAGATGCAGAATCCTTGAAATGGGCATTTACAGGACTACCGAGACATAGCATAATAGCCGTCTGTGGCGTAGGACATAGTAGAAGCCAAGGCTCTATAATGCTATGGAATTATGCACTGCAAGAACTCGAACGTCAACTGGAGCCAACAGTGATTATAGTGTACGGCCCAGAGACCACAATCCCAGGACTGCATACACCTGTAAAGTTTATAAAAGATTATATAACAAAACATTTTAGAAAATGAGACAGAACAAGGAACATAAGCTTGTGCCAGAAGATGCCGAATTGTTCAACTCTATGAGAGGAAACTATTTCTCTAACAATGAACGCGTCTTTTTCGAGCGATTACAAGATAAAGAAGAGCATGAGTTCACGGTTTCTAATGATCTCCTTCTTTATGAGGGTGACAATGAGGAACACATCTATATTGTCAGATGTGAGTTTGAGGAATATATTGTCGGTCATGGTATCGATGGGCATTATGACGAGGAGTGTCACACGATGTGTCTTTCTGATGCTTTGAGAATTAACCTCAAAACTCAGGATTTTATAAAAGACGACATCACGCTGCTGCAATGGTTACGCAAGCGTGACTATGCCGGAATTCAGTACAATCATAACTATGACGATTTGTAAAATGGGAAATCAAAGAGAATACATAGTAAGCGGCGGATTCTCCGCATACCTCTATGAGGATCACCCAGGCTGGGAGAGCAAAACCGTAAATGGCATTCACGGAAAAGTTATAAAACTTAAGGCTGACAAAACCGGCTCACATGCGGGTCTTCCCACTTATGCGAATACTTCAGACATGTACTTCCGTGTTGGGAAAGATGGCAAAGTCATTCAAGGGAAAGTGTATATAAGCCGCAAAATGTGTATAGACTTCGACTGGAGTCATACGCACACCAATAAAGGTCCGGGTAGCGACGGAAGATCTTTCCAGAAGGGAGTAATACATGTTCAAACCTATCGCGTAGAGAAAGACGGAACCACAACCCGTCTTTCCAACAATGCGAGATACATGAACAATAGCGAGATGAAAAAGTACGGACCGATTATTAAGGCGTTTAACCCAGATGTAAAATTTAGACCATAGTTGACATGAGTAAAAAATATGTTACGTATTTGTGTAATAAATGGATTTTCTTTGTATCTTTTTTTGTATCTTTGTAATGTGAATTGAAAGGTAATAGTATGGCACAGGCAACTTACAAGAATTTGACCAAGGACTATCGCAACATGAACCTCATGCAAGCAGTCGGGATTGCACTCTCTGGATGGAGAGAGAATCTTGGATCTAATGAGTATGGAGAGTTCGATGATGCTCACAAGCGAATCACCGTCAATGCGGTTGCAAAGGCGATTGGCGAGCGCGCATTCGTGGGCTGCGGCAACCTGAAGCGTGTGTTCGCCCATTAAAGAATAAGGTGCGGTTAGCATATTATATGCGAAAACATCCAGGTTGCGTCCCTACTGGTTGGATTATAATTGGATGCGGAGCTTGCACAAGCGAAGAACAAGGGCCGAATACCAACGAGCGTATACATGCGCGCCCGTTTGAGTAAATCTTTATGTTGCGTTAGATATGCGTCGCAAATAGATTTGATTCAAGAAATAAGATATATTTAATGGTTGTTTTATTACAGAATATCAAAAATAGTAGATAAACTTTTGCATTTCTGATAGGAAATTTATATTTTTGCAGCGTGTTAGGTTGACTTTATGGAAGAGGCTTTTGCCTACGAAGAAAGAGACTACTTATTTGTAAATTAACGCATTCAAACCTATGAGAAAAAAACTACACACATCTAGCAATTGCTGCTTTGGGTCTGTTGCTGCCTTCTTTCAGCAATGAATGTCAGGCTCAAATCACAGAAACACCTGAGGGCGAACTGCGTGTCTATGAGCGCACGGCAGGCTCGGCCTATTGTGTTAAAAACCAGACGCCCATTCTGCAGAATGAGGACGGAGAGGCACGGTTCGTCTTCCGGGGTGATTCGGTCTTCATTCAAAACTCTGTAAGCAAGTATAATGACAATGCTTGGGTGGGCGGAACACTCTCTGACAACGGTACGAAAATACACATTCCGTTAGGCCAGACCGTTTATGTCACAACACGCAACAAGCAGTATGAGGGCTTAGACTCGCTCGCACTGCCTATCAAGACTGCCATGCTCTACAGCAGTGGTTCCGGATATGAGCGTGCCGAGTCGATCACTGAAGTAACTTACACCATCGATGGTAACAAGATTATGCTCGACGGAACAGGTCCCGGCTGTATCTACGGACTGGTTTATGGCGAGACTTCAGACAAATACTGGAAACCCTTTGAGGGCTATTGGTGTGGCTATGGCTGTTATGGCACAGTATATACGCTGAAAACAGCCAATGCTGTTGAGCTTACGCGTGCTGCCACGAAAGCCAAACCAGAATACTTCGATCTCACAGGGTGTCGCGTTGGCTCCTCGTTCAAGGGCTTGGTCATACAACGTTCCAATGAAGGTAAGGTGGCCGTAAGGTCAAGGAAGATGTATCATCGTTGATGCGTTCCTTCTTAAAAAAAACTTCGTATATTCCTTTAAACAGCTATATCCTATTTACAAACCATTTAATATTCAAGCAGATGAAAAAACATTTCCTCATGTCATTGCTCTTAGTGGCAATGCCCCAACTGGGAGTAGTGGCACAAGACGATGCGTCGTTCTACATCGACGGACTGGGCTACACCGTCGGCAGCGGAAAAGCAACGGTAGTAAACACAGACGCCACATCACTGAAAGCCGATGTGGTTCTGCCCGCAACCATTGAGCATAACGGCAAGACCTATACCGTGAGTGCCGTAGGCACAAAGGCTTTTGCCAACGTGAAGCGTAAGTTGCATTCGGTGATTATCTCAGACAACGTGACAATCATAGGCGACAATGCTTTTGCAGGCTGCACCCAGTTGCAGTATGTGCAGATGCCCAAGTCACTCACAACCATCGGCACAGGAGCCTTTAATGGCTGCTCGGTGCTGCCTTATGTCGTCATCCCTTCCACGGTGCAGGGCGACGCTTATTCGGTATGGCCCATCGGTGATGCCAGTTTCACCGACTGCCCCAAGCTGGAGCATGCCTTCATGCTGGGCACAGCGCCAGAGAATGCCTATGCCGTGTCGGGTTATGACTTTAATTTTGAGTATGACTCGCCCACGAAATTCATCATCAAGGACAACGATACGGCCGAATCAAGCTATTCCATCGCATGGGGATCCAACTATAGCGACCATGTCGCGCGCTCTTGGCAATATGCCTTCCCAAAGGGAAAGAAGTTTGCTTGCTTCACCCTGGGCGTGAATGTAGACGTTTCGCAGGCTGTAGCCAATCAGCTGAAGGTGTATGCCGTCAGTGGCGTAGACAACAGCAAGAGCAAGGCATTTCTTACGCTTACCCCTATCACAACCGTTGTACCGGCCGGCACTCCGGTTATTTTCCAGAAGGGTAAGGCCACAAAATACACCTTCACCATAGCCGAGGATGACAACGCACAGTTTGGTGGCGACAACCTCCTGCGTCCGGCACTGTACGACATCAGTACGAGCAGCAACGACAACACGGTTGCTTATACACTGGCAGACAGCACTTTTGTGCGTGCCAACACTGCCACCGTGGCACAAGGCGAAGCCTACTTGCAGCTGCCGGCGTCGACCGACCTGAAAGACACTTATTACATCTTTGATCCCGGAGCGGGTGAGCCTGACACGCTCGTCGTTACTGACGGCAAGGCCACCGTGGCGCTTGAGCAGGCCGGAATGCTCAAACAGAAGCTTGAAGACAAGGCCAACGTGATAACCGACCTTACTGTGAAAGGCAACCTTAACGGCGACGACATTGCCGAACTGCGACGCATGGCGGGCTATGACGGAGGCGATGAAAACCTTACAGTGGGCGTTCTCAATCGTCTCGACCTTACCGGTGCACGCATCGTCAGGGGTGGGGGCTCCTTCTATCAGGAGGATGGCGTGACGGCCCGTGTGACAGCCGACGATGAGATACCGGCCTTCTGCTTCAAGGGATGCTGGAAGCTGCGCGAGGTGCTCATGCCCACCGGAGCAAAGGCCATTGGCAAGAGCGCCTTCGAGAAGTGCTATTACCTCCGCGCTACCACCGTGCCCGCCCATGTCAAGACCATTGGCGACAATGCCTACTTAGGCAACTGGCGTATGAAGAACGTCGTATTAAACGATTCGGTTGAGTATATCGGCGACAATGCCTTCCGAGGCATCGCCGTGCGATCGTTCAGTGTGCCCAATAGCGTAACCCATCTTGGCACGCGCTTCCTGGCTTATTGTGACAGTTTGCAAACGGTTTCTATAGGAGCCGGTGTAACAAGCCTGGGCTTTGCTAGTTTTGCCATGGACTCCGTTCTCACCAGCATAACCCTTCCGGCGGGACTGAAGACAGTGGCAGGTAGCGCCTTCATCAAATGTAAGATGCTGCCTGGCGTCATCCTGCCCGAGGGATTGGAGAGCATTGGCGATTTGGCTTTCTTCGATATGGACAGTCTGCGTAGCGTCAATATCCCGTCTACGGTGACGAGCATCGGCAACAGTGCCTTTGCGCACAGCACAAGTTTGGAGAGCATAGAGCTGCCCTTTGGTCTTAAGTATGTCGGGCAGAACATGTTTACAGGCTGCCATTCGCTGCGCTCTGTGGTTCTTCCGTCTGACATGAAGGCGATACCCGTCGAGACCTTCTATGCCACGGCATTGAAGACAATAGACCTTCCGGACGGGCTGAAAACGATAGGCGACAGAGCCTTTGCCGATTGCGACTCTCTGTTGTCTGTCGTCATCCCTCAGTCGGTTGACACCCTTGGCTCACGCGTGTTTGAGTCAGACTCTCTTTTGCAGCAAGTAACCTTCCCCGACGGGCTTACATCCCTCAATGAACCTTTCTATCTATGTCGTAACCTGAAAACCGTTCACCTGCCGGAGAGTCTCACGGAGATAGCCAACGGATTGTTCTATGACAATCCCAACCTGTCAGAAGTAAACGTGCCCGGCCATATCACCCGAATAGGAGATGGTGCTTTCTATAAGTGCTCTGCGCTCAAGCAATTTCCTTTCCCGGCCAGTCTTACCGAGATAGGCGACTTCGGATTCTCCTACTGTCGCAATCTTGAAACCATCACCATCGGCGGTAATCTGACAAAGATAGGCGAGGGATGCTTTGGTTACAACAATGTGATAGCGCAGCTTGACATTCCGGCAGGAATGAAGCGCATTGGTGAGCGCGCATTCGTTGGCTGCGGCAACCTGAAGCGAGTGTCCTTCCCCGACGATAACCATTTCGTGGCTTACGGACTCTTTGCTTACTGCAACAAGCTTGCTGAAGTAAAGCTGTCGCCCAACACCCAGACCGTTTCGGCTTATGCCTTTTCCAACTGTACAAGTCTGAAGTCCATCAAGCTTCCTCAGACCCTTGAGCATCTTGACTGGAACGCCTTTGAAAACTGCGTAAGTCTCGACACCGTGGAGTGTGAGGCGCCTACGCCACTGGCTCTCGAAGAAGAGGCCAACCCCTTCCCTGGCATCAATGCCGACTGTGTGCTCCTTGTGCCCGACGGCAGTGTTGACAGCTATAAACAGGCTACGGTGTGGAAGAATTTCCGCTTCATCATAGACAGGGCTGCCACGGGCATTAATGCTGTGATAAATAGCGCCCCTGTCTCGGACAACCAACCGGTGTATAATCTTCGCGGTCAGTATGTGGGCAATAGCCTTAATGGCCTGCCCAGCGGCATCTACATTACCCGTGGAAAGAAAATTGTGGTGAAGTAGCACTTCATCATAGATAAGTAAAAATAATTCTGAGTCCGTGTGGTCGTTTGCTTGGCTGCACGGACTTTTCTTTAGAGGAATATCCATTAGCAAAAAGGGCGCTTTCGCTTTCCCAAATGCCCTGTCTTGCTTGCTAAAAAGGTCCCTTTTATGATGCAGAAACGCCTGTTTCGGAGAGGTGATGAAGAATGTCAGAATACGTATCTCATTAATTTTTGTGTAATTCCTATTCCACCCATTCCACCCAAGTGCGTAATCTGCTGAATATTAGAATATTGTATATAAGTTGAGATGCCCGTTGTGTTCCACCCATATTCCACCCGCCTCTCACCCTGCCCTTTAGTTTAAGTCCATAAACAATGGCTTTGTATAAAAACACAATATTTTTATAACAATGCTTTTGCTTTCATCATTTAGCCTCGTACATGTTCTTTTGACTCGTTGGAGATGGTATTTGCGTGTTCTTTTCGGATGCGTAGGCCATATATACAGAACCTTACGAGGAAGTTGTATGTTTATTCGTATCATTTCTTAACAGAATTTTTGCTTTAAAAATTGGTGCTCACCTAATCTCCATTCTTTGATGTAAATTGCTTTCATGTAATGTATATGCGAAATAATGATGTTGCTACGATGTTGTATATAGGGAAAATGCTTTCGATATGTAAAATATATAGCAATTTATAGTTTCAATTTGCTAGTTGTTTAAACTTGGAGCTTGTCCTACTCATGTTTCGCTTTTGTGTTATGCAATATGCATAAAAACTGTAAAAAGCCTAAGTAAGACATAGTTATAATGATTTTTATCTATTGTGAATTATATTTTTGTAAAGAAGTTAAATATATGCTGTTTGCTTAACAAAAGTGCTGTTTTTATCTATATTTTGAATGAAAGTATTAATTTAAAAGTATGTAGATGTGTTTTTTAAAGTGTTAACAAACATTTATAATATGACTAATTCGTAGGCTTAAATATTAATAACATTTAAATAATATACATAAACTATTCGTGAATAGATACTTTGTTGAATATTTTATCTAATTTTACCCTTGATTCAAATGCATAGTAATTAATTAACTAACTAAAAGTAAGTTTATGAGGAAACCAATTACTTTATTAGCTGCAAGCCTGATGGCATTTGTCGCTGCAACACCTTCCTCGGCACAGGGAATTACCAAACCGTTGTTGCCGGTCAAGGTAACGAAGAGCCTCAAAGGTCAGTCAAAGGTCAACAATGATGCTTTGGCAAAGGTAAAAAGAGATCATCCTCTGCTCTTTCAGCGCAAGTCGCTGGGACTGAGCAGTGGCACTCAGTTTGCTGATGCGCACCGTATGGTAAAGTTGCGCAAGGGTGGCAAGGTTGCCAACAGCCTGCTGACATCAGGAGGAGTGCAACTGCCTTTGTGGATGAATATTATGACCGAGTCTGCTGCGGGCATCTATTCGCTCACGCCCTCGGCTACCATGACGCCCACGGAGCTTGTTTCTTACAACAAAGGCTATTTCAACGGAGGCGTAGGCCTTTATGATGGGAAGCTGGGAGGCGTTTATCTCGACACATCCTATGCCGGGTGGGGCATCATTCTGGTTTATTTCTACTCTTTCGACACCGATACATGGGAGCTGGCCGACCAGCCCAAGAGTTTGGGCGACAACTATTCGCTCATAGCAGTTGAAACGGCCCATGACCCAGCAACAGATCAGACGTTCGGCGAATTCTATAATGCTGACGCCTCAGCTGAGGAGTTCGGCGTGATAGACTACAACACGCTCACGCGTACCACCGTAGGTACCGCCAGACATACTTATGCTGCCATGGGTATTGCCAAGGATGGCTTTGCTTATGGTGTGGCATCAGACGGCAACCTTTATAAGATAGACCGCACCACGGGCAGCGAGACCCTGGTGGGTGCTACAGGCATTCAGGTGGCCAATTATCAGGGCACTTATTATTATCAGAGTGGTGAGATAGACCCCAAGAGCGACGTGTTCTACTGGGCAGCTACTGACTCTGCCGGCGTGAGTGGCCTCTATACGGTGAACCTTACCTCGGGCGCGGCCACCAAGGTGGGCGACTATTCGTCAGACTATGCCAACGGTATGTACATCGGCATGGTGATTCCTGCCCCCGCAGCTGAAGACGGTGCCCCTGCCACAGTGACCGACTCGGCTCTCAACTTCGTGGGTGGCGCGCTGGCAGGCAACGTGACCTTCAAGGCTCCTACGCGCACCTTCGACGGCTCAACCGCCCTCTCGGGCTCGCTCAACTACCAAGTGATAGTGAATGGATCAGACACGGTGAAGGGCACAACCACACCGGGAGCTGTGACCACTGTGCCGGTGACGGCGCAAGAGGGTGTCAATCATTTTGCGCTGAGGGTTGGCAACAGCGTTGGTTTCGGTCCTACGTCACGCCTTACGGGCTATGTGGGCTACGACACACCACTGCCCCCAGACACGGTTAAATTTGATGTTGACGACACGGGCAAGGCCACGGTTACATGGCAGGGACCTTCGGCAGGCGTTCATGGAGGCTATCTGGGCGACCTGACTTATGACGTTTACCGCATATCAGGCACCGACACAACCAAGGTGGCTGAGGCTCTGACGCAGACAACGTTTACAGAAACGCTTCCCACAAACGCGCTGAAGCAATACTGTTATGGTGTAGTTGCTTCTAACGGTCATTACAGCAGTGCTGTGAGAGTGAGCGATGGCAAACTTGTGGGCGGTGCCATTGAGGTGCCTTTCCTGGAAGAATTCACCACGAACTTAGGCCTCTTCACAGTTATTGATGCCAACAATGATGGCAGTACCTGGCAATGGGAAAAGAACGATAAGTGCGCAGCCTATCGTTGGAACACCAAGAATCAAGGTGACGACTGGCTCATCTCTCCGCCTATACATTTGCAGGCAGGCAAGGCCTACAACGTGACCTTCAAGGCACGCTCTATATCCAGTGGTGCCTTCCCCGAGAGGCTGGCAGCAAGCTGGGGCCGTGGCAACACCGTGGCTGACATGACTAATGAGCTGCAGAAGGACACCTTGCTCAACAATGACAAGTGGCGTATCTTCTCAAAGCGCATCACAGCCGATGAAGACGGAAGCTATTACTTCGGCTTCCACGCTATTTCTGATCCTGACAGATATTATCTGCAACTCGATTCTGTCTCTGTAGACTTAGCTCCGCAGGCCACTGCACCCGATACGGTTACAGCTCTCAAGGCTACAGCCGATGCTAATGGCTATCTCAGAGCTACCATATCGTTTAATGCTCCCACCAAGGCCATCGACGGCAGCACACTGTCAAGCCTCGACAGCATTACTGTGGCAAAGGGCACAAAGGTCATCGGCACGGTGAAGAAGCCTGTTCCGGGTTCTGCTTACAGCGTAGCTGACATCAATGCATCGCAGGGCAACAATACCTATACCGTGGTGGCATACAATACAAGCGGCATCGGGCAGAAGAGTTTTGTAACTGTTTACGTAGGCGTAGATGTTCCCGCAGCTCCGGAAGTGTCGGCATTAGACAAGACAACTTCTGTTCATCTGTCGTGGAATGCCGTGAGTGGCGCCAACGGTGGCATCATCAAGCCTGCCGAGGTGAGGTATGACATCTTCAATGTAGATGATGAAGGTTACTTGTCTGACTCTGTTTCATCCGTTACCGGAACAACAGCTTATGACGTGACGGGTCTGAACACCAACGAGGGTGACGTACAGAACTATCGCAGCTGGGCCGTAAGGGCAGCCAATGCAGCCGGCAAGAGCGGCTTCGGCTCGGCATCTGTTGTAGTGGGTAAGCCTTATTTGTTGCCGTTCCACGACAGCTTTAAGAATCAGACCCTTGAGGATAAGTTCTTCGGAATACATCGCACAACGTCTGAATACTCGTGGGGCGTCACGTCCGATGAGGCTTATGACGGCGATGGTGGCGCAGTGTCGTTCATCAGTTATACGGCTGCCGATGGCTATATACAAACCGGTAAGATATCGTTTGCAGGTGCCGTGCATCCCAAACTGCTGTTCTATTATAAGGTGAACGGCTCTACTCCTGCAACATTAAAGATTGTGGTTGAGCACAAAGATGGTTCTGTTGATGCTCCTGTGTACACCAAAGACCTCTCTACCAATACAGAGACAGGTTGGCAGCGTGCTTTCGTTGACCTGCCCGCATCGCTTGCCGATGAGGATTATGCCATCATTCGCATCCAGGCTACTGCAACTGACAACATGCAGAGCACCTATGTATATATAGACAACCTGAATATCATCGATCCCGAGCAGCGTGACGCCGCAGTAGAGCTGACCGCTCCTGCTACGGTAACCAAGGGTCAGACGGCCCATCTCGTGGCAAAGGTAAGCAATGAGGGTTTGGAAGCTCTGAACAATGCACGCCTGGTTGTTAAGGTGAACGGCAAGCAGGTGGCCGATACCACCATCAATAAGCAACTTGCTACACTTGAGACAGCCACCGTGCCTGTTGACTATCGCACCACAACCATCGACCAGAGCACCTCGCTCAATGTAACGGCTCAGGTTACGGCAGCCGGTGATTTGGTGGCCGACAACAACTCGGCAACTGCCACAATAGAGGCT
>ERZ780151.1263-NODE-1263-length-19513-cov-3.947785_pt1 | contig 19513 bp, 18 predicted proteins | sample MGYA00510983_ERZ780151 | MGnify/ENA primary metagenome ERZ780151 (study PRJEB29588, sample SAMEA2144623) | human gut metagenome | biome: human gut; feature: human-associated habitat; material: faeces | place: Denmark | collected 2008/2010 ... | reverse complement strand
CGTTCGAGCGTCCGCAAGGGATGTAATTATATTGTTGGGCATAGGAGGAGCGCCGTCCTGGGGCCCCACACCAATGACTGTCTACAAGGGCCACGCTGGGAATGCGCATCGAAGATGCTAGTCAACCCCTTCGGGGCTGATTATCCTTGTTAGCTGTTATCCCCAGGCTGCGTCCGCTCTGCTCCCTGGCCTGGGGTTACGGAGCAAAAACAGACTGGGGCATAGTGTGAATCGCAATAGCCTTTATTAAACAGGCGCTTTCAGGCAGCAAAAAGGCCGTTCTAACGATGTAAGAACGGCCTTTTAGCCACGCAAGAGGGCATAGATGAGCACCTTTGCAAGAACCACCGATGGAACACTTGCCCTCAAGTAGCTCAAATAAAGTATTTCTCCTATTATTTTACTGAAGCATCACTCGTAAGAAAACACATAAAAAGCCACAGAAAGACAGCCGTGCGCAAGATTGAACCTAAACTTTAAAACCGGCCCTCAGCGATACGAATCAATCACGTCTGAAGATATCACGCGTATACACCTTGTCCTTCACATCGTCAAGCACCTTATCATATCTGTTGGCTATGATGGCATGGCTTTGCTCCTTAAACTTATGTAAGTCGTTCACCACGACACTTCCAAAGAAGGTGTCGCCATCCTTCAGCGTGGGTTCATAGATGATACAAGTAGCACCCTTGGCCTTGATGCGTTTCATGATGCCCTGAATGCTGCTCTGACGGAAGTTATCGCTATTGCTCTTCATTGTCAGACGGAAGACACCAATGGTAACACTCTTCTCACGGCTCTCCTCCCACACACTGCCATAATCATAATAGCCGGCCAGTTTCAGCACCCTGTCAGCGATAAAATCCTTACGGGTGCGGTTGCTCTCCACGATAGCCTGTATCAGATTCTCCGGCACATCAGCATAGTTGGCCAGCAACTGCTTGGTGTCTTTCGGCAAACAATAGCCCCCATAACCAAAGCTTGGGTTGTTATAGAAAGAGCCAATGCGAGGATCCAGGCACACGCCATTAATGATGCTGGCCGTGTCGAGACCCTTCATCTCGGCGTAAGTATCAAGCTCGTTGAAGTAGCTGACGCGCAATGCCAGGTAAGTATTGGCAAACAACTTCACGGCCTCAGCCTCGGTGGTGCCCATAAAGAGCGTTGTGATATCCTCTTTTACAGCCCCCTCTTTCAGCAGATCGGCAAAGGTGTGTGCAGCCTCATCCAACCTGCTGTCGCCTTCAGGCCTTCCCACGATGATACGACTGGGATAGAGATTGTCATAAAGAGCCTTGCTCTCTCTGAGAAACTCAGGCGCAAAGATGATGTTGTCGCAATGATACTTCTCACGTACAGAAGCCGTATAACCTACGGGAACAGTGCTCTTCACCACCATAATGGCCTGAGGATTCACCTTCATCACCAGTTCGATAACCTCCTCCACATGCGTTGTGTCAAAGAAGTTTCGCTTAGGGTCATAATTGGTAGGCGTGGCAATCACCACAAAATCAGCCTTTTTGTATGCCTCCTCACCATCCAGTGTAGCCGTGAGGTTCAGTGGCTTCTCCTTGAAATATTTTTCAATATACTCATCTTGAATAGGAGAGATGCGGTGGTTAATCTTGTCAACCTTATCAGCCAACACATCCACAGCCAAGACTTCATGATGCTGAGCCAGCAATGTAGAAATGCTCAGACCCACATAGCCGGTACCAGCTACGGCAATGCAAATATCCTTAAAATTTTTATCCATCATTTATATATTGTCTTAATTCTTATTCTTACATCATTAAACACATGTCAGCAAAAAGTCAATGCCTTCAAAACAAGACAGCCTGCAAATCAATGAATGCCAGTATTACAAGTACATCCTACTCGAACAGAGTTTCCCATCTCCGCCACAAGGGCACAAAGGGCCTTCCCCATACAACCTCTGCCGGATAATGTAAGGCAAATTGCATCGAGCGCCTCACGTATGTCAGATATAATCCTGCACGGCTTTTGCCCTTGACACTGAAATTCTTATCTGCCCTGCCGAAATTTCCTCCTTTCAAAATGGCATCCAACAATATCCTGCCCTCCTTCTCTGATGGAGGTACAGTGAGATATGTTTCTTCCAGTCCCAAGAAATCATGAAGAACGAACATCAATGCAGTAGCAAACTTATACAAATTCAGTTGCTTCATCAACATCGCTTCACTCTCCTTTTGTTCGTCACTGACAGTACGTTTCAACAAATAATAGTAATCTATCACCTGCCTCAGGCCTACGCCCTCATACAAGAAATGCTTCATGATATGAGAAAGTTGGAATATCCTATTAAAGCTATCCGTAGGAACAGGCACCGCCATGCTACCGTTGGGCAGGTAAGCTGTATTGCCCATCTCTTCAGCTTTGCAATGATCAAAATATTTCTGCAACCGTTTGTTGTAGAAATAGTTGCCTGCATAATTAGGATGGAAATGAATTTCCAGTTCCACATCCTTGTAAGGCTGCTGGGCATGATGATAAGAGATAACCGTGTGGGGATTAAGCCTCCTGCAGAAGTCAACGATCTCCTGATGGCAACCACTCACCCAGAGATCTATGTCGCCCGGCGTCCTGCTTAAAGGGTTAGGATACATCCGTGCATTGCCTTGTCCTTTCAGCAAGCAACAGTCAAAGCCATTGCGTCTGAACAAGCCTACCACCTCTTCCACACGCGCATTCATGTGTATGTTCTGACTCTCGATGGCATTATCCACCATCAGCCATTTGGCCAGCAACTGCGAAACAGGATGGGGATCACTAGCCGTAAGCCTTTTTATGCCCTCAAACAGCACGCCCACAATGGCCTGCTCCTGAGCAAACTTATAAAGAAGCTCCCAGTTCAGTTCATCTATTGAGTCAGGCAATTCACTGTCAATAGATAATGAAAAACGCAGAAAGTCTTTTATGGCCCTTATATCATCTTTCATTTTCTGTTCTCTTTTCATCAAAAACAAGTCTCAATGACGTGGCAGATAGTCCCGGCATACTTCTTTGCCGAACATTCCGATGTCAAGAATTGTTGCATCTTCTCAACCATCTGTACACACTGCTTCTCATCAGCATAAACTCTTTCAATGTCTTTTGCCAACGCAGAAACGTCGTCGCCCAGCAGTCCTCTACCATCACCCAGATACTCAGAAAGAACATCATTATTATTGGCTGCCAGCACCTTTCCTTGCCATGCCGCCTCCATCAGCACGATAAGTCCGGCCGGACAGTTCCACTTCACCGGGACATACACTATCGTCGATCCACATAATATATGCATAAACCGGTTGAAAGGAACAACAGGCAAAACCTTTACATTATCAGGCACAGCAACCGGTGGCTCACCTCTCATCCCCACCAAGACGAATTGCCAATCAGGCAAGGCCTCAGCAAGCAGCAGACAACTCTTCCAATCGCGCTGACTGTTTCCGCCACAGAAGATGCGTTTTCCATTGTCATGATAGGCATGGGCATACCCGGGATACTGACCATAATCACGCAACAGAGGGAAAGAGCGGGTACAGCCCATCGCTTTCTGCATCGACCTGCCATACGCCACACTTGTTACGGTAGCTACAAACCGCGCAGAGCGTAGCGCACGACTGTAGAGAAAGCGCATGAGCTTAGACTGCAACGAGCCGTCATCCTTCCATGCCAAGTTGGTAGCCACCACCTTGACTGACCTCCTCAACAAAACAGAGAGCCAGAACACCAGCACACCTCCCGACGACATGTAAGTTACTATCACATCGTCCTTCTTAGCCTTCCGTACAGCCCTCCATGCCCCTATCAGAGCATTGACATACTCGCCATGGTCTGTCGGGTTATGCAAAATTTGTAGTTCACACCCCTTTTCTGCCATTTCTGTTTGCAAAAAAGGAAAAGGATTGGTGTCGTAATGAGTGAGGTAGAACAATGTATGAGGCATGGCCGTCAAGGATCAGCTTTTGCGCAGGATGTTCTGATATATCCAAGTTCTCAGCCAAGTGGGGAAAGCCACCTGAGCAAATCTCAGACAATAGTTCTTCATCAAGACAGGCCTGGATATAAGACCTTCATGATACATAAATTTAAAAACCATCATGTGCTGATGAAAATATTTCATGCCACCACGCCGTGCAAACTGATCGGCACCCGAACGAACATTCACTACCACATCCGGGATATTCTGAATGACAACCTTGTTCTTCATCATCCTCGCCCATAGATAGAAATCTTCCTGACGGAATCTTCCACTATAGTTTCCGGCCTTCATAAGATCTGCTTTACGTATGATAACCGTTACATGATTGACCCCACAGCGTGTCTGCATCATCTTGTATATTCCCTTATTATCTAAGGGCAACACACGTCGGTCTACAATATTATCAGGGCTGCCTACGAACTCAGTAATCATTCCGCCCACCATACCTACATCAGGATGTTGGTCAAACACATCCATCTGCTTCTCAAACCGGTCTGGCAAACTAATATCATCACTGTCCATCCGTGCGATGTATTCATACCGGCAGTTTTCACACGCAATTTTTAGCGCCTCTCCCAGTCCACGGTTGTTTTGCTGTGGCAGATAGCGCACGTCAACGCCATTGCTCCTGCCTTTTTCTATCTCAGTCTTCACGGCAGCCTCTAAAGCCTCAGGCACAGGCCCGTCGCCTATAATAACAACTTCCCTGGGCTTTAAGGTCTGGTTGACAACAATAGAGTCTAAAGCCTCAACAAGATATTGGGGGTCGTCATTCTTATATATAGACATGGCAACCGAAAACTCCTTATGCTTTTTCAAAACAAATTTTTCGTTAATGATTATTATAATATATCTTCAGATAAGCCTCATAAAACTTCTCCGGAGAATATTTACTATTGAAAGTTTCCTTGATGTTTTCTCTCTCCTTACCCGAGGCAGAGGCATATAGCAAGGCCTGCTTCAAGCCATCTGCTCCATCTGTAAGCTTAAACATTTCTACATCATGATGATTCGCGAAGCACTCCTTCACAATAGGCAGATCGCTAACCACAGTCTCCACGCCCACTGCACCAGCCTCCAGCAATGCCAGGGGGAAACCCTCTGAACGAGAAGGCAAGGCAAAGACATCATACAATGGCAACAACCGCCAGGCATCTTTCACCATTCCCAAAAAGAGCACGCGGTCGGCAATCCCTTTTTCCTTAGCCATCCTCTCAAACGTCGGCTGCTCCTTTCCGTCACCGGCAAGCACCAGTCGGAAGTCCTTACCATCATGGCTGAGTTCTGCTAAAGCTCCGAGCATGAGGTCAACGCCCTTGCGGTATATCAAAGCCCCGTTCATCCCAACCAATGTGCTATTTCCCTTGAAGGCAAGAACTCTCTCCCTCACACCTTCCTCTAAGGGGGGCAACACACTCGGCAGAATTCTCGTGTTATATACAAACGTCAGCCTGTGACGCGGTATCCACCTGCTATAATAACTCATCATCGACTTTGACAGGCAGACCACCGTGTCAAACCTTCGGGTCAGAGCAATGTAGAGCACGCCCAGCAAGAAGCCCTTCAGGCGCCCATACAGGTCCGTAAAGTCCTGAAAGCAATAACAATGCAGCGTAGTGACCAAAGGTATTCTCTCATCCACACTATTTGTCACCTTGCCATGACGCACCAGCCATGCCATAGGTCCGAGGCCATGCGCGTGAATGATGTCATAGTCTGCAAGCTGTTGCTTGCTCGTCAGCTTTTGTGTCTCACAGTCAAACCTTATCGGGCATTCACAGTTTTTCAGCCAAAAAACAGTACAAGAATGGCCATGACCAGCTAACACAGCCACAAGATCACAGACAACGTTGTTGACTCCCGTCAACCCCAAGTGATTAATGATGAAAGCAATTCGCATCTTCTATATCCCCGCTAATTCTTCCAACGAGAGTCCGGTGTATTTGGCAATTTCACCCAGTTCCATTCCTGCATCCTTTAAATTACGTGCTACGGCTAACTTGCCTTCCTGCGCACCTTCTGCACGACCCTCTGCACGGCTTTCCGCACGGCCTTCCGCACGACCTTCGGCCTCAACTTCCGCACGACCTTCTGCAAGACCTTCCTCATAACCGTGCTTCCATGCACTATGATAATAGGTACGCACCGTTCGCACCATATCCCAAAAATAGTCATAGCCTTCCAGTTGGGCTTCAGAATAAGAAGACTCTTCCAGAATATCCACAGCCTTCTTCACTTCAGGATTATCGAGAAACTCCTCCGGCACCTTGCGCACACTGCCCATCTCCGTCAGGAAGCGCAACCAGAGCACCTGCATCTTCTTCTCAGAGAAACTGTGAGCCTTAAACTTAGGCAGCTCAACGAAAACCAAATGCAAACCCTCTATCACCTTGTCAGTATGGGCCACATTCACAATGTCATAGTGATGATAATAATCCTTCAAGTCTGGAGCGAAGACGTCATTCACCAAGTTTAAAGAATACACAGGCTGCAACAGCTCATAATTTTCATTCTTGTCCAACTGTCGCACATAAGCCTTCGATGCATTAAAGAGCACACGCTGCATAAACTCGTCAGACCAGATCATCTGCATCTCAACGAGAAACTGCCGCCCCTCCATGTCCTTGCACCTCACGTCTACTATACTGTATCTCTTCATAGGCGTGTCAGGAACAAGCTCAATCGGAATATATTCCACCTCCTTCACCAGATGATCTTCATCCAACGGGAGAAGAGCGTTGAGCAGACTGATGACCAGATCCTCGTGCTCACCGAAGATCCGCTTAAACGTCAGATCAGCCCTGGGATCCAAATATCTCATAATCTTATGCCTTTTATTCTTTGCAAAGATAAAACATAAAATGCAAAAAAGCAAATCTCACACAGAAACATTGAGCACTTCCATATACCAACAGCTTCTTATGCACATTCAAAAGAAAGAGCCATACAGCATGTAACGAATGAAAGCAATGGCCATTATTCCAATAGCCTTTCCTGCGCAACATCCACAAATCGCTTACACGCCCAGGCACAAGCAATATCGCCTGCCAGCAGAAGAACAACAAACGCATACCAGGGAAGATGGAACTCCGGCAAAGTAAGGAGGAAAATATCCTGACACAAATACATCTCATAAGAGATGGATTTAAAAAATTGGAAGAATGGAATTTCTCTAAATGGGATAAAGGATAACACAAAGAAAAAAGCCATTACGTATAACACAACTCCCACTAGAGCAAAGCCCCGAAACGGTGGAACATTATGGATATAGCTCAAAGCGGCAGCAACCAGGATTAAGAGACAAAGCATAACCGTATACCCCCCCCGCTTACTATTCAATATCTTCACCTCATATTGTTTGAAGATAATGCCACACAGAAAAGCATAATTGCTTTCGAACGTAGTGCCACTTATCCCAGCCTTAATAAGAACTACAGCCAGCAAAGAGGTAAGCACAAATATCCAACAATCAAAGACCTTATTGCCCAACCGCAAACTACGGCCAACAAAATAAAACACATATAAGAATAGCAACGATATGACGAACCACGTCACGGGAAGGATGAGATAATAGGAGCGGAGGCCAGCTACAATGTAGCTTCCTATAGGTAATCCAAGAGCCCATCGAACCACCAGATAAATAACCAATGGAGGAATGGCGGGTATCAAGAGATTCTTGATGCGCTTCTTAAAAGCCATTAAGCCCAAAGCGCTGTGTTCATGCTTATATTCCAACCCATAGCCACTCATAAAGAAGAACAGCCCTACCACATAAGGACCAGCCCACCTGAAATCCTGGAAAAAGAAGTTGGGATAATGAAAATACACATGCCCGATGATGATGGCAAAAGGAAACAAAGCCTTCAGCACGTCACTGCGCAGCTTCGTCAGTGCGAAACGCTGATGAAAACGCAGGCTGCATACAAACAGAACAAATAATATGAAGAAGAGAATTATCATTACAGATAATATAATAAGTAAAACTGTATTTATCTAATAAGAACCCAAATTGCCTAATTTACGTTCTATTGCATCTATAACTTTAACGGGGCAGACATATTCTTCAAATAGCTTCTTCGAGGACTGTTCTAGACGTTCACGAAGAGCCTCATCACCACATAAACGCTTAACGGCATCAACGAGCTCATCCTGATTGTGCACTATAAGGCAATTATCGTCATTTTCGAAAGCAAACGGTAACCGGTTGACAATGGGCGTGGTAATCAACGCCTTACCCATCGTCAGGTACTCTCCAAATTTCCAACCATGGCAATTATGGACAGCCGGTGAATTGAAGACAAACATAGACTGCTTGGTCTTCTCCATATACTCACCCATTGAATATCGTCTGTTAGAAACGACATCCTCGAATTCTTTGGGTACTGGGGTAGTCTTGCAAATCAATTCGCCTTCGAAGTTGATATTTGGAATTTGGCGGCATGTGCGTATAAAAACAGCTCGATGCTGGTCTACTCCCGTTAAGCTCGTGTCATGCATCCATAAAGTTGAGGCATGAAAGACATACCTATCTTTTCTTTTTACCGGAGAAAGGTATTCTTCCAACGTAAACCTCTTCAATTGAACGAGATATGCATATAAGAATATCTTGAAGCCATTCAAAAAATGGAAATGCGATTTGAAAACATTCGAAGCCAAATGAAAGATTGTCTCAGAAAAATTCCATATACGAATGCCAAATCCAGCTGGTATAGAAAGCAACTTAGGATAATCTTCCACTTTTGTATCTTTACTGATGTTGATTTTGGCATACACATCGCACCATTCATAAGCCTCCTTATTGATGGGGATGCAATCCCAATAATCGATGATGACACGCTTAACAGACTTGCCATCCTTTATGACATAGGCCATGTATTGGTCATAGGTACACCAAGCTTGCCTATTTCCAGGAATATCCTTAAAGGGTTTCAATGAGAAAGATACGTTGCCCCCCCCATACTTATCCCATAATCCCTGAATATAGAATGAGGAGTAGAGAATATTATTTCTTGGATCAACTATAATTTTCATTGCTCGCTGTAATTTATATTAAAGGTTACTACTTTGTCTTTTTCAGTAATTAATTTCATCCTCTAATTATCTTTTTCACCCAAGGATATACCCCCAAATCCATGAGCTAAGCCATAATTCGGTCACGACGCTTGAAATAGTGATTGCGATGGAACGGATTATTCAGCTCTGGATAAACATCTTTCCAAAGATGAATGTCGGCTGTTGTTTGCACAGCATGCCGCATCCAGTTCTTTATCCAATATCTGTGAGACTCTATCTCTGCCTGATAAGCTAAGAAATCATCTCCGAGGAAAGAACATACCAATTCAAAATTGGCTTTTGTGTTATTAATAAAATCTATCGTCTCACGCCACAGGGCATGACATAATTGTTGTCTGTACAGGCTAATATATCCATAAAAAGATGTAATCTAAGAAAGCTCTATCTAGTAATGCTGTAGGCTAGAACAGCCATCAGTTTTTGTATTACTCCATCAAGATGACTGAGCAGAAGACGGATGCCAAGCCCAGCCTTCTTCCCACAGTATCCATATTCCGTCGCGTATTTCAAGAAGTGAGCGGGATTACGCCAGCCTCTCCTTCCCATCTCATTCATGATGATATGCAAAGAGAAGACATAATTCAGACATTTCTGCTGATTGAAAACAGAAAGGGTGATGCTGTTGCCCGAATCAGCATGATATAAGCGAAGCGGCCGGTTTAGATAACGAGTATTATATTTTTTTGCGATACGGTTCCAGAACAACGACTCAGAAACAAGTTTCACCCTGTCATAAAGCCATTCATTTTCAATATCAAAGATATCCAATGGCTTTACAAGACTCATTTTCCAGCAAGTAATGTTCTCAGCATGTCGTTTCTTGCACCAATCCTCCACAAAATAGTTACTGTCGTAAGTGGCAGGAAGATTCGAAGGGGTAAACGACGCAGAAATCTGTCCTTCGTCGCTGATTGACAAAGCCCGTATCTCTGCAATATCGTTTTTGCCCTCTTCTTCTATCTTTCGCCATTCGCTTACGAATGTCTCTACAGCATCCGGCATCAGCTCATCGTCGTCGTCAATCTCTACCATATAAGGTGAATCCACCAATGCAAATCCCAACTTCATGGCAGTGTGCTTCCCCCCATTCTCCTTACGCACGTAACGGATATAGATATCATCATCCATCGCTTTCCCTTCGGACTTACCTGCGGCAAAGAGCGTCTGTATCCATTCTTGCGTATCGTCTGTACTGCCATCATCTACGACGAGCCACACGAACCCTTTCACGGTCTGACGCTTGAGAGAACCGTAAAGACGGCGTAACAAGGCACAGCGATTGTAGGTGGTGGTAAAAACCGTAATATCAGTCATTGACAAAAGATTATGAGTTGGTATGTGCGACATCGCTCAGCATCCGCTCCCACTTATCGATGATATTCTCCGTTGCAAACAGTTTTGACCGTTCCACTGCATTCCGTTGCATTTGCATCCTTTCATCAGAGCGCGAGATGAGATATTGCATCTTCTCGGCAAGAGCATGGACATCTTCAGTAGGACAGAGAATCCCGTTATAAGAGTCACCAATAATTTCTTTCTGGCGACCTTTATAATCAGCGGCTACGCAGGCACACCCCTGACTCATCGCCTCGATAAGCACCAGGCCGAAGCCCTCGTAACGGGAGCTGAGCACAAACACAGAGGCCTGTTGCATCAGGTGGGCAATGTCCGCGCGAAAACCAAGAAACTCCACACTGTTTTCAACGTGATATTGCTGGCACAGTCCTTTCAAATAGTCCAAAGACTCCGGGGTTTCCTTACCTGCAATTTTCAGATGCCAATATTTCCCCTCGCTATCTTTTTTCTCTTTGACCAGGCTCCATGCCTTGATAAGCAAATCAAAACCTTTATAGTGCCAGTCGTCAAGCCTTCCTGCTGCAAGAACAAAGGGTTCTTTGATGGTTTCTTCACCCGCAGGGTTTGCTACTCGACCATCTGCCACAAAACTTACCGGCGTCAGAGCCAACGGATTAGGCATAACCGTTACGTGCTTCAATCGGGATCCTATAAATTTCTTGTCGGCCTCTGTCAGCACGGTCACATAGTTATATAGTTTATTCAAAACGAACTTGTGAAAATGCTCAAATCTTGACATCGGTGCACAGGCAGGTCGCTCAAAAGAGTCATGCACCGTACTGATAACCGGAATGTGCAACCCGCGCGCCGCCACCAAAGCTCTCAGTGATGCCAGCCACATAATGCCTATCACCACGTCAGGATGGTATTGCTTCAGATAAGATCGCAGCAACTTAAACGAAGACAGTTGCTTGGCATACTTACCCTTCCCCTCCCGATAAAGGTTCAGAACCTTGATGCCCGGTCTGAGCTTATAGGTCACGGGCATAAACAAATCGGCCACTACATACACCTCATACCCCCGTCCGAAAAGACCATTGGCTATCGTAGCCCCTACACGCTCCGCTCCGCCATAACAGAGACGGTTACATACTATAAGAACTTTCATCTTTTAATTAAAAAATGGCGCCTCCTGACATCATGTAAGCATTCATCAACTTATTCCAGAAGAAATAAGTAAACACAACACCAAGCATCATCATGAAGGCATTTCGCTTCCAGCCTTTTAGTTGATGTATAATAAACGGCAGCATAAACATCTCCACCGTTGCAAACATGGTGGATGTACGGCCTGACAATGCCGTGTAATTACAGAATACTATCAGGAACAACGTTGAGTAGAAATAGGCCCAACGATAAAGGTCAAAATATTTCAACTCCTGTCTTAGTGTCTTCTCATAATGTGAGAACAGAAGCAATATTGCTATTTGAAAATAAATCATGGGATTACGCAAACCCAATGCCTCCTCCACATAACCGCCTTGCGTATAAGTTGTATATTGCAGGTCCTCACTATACTGGTCTACGAATCCCTCAATAGAACCGGCTAAGGTTTGCGAAAAAACAAATGCCAAGACCAGACCAGCAATCAAGGACTTTCTTCCTAAGGGTATTTTATACAGAAAATAGAGCGGAGCGCCTAACAAAGCCATGTGGTGAAACTGGTAAGCAAATAATATGACCAACATATAGGGCACCAACTTCCTTTCCTGTATAAAATGTATGGCATAGATAATCATGAGAATGGCCAACGATGAGCGCATCTGGGTGAAATCGCGGTTCAACATAAAGCGACCCATATAATCGTAAAGGCCCAGCAAAGGGAAGATGCAATATCTGTCGAGCGACTTGTAGAGAAGATACATCGATATGCCACCCATTGTCAACAGATAGACGGTGGAGTTGTCCCACACAGTCTTGATGATGGATGCGAGAAACAGGTAGCCCTTTTCAGCATAACCAAAAGGAACAATGTTTGACCAATTAAACTCAAAACAAAGAGGAGCCCTCCTAAAAGCTTCAACATATACCTCCTCATCCGGCCAATTATGGCGAAAGCCTATCAATAAAGTCAAGACGAAACATGCTGCTGCCAAATAAGTTTTTTCCTTATCATAGGCTATTTGGTTGTTTCCAACAGACCATACCATGATATAGACAAAAAGAAAAGCAGCAACACACAAAAATATGCTCATAATATATATTCTGAAAGATGTAAACAACAGAACTATAAGATCACAACTTTGTTATCAAGAAGTTCTTTACAGACAAAAGAATATTAAAAATAGACTTACTTATACTATAGAACCCTTTACAAGAGAAAAAAATGAAACATTTCTCATAGGCGGGAGCCTTCACATTGTTCAATGTACTGACATAGTTGCCAAAAGCCTTTTTGTATTCTTTAGAAGTATAATATTGCTGGCCATAGAAAAAAGCCTTCGACATCATCTGGTAACGTTTAACATGGTCAACCCAAGCCGAACAAGGTGTATCTTTCATCAATTCATGAAACAAACGACAACCATTCATATCCTCCTGATACATCCTTGCATTATATCTTTTAGACAAAGAAGAAATGTTTGAGTTTCTCACATAATGATAGAACGCCTTGGCCACATATTCTATCTTGATATTCTCTCTCGCAAATGCCGCACACACATACTGATCTTCACAGAAAGACAACTCCAAGGGGAACCTCACATGATATTTCTCATAACAAGCTCTCCGGATCAGCTTATTCCACGTAGCCCCCATCAGGTGTCCAAACAGTTCTTTCAGCACTATGTCATGCCGCAGACATGTAGGCTTCTGGCACACCACCCTTTGCCCTTTATAGGTGTTCTCATAAAAGTCGCATATCACCATATCGGCGTCTGCCTCCTTGGCTTTCTTATAAAGCTCTTCCAACATCCCGGGCTCCACCCAGTCGTCAGGGTCGGCATGAATGGTGTACTCGCCCTGTGCTTGGTCTATGCCGAACTGCCGTGCAGACGACACACCCCCGTTGCTCTTATGGAAGGCCTTCAACCTGCTGTCCTGTTGGGCATACTCATCACACAGAGCCCCACTGTTGTCCGTGCTGCCGTCATCTACAAGCAGCACCTCAAAGTCCTTTAGCGTCTGCGCCAAAAGAGAGTCCACACACTTCCTTAGGGTAGATGCCGCATTGTATACGGGTACGATAACAGATATTTTAGCTGACATAATGAATGTTCAAAGTGTTGCAAAGATAGCTATAATTAGCTATAAGACAAGTGCCCATCCGAGGCCAAAGACAAAAAACGGCACGAGTATTTTCAGCCGTTTGGGCAGTTGAATGCTATAAGGATTGGTCACCACCCCACTTACAGCCATGAACAAAGGCATATGTAAAATGCCGACAAAAGAGCTGTAAAAGGTGTCCTGAAAAGGAGAAAACTGTGCCAAATGACCTAACACCACAAGCATCATGGCAAAGGCCTTTAGGGCATCGATATAAAAAACGCGCTGATGTGATGACATAACTTTTCTTTAAAGCAAACCGTTCTTCTTTCTATATTTATGATATAGTCTTTTAAAGCTATCCGTAACGGCTTCGACAATATAATAAGAAGCCGAATGTGCCCAAGTTTTAGTCTCACATAATATCGGATGGAGGGCCATATAATGATCGTATTCAGCTTTTAACGGATGTTTGCAATCCTTATGCCAAGGCTTTTCACTTGATGTATAGTGAACAAGCAGAGGATTTTGCTTAGCAACTTCAATAGCAGGATGCTTATAACCGCTTAGCCAGTCTAAATTTCCGTACATGCCCTGTTGAAAATTATATCTATAGTCCAAAAATACTACTTTGCCTTCCAAGCACACATTAAGGGCATCTTGGTCCGGACAAGTTAGCTTTTTAGACATCTCTATATAGCTAATCAGCTTCTTTTTTAGTTGATGTTCCCGCCAGTAATCCAAGTTCATTAATAAAACGCCAGAATTGAAATAACGTGAATACATATCAATAGAGTTGTGTATCCTAATATCATCGCCACACTGATCCTCTACTGCTCCAACAGCCATATTTGTCAAGTCCGTTTCAAATACCTCTCTTAACGATCCGCGACAGATGATATCACTGTCCAAGTAAAGACATTTGTGTGCATTAACTATATCCGGCAGAAGAAAACGCAGATACATAGATGAAGGAAAGCGGTGAGTAGATTGCAGCCCTTCTATCTCCGCCCCATCTACAGTTACTACGTCTATTTCCCTATGATAAAAATCTGCCAAGTATTTAAATCTATTGCGATTCTTTTCCGTCAGGCCTACAGTCAAGATATAAATATGGCATGTGTCATTCTTGTTGTTTTCTAAAATCGAAGTAACACCTATGGCGCAATGATTTGCATAGTTATCATCCGTACAAAGTGCAATATGTAGTTCCATCTTATGAAAGTGAATTGATTAGAAATGAGAAAGAGCTCCGCCTTAATCCATCAAGAACTTGCTGAGCATTCTTTATATCAGAAGTTGGCAATGACACTGCTGATCCCACGTATAAAAGCCTATCCCTTAGCCCCAACATGCCAAGCAACGATTCAAACCGACTCATGCCACGATTGGAATTTCCAATAGCCAGGAACGGCTTGCCAAATAAGATAGAGAAGACACATGCGTGGAAGCTGTCAGTGACCACAAAATCGGCATCATAAAAACCTCGCAGCCATTGTTCAACGGGAGGCTGGATACGCTCTTCTATGGGCAGTGATGTATTGTCGGCTTGCGCATTAACTATAAAGGTGTTCAAACCTATTTGTGCGCTCACTTTGTCTACAATTTTTCTTTTCTCCTCAGTGTCATCCAAGATATATGACATGAGCTTCCCGTCGCTTTTCTCTGTCTTACCTAGAAACAACGGTTCATAATCCTTTTCAGTCAATAACATGGTGGGGTCTAACACATGAGTAGCCTCAACGCCAAAATGATCTTTAATGAGCCCCACGCCAGAACTTTCCCTGACGCTTACAGCATCAAACTTTTGAATAAGTTGCCGGCATCTTTCAGTCTTTTCAGCATTATACTCCCATTTGTCCGTACCCAATGAAGCCGCATAAGCGATACGTTTCACCTTCCAGCTTTCAGCGAAAGCCAGATAAGCATCATATAGCTTACGTTTCGTGTCATGAAAAGCACATCGCCAAATCTGGTCACTACCAACCACAAGGGCATCAAAATCTGCATTCTTTAAACGATGTGAGTCATGAACCATCACCGAATGGATATGTTGCTCTATAAAATGTCGGGTGTTCTGTGAAATGATGGGATAAGCCTTAGCCTCTTCATTCTCCAGAAAGACCCTCACCCCTGGTTGTCTAAGGACATACTTCCTAACAACACGCTTTGCCTTCTCTCTGGGTCGGCTCCAGAAAGGTTCTCTTGGGTGAAGATCACGATCCAGTATAACCACTTGGTTACCCAAACGTTCCAAAACAGTTTGCAAGGCATAAGCCTGTAACAGCCCCCCATAATTATAATTAAGAGGCAGGGTATAAATTCCTATTCGCATACCGCTTATTTATTTATCAAAGATTCGATGCTTCACTTGCCATGCCCATCCTCTCAATATGCCGGGCAGAGCCTTCATCCTTTCTGACAGGGTAGGCTTTAACATCTTCACAATAAGGCTGTCTACACATTGTGCCTCAATAGCCTGAGGTAACAGTGCAAAGAACTCACCCCTATTTCTGTGAGGTGCATTATCGGCAAGCAGACCTTCATTATATAGGGCAGCATCTTCTATTTTGATTTTCTTATAATTCAATTTTTCCCATGGCACAAAGTCCTTGCCTTTCACTGTGTTCACACACATAAGGCTCAGGCCCTTACCATCTTCCATATCCGGAGCAATATGTTCAGACCCCCACAAGTCGCCCACCGTAAGGTCAGCTCCACTTGCGCCTTCTTTAAAAATGCAGTGCTTACAACTGGGGCGGTTATACAAGCAGCTTACAAATCCTCTAAGATAGCAATCCTCTCCACGGCTAACTGAATAGTCCGTTCCATCATCCAGCCGATAGAGCAGTCGATAACCTTTCCATCCGTTATATTTATAGCGGAAGAATATGTTCTTGACATGACTCTTCTTAAATTGCTTTAGTTGGAGCTCCTTGAGATGTTCTTCCCAAACCTTAGGGCTGGGCACGCCGTGGCAGGCTATCTCCATCGTCACCAGCAGCTCATAGGGTTTGCGAAGGAAATGAAGCAAACCTGATATCTGGCAAGGGGTGCCGGTAAACAATACGGGAGTCCCCGACTTCAACAATCGTTCTGCTTCCAAATAAGCATCTCCTACCCTTGCTTGCACATATTTGGAGCCTCGAAACAAAAAGAGCTTTTCATCATCATCTATGTGGCTCAAATAGACTTGCCACGAACTATCTAATCTTGCACCAAAGACCACACCTCCTGCTGATATCATCTTCTCACTTAGAAGAGTAAAAATACCTCCTGAGGAGCTCTTCTCACGTACTGTGTCATCCGTATTATATGCAGCAAACGAAGATTGCGATTCTACTAAGGCAGGAGAAGCAAGTTCCGGACAAACCTTTTCACAAAGTCCGCAACCTATGCATCTAGTCACATCCACCTTAGGGTACAGGAAGCCTTCACCGTCTCCCCGCATATCGATGCACGATTTAGGGCAACGCTGAGCACAGGCTTCACAGCCACAACACTTTGAAGAATCTGTTATATTAATCATTCTAAAAAATCATATGTGAAGGATATGCTTTACCTTCCTTGCTAATAAAAGGGCTTCAAATTCTGTCTTTGAATCAAATATACTTGATATTTTCTGGAAATGAGAAGGCAAGGGCTTACCTGTATCTTTAAAATAAGCTATACCCTCATTAAAGATTTCCTTATTCATCGCTTCATACCCTAATTGCAGACGATCAAGCGCATACTTGTGATCTACAAGATCAATGTATATTTTTTTATCTTCTTCCGGCATATCAATAGATAATAGAGTAGCCTTAATGGCCTTAATAAACTCATTAATTGCATGGGCTCTTTTTTCAAAGGTCTGATAGTTCCCATTGCTAATACTATTGGGCCGAACATAATAATAACACAGAGGCTGTTCTATCCACCCTCTATTATATTTATAATATAGAGGCAATAAGATCTGCCAATTAGGGCCAATAGGTGAAGAATAGATTTTTCTTCCTGGATGAGTCTCATCAAAAATATCCATTCTGCACATTTGACAAGCAGCTGTAAAAACCGAATTACTTAATAGTGCTTGTACAAAATGATTTCTATCATATCGATTCGGATTATGACCAGAAAGAACACCATAAGGATGTACGAGATCCTTATCATTAACAAGCCAAGCATCAGAAGTAACTACAGCACAGTCGGGATGAGTCTCTAAGAAATTCACTTTACGCTCTACTGAGTCAGGTGTAAGCCAGTCATCATATTCCGGCCAGCAAAGATATTTTCCACGCACTTCTTGCAAGCCAGCCATTACAGCAGATGAAACTCCACCGTTTTCTTTCCTTATCAATTTGAAAGGAATACCTCTCTGTTCAAACTTTTTCCTATAGGATTCTACAATCTCTATACTACCATCAGTAGATCCATCGTCCACATATATGTATTCCAGATTGCTATATGTTTGGGCCAAAATTGAATCAAGTAATCTATAAACAAAAGATTTGCCGTTCCAACCAGGAGTGATTAGAGATACTAATGGAGATGTATTACTAAAAGGATCCATAATCTTAAAAGCTTATACCACAAATAAAGTTCCTTATTTTAAGTTTATATTTGCACTATTATCTCTTCATTGACCAACCGGGAGAGTATTTTTCATTTTTACCCAATTTGTTAAAGACTGCATCGTTCAAAGCTCTATAATTCAATTTATTTAGGAAATTACATGGATGAGGCAAGTATACGAAGAATAAAAAACGAAAATATTGATAAATTCCGACAAAAGTGAAATGCCTTATTAACATATTTTCTTTATTTCTAACCAGATAATAATCACGCCATGAAACAATTAAATTATCATCCTTATGCTCATTTTTTACGCCACCATCATGGGTTATTTTAATAGAAGGTACACATACCAATTTACCGTACTTCGCTAATCTTATGCTATGCTCTGAATCATCAAAATATATAAAGTATTCCGGCAAGACAAGCCCTACTTTTTTCAAAGCTTGGCAATTAATAAAAGGACCCACATATGAAACTATATCGAAAGCAAAGTATTCTTTCATATAGTCTTCTACTAACGAGCTACTAATAGAGAAGTAATGATAACGGTAGATATTATACCTACAACGATGATTTAAGGCTATTTCTCCATTCATATTCAGAACTTCTGATGCTATTACAGACAGCTGGTTGACATTATGACGACTACAAAATGCATAAAAATTTTTTATCATATCTTTATCGGCATACGCATCGTCATCTGCCAGGAAAACCCAATCTGCATTATGATCTAAAGCATACTTTTGTCCAACATAAAATCCTCCGGATCCGCCAAGATTTTCCTTTGTGTTTATTACAACTTTGTGATAAGCAGTGGGTTTATTCTGCCACTTATCAAGAAATTCTGCAGTATTATCAGTGCTGCTATTATTTACAACTATAAGATTTCTGAACAATTCAGTCTGAGAATCATAGCACTCAAGAGCATGCTTTAATTTCTCCAACCTGTTATATGTCACTACAACTATATCTATTTTCATATTTCTACTTTCCTAAAATTAATATTTATGATAAAAAACTCACCAGTAAATCTCGATTTTATTTAATAACAAGCATTACAAGAACAGCAGAAGAAAGAGCACAAAGGCCTATACAGTTTGTAATATACCCTTAATATCTTTACATTAACTTTTTTAATCTCAGTTTACAACCGATCAATTAACGCTATAGTCACTTTCTTATCATCGGTTTTCTTTACGACGCGTCTGAGAACTAACGTTCCTGTCTCATTTTGTTTCACTGTAGGACGTTTTTTTGGCTTCCTGCCTCGTCTGTGTTTCATGTCCTCCTCGGTCAGCTCTCTTTCCGTAGTATGACGATAGACGACCGATATCTTCT
>ERZ780151.1256-NODE-1256-length-19573-cov-2.470181_pt1 | contig 19573 bp, 23 predicted proteins | sample MGYA00510983_ERZ780151 | MGnify/ENA primary metagenome ERZ780151 (study PRJEB29588, sample SAMEA2144623) | human gut metagenome | biome: human gut; feature: human-associated habitat; material: faeces | place: Denmark | collected 2008/2010 ... | reverse complement strand
GAAGGTGATATTATGACAGCGAAAGATTATCTCGCATTCTTCGTGGAGCAGATACACTCCACCGTTGTTGCAACCGTTGACAGTGACGGCCTGCCCGTGACCTGCGTGATAGATATGATGTACGCCGACGATAACGGTTTGTATTTCCTGACCGCAAAAGGAAAGAACTTCTATCAGCGGTTAAAGGATAAGGGCTATCTTGCATTGTCCGGCAAAAAGGGCGAGGATACCATGAGCTGTACCGCCGTTTCTGTTCGCGGCAAGGTCAAAGAGATCGGTGCGGATATGCTCCCTCTGCTGTTTGAGAAAAATCCGTATATGCTTGAGATATACCCGACCGAAGAAAGCAGGAAGGCTCTGACCGTCTTTCAGATATATGAAGGCAGCGGAGAGTGGTTCGACATATCAAAGAAACCGATAGAGCGTGACAGTTTCACATTTGGCGGTGCTGAAAGCAAGGCAAGCGGATATTTCGTGACAGATAGCTGTATCGCTTGCGGTTCGTGCCTGACGGATTGTCCGTAACCGCCAACCACACCCATACGTTGATTCGGCACTAAAAAAGCGATAAAATAGTTCCAAAGGGATTTACCCCGAAAGGAGCTGAGAATATGCCAACGATCAGAGAAGTAAAAACCGAGCTTCGTCACAGGGAGTGGGCAGAGCAGATACAGGAATGCCAAAGCAGCGGTATGACCGTAACAGCGTGGTGCAAGGAAAAGGGGATCAGTCAGCACACATACTACTCACGCCTGAATGTGGTGAGAAAAGAACTGCTGAAACGAGCTGGATTGCCCTTGCAGCAGATCGTACCGCTGAGTGTTTCTCAAAGCGTCACCTGCACGACAGCTGCGGTGCAGACACAATGTGTTGCGGACAGCGCTGAACCTGGGAAACCTGAACCGGCTGTCCCACAAAAGATGATCGTCCGTAAAGACGGGATCGAGGTCGAAATGCCAGCAGATATATCCGAGAGGCTTCTGATTACGCTGCTGAGAGGTCTGAAAGAATGCTGAAAGACTTAACTGCTGACAATATCTACATCGTCTGCGGACATACGGATATGCGTAAGTCCATTGACGGACTTGCGGCACTTGTACAGCAGCAGTTTCAGCTTGACCTGTTCGCAAGCAGCGCGTTTCTGTTCTGCGGCAGGCGCAGAGATCGTATGAAGGTGCTTTTATGGGAAGATGACGGCTTTCTGCTGCTGTATAAACGTCTTGAAGACGGGAAATTCTCCTGGCCGTGCAATGAACAGGAGGTCAGGAATATGACCCGTGAACAATTCATCTGGCTCACGCAGGGACTGTCGATCGACCAACCAAAGGCAATCAAAAAAGTAGCCGGCGGTGTGGATATATGCTGACTTTCCCACGATGAAAATATACAGTAATGTGGACAATATTTCTATGCTTCAATGGCACTCTTTTTCTTGAAAGATCGGGCAGATCATGGTATAATCAGAGTATCATGAACCGTCCGGAATTTCAGGGAAAGGAGTGCTTTTGCTATGACATACGAAGAACTGAAAGCAGCATATGAAGCCGCTGTGCAGAAGTGCTCTGAGCTTGAAAAAGAAAATGATGAGCTGAAAAAATCGAACGAAGATCAAGCTCTTCACATCGAGCATCTGGAAGAGCAGATACTCAAACGGAACAAGATGCTCTTCGGACAGAAAAGCGAGAAATCGAAATTCATCTGCAACGGACAAATGGATCTGGATGGTAATGTGTTCAACGAAGCGGAAGAATTGTCAAATCTTTCTGCCGCTGAGCCTACCGAGGATTCCATCACAAAAAAATCAAAGAAAACCGGAAAGCATCGGGGAAGAAATGAACTGCGTGGTGATCTTGAAACGAAAGAGATCGTGCATATGCTCCCCGAAGATCAGAGAAAATGTGCGGTCTGCGACAGTAAGCTCGTGCCGTTTTCAAAAGAATACATCACCACACGGCTCTGCATGATCCCTGCGAAGATCTTTAAGATTACATACTTTCGTGAGGTCTACAAATGTGAACACTGCGATAAGCACGGAGATAAGGCGAATATTGTGAAGGCTCCGAATCTGACTCCTGCGCCTGTCATTCCGAGAGGTCTGCCGGAAGCAGAGCTGATCGCATATATCGCTGAGGCGAAATATCTGCTTGGCGAACCGCTTTACCGTATGGAACAGCACTTCAAGATGCAGGGCATCTACCTGAACCGCACATCACTTGCAAACTGGATCATCAAAAGTTCAGAATGGCTTATACCTGTTGTGAAGCACTTCTGGAAGTATGCTTCCCTCGAACCCGTCCTGAACGCTGATGAGACTACGCTGTGTGTCCTGAAAATACAGGGAAAGCTTGTGAAAAAGCTGGGACAGATGTGGGTGGTCTGCACAGGAGCGTCAGCAAAGCTTCTGATCGCGATCTATACCTATCGGGACAGCCGTTCAAAGGTGACTGCGGAGGAACTTCTCGGCAGTTATGACGATATCGTGCAGACCGATGGGCTGGGGTCTTATGGTTCGGGAGAATATCTGCACGCAGGCTGCTGGTCGCACGCTCGCCGCAAGTTTATGGACAGCATACCGGAAAATGATAAAAACAGCAAAGCGGCAAAAGCTGTCGAGATCATCGACAGAGCATTTGCCTTGGAGCGTGAAGCAAGAAAAGCAAACTACTCGCCGGAAAAGCTCCTGAAAATGCGGCAAAAAGAGATAAGACCGATCATTGAGGAGTTCTACAGCTTCATCGGAACACTCAGACCGAGCAAAGGTTCGCACCTTGGCGCGGCGGTCACCTATGCCCTGAATCAGAAAGACAAGCTCCTTCTGTTTTTAGATCATCCCGAAGTGGAAATGACAAATAATCTTGCAGAACGCACCGTTAAGACTTTTGTGATCGACCGTAAGAATTTTCTCTTTTCTGCGACGGATAAGGGTGCAGATGCGAGCGCTCTCTTCATGAACGTGATCGAAACAGCCAAGCGAAACGGTCTGAATGTTTTTGGCTATCTCTCGTATCTGATGCTGGTTCTTCCTTCGTGGGGCAAAACGCCCTCAGACGAACAGCTTGACAGCATCATGCCGTGGAGTGCCGCGCTGCCTGAAACTTGTCATAGAACGTATCATCAGATCGTTGAAAACGAGGCTGTTGTTGAGTAACAGCTTCTCATTCACAGTATTTCATAGTAACTGGCAGTATTTCACGCACAGTAATTCACAGCGGCTCACAGTAATTCATTGTGATGAACCGAATACAGGATTTGAGCCGAGGTTGATCTCGGCTTATTTTTTTGCCCGCTGGTATGGTTGGCGGTTACCATTCTGTGCCGTTTTTTTGTTGTGAACGTGCATTTTCTCGTTGTAACTGGCTAAAAAAAGCGGATACATCTTATGCATCCGCTTTTTATCTCTGTTATACTAAAACATTTTCTTTGACATATATCAGCTTTTAGTCCATATCCGAAAAAGCACATGATTTCTGAAATTTGGAATTATATGCTTTTCTCTATTAGGTGATGACATTCACAATTTATCGAGATTAGTTTTATTTTTGAGCGTCCATTGCAATAACTTCATCAATTGTATTTTGGAGTGTGTTAAGATTGTCGTCATCATCAATGCCGCCCATAAGTGCTTCGCCCACGATATTGCCGTTTCTGTCAATGACATACGTTGTCGGGAACGCAGTGACACCCAGTGCAAATTTTCCGGCATCGCTGTCAGAATCAAAATAGATGTTCCGATATTTCGCTCCCTTTGTTTCCAGAATTTGTTTTGCCGTCGCAATATTCTGCTCGTCACCGTCAAGTGCACCGACATTTACACCAAGCACTTCACCGCCCTGTTCTTTGATGCGATCATTCAGGGCATTCATTTCACTGAGCTCCTCCACACAGGGTTTGCATTCGTTGAACCAGAAATTCACCACTGTCACAGCATTCTCTGCGAAAACACTGCTGTCCACCTTGTTTCCGTCCAGATCTTTTCCCTCAAACTGCGGGAATGCAGTGCCAGATGCATCGCTGGTCTGCTCCTCAGAAGAATCCGTCGGAAGTGCTGCGATCTCCTCTTCAATTTTGCGGATCTGTTCTGCATCTGATTTCAGCGTTTTATATTCTGCATCAGTAAACTGATCTTTTGCACCGTCTACAGCAGCCATCAGCACATCGCCGTAGTTCGAACCCAGCGTGTCCTCTGTGACATTTTTGCTCATAGATGCAAACACCTTTTCCCACAGATCATTGTTTTTCGCCATGATCGCATTTTCTTCATCCAAAAGTTCCTGTGAAGATTTTCCGGATGTTTCTGCTTCGCCGGATACTTCACTGGACACGCTTGAAGAAGTGTCCTTTACCGTACTGCCGCATCCGCTGAGCGGGACAGAAAGTGCCAGACAAGCTGCCAACATCATCATCAGATTCTTTTTCATTTTCATTTTTTAAGCTCCTTTTTTTCTGTTGAAATTTCTTTTGCCTTTGATAGATCTCCAAAACCATATTGATAACATATGGCATGGGTCGGACAGGATTTCATACACATGCCGCAGCGGATACACTCGGCATGGTTGGGCTGTCTGGTGACATCGACATCCATTTTGCATGCCTTTGCACAAGCTCCGCAGGATACGCATTTGTCTTTGTCCACCTTCATCTGAAAAAGCGATACCCGATTCAAAAGTGCATAAAATGCTCCCAGCGGACACAGCCATTTGCAGAACGGGCGGTAGAAAAACACACTGCCAAGTATCACAGCCAGCAGGACAAATGCTTTCCATGAAAAAAGTGTACCAAGTGCCGTGCGGATTCCTTCATTGGTGATCGACAACGGAATCGCACCTTCCAGCACACCTTGCGGACAAAGGTATTTGCAGAAGAACGGATCCCCCATTCCCAGCTCATTGACGACTACCATCGGGAGAAGAATCACCATCACCAGCAAAATACCATATTTCAGATAACGCAACGGTTTCAGCTTTTGGGTAGAGAGCTTTGGCGACGGGATCTTATGCAAAAGCTCCTGAAACCAGCCGAACGGACACAGAAATCCACAGATAAATCTCCCCAGCAAAACACCAAGCAATATCAATATTCCGGTGACATAGTAAGAAAACTTGAATTTCGACGACCCTACAACTGCCTGAAATGCCCCGATGGGACAAGAGCCTGCTGCTCCCGGACAAGAATAGCAATTCAATCCCGGCACACAGGCGTACTTTTCCTTTCCCCGATTCAGAGAACCATTCAAAAAATTTGGAAGATGAATGTTTGTCAGAAGAGTTGCCACTGCCTGAATCCAACCTCGAAATCGTGCAAAAAAATGCACTTTCTTTTTGTTACGCTGTTTTATCTTAGCCAATTCCAACACACTCCATACACAATCGAATTGCCTTTGAAAAAACTGTTTGTGTTTCGTCACGCCAGATGCCAAAGACGAGCATTGCAATTCCAATGAGCAAAAGAAGCACTTGCACAGCTGCTTTTTTTAATGCCATTTGTTTCCCTCCTGTGATTTGATGATACCAGTATACACCATACAGTATAAAATCTGCGTTAAGAGAAAAATAACACAAATTCTATTTGCATATGTTATAATAAAGAAAAAATATAAGGAGCTTACTATGAGACTTTTGGTAGTAGAAGACGAACAGTCCTTGCAAGAGGACATCAAAAAAAAATTGCAGCATTCAGGATATGAAGTAGATGCTTGTGGCGATGGAGAAACAGCTTCAGAATATTTAGCAGTTGAATATTATGATTTGGTATTATTAGACTTGAATCTTCCTAAGATAGATGGAATGACGCTTCTCCGTAATTTTCGGGAAGAAAATCAAGAAACACCCGTATTGATTTTATCGGCACGAAGTGAAATCAATGACAAAGTAGAGGGGTTGGATGCAGGTGCAAATGATTATCTTTCAAAACCATTTCATCTTGCAGAATTGGAGGCAAGAATTCGCAGCCTTACACGAAGACAGTTTATTCAGCGAGATGTTTGTCTGCAATGCGGCAAAATTACATATGATACCAAAAGCCGTATTGCAGTAGTAGACGGCATTGCAATTAATCTGACACGTAAAGAAACCGGTGTATTGGAATATCTGATGTTGCATCAGGGCAGACCCATAAGTCAAGAAGAACTTATTGAACATGTGTGGGACAGCAGTGTTGATAGTTTCAGCAATTCGATTCGTGTTCACATTTCTTCACTTCGAAAGAAACTTCGTTCAGTTCTTGGTTATGATCCTATCAGGAACCGAATTGGAGAGGGATACGAGATAGAAGGAGAATCCAAATGAAGCGAATGAAACGTCTTTCTTTTCAATGGAGAATTACATTGCTGACTGCGATTTTAATTGCCGGAACTTGTATTTGTTTAAATCTTCTGCTTTATCGTTCCGGTACTGTCAGCATGGATTCGCTGAACGGTTTCGTCATGAAATATGACACCGGAAACTCTGATGTTGTGAAAATTGAATTCGATGATCAGCAGATGTCTGCATTTCTCCGTCAGTTTTCTCAGGAAGTTTACGATGCTAAGGCAACTTTTGGAAAAAAGGGCTGGTGTATTACAGCCATAGTCACACTATTGAGTGCGGCAATTGCATATTTTGTAAGTGGCAGAGCCCTCAAACCATTGAAAAAATTTTCACAGCAAACGGAAAATATCGATCAGGACAATCTTACCAGCACACGTACAGCAGCAGAATTTCAGCAGTTGAGTTGTTCAGTGAATCATATGCTTGACCGACTTGCATTGTCGTTTGATTTACAGCGTCAGTTTGCAGGAAATGCTGCACATGAATTGCGAACACCATTGGCAATGATGCAGACGAAATTAGAGCTGTTTACTGAAGAACATTCTGATGTTGATGCAGAAACCTCAAAGCTGGTGCAATTTCAAATCGATCAGGTAGACCGTTTGACTTCCCTTGTTCGTACGCTTCTGGAAATGAGCAATTTGCAGTCTGTTTCCCGTTCTGATGAAATTGAGTTAGCACCACTAATTGATGAGATTCTGACAGATCTTACCACACTTGCCGAACAAAAAAACATTACATTACATCAAAATTGTGAAGATGTTCACATGATTGGCAGTGATACGCTGATTTATAGATTGCTATTTAATCTGATTGAAAATGCAATTAAATACAATCATTCAGGCGGCGGTGTGACCGTTTCTATGCAACAAGAAAATCAGCAGGTTTTGCTGCATATTGCAGACACAGGCTGTGGAATTCCGGAAAAATACAGGGAAAGCATTTTTCAGCCTTTTTTTCGTGTAGATAAGTCAAGAAGCAGACAGATGGGCGGTGTTGGTTTGGGGCTTGCCCTTGTAAGAGAAATTGCAGTACTGCATGGAGGAAGTGTGTACGTGGAATCTGGTTCAAAAGATGGAACGACTTTTGCCGTGAAATTGCCATTGAATGGAGAAAAAACAGAATAATGGTTCGTATTTTTGTGTAATGAAACAAAATTGCTACCATAATAGAACAAGCCTCTGCCAAATTTCGCTTCAGCAGAGGCTTATTTTCATAGTTACAAAAATAAATTTAGAAATAAGGTTTCAATTTAATTTAAAAATCCCAGCAAACTTAAAAAAAGCTATAAACATATATTTACTCCTTTATCCACATAGCTGGTCGAATGCCATAACTATAATTTACATAATCGTTTCTGAAATCGCCATTATCATATCTGACGAAACAAACATATACAAATTCTTTAAGAATGATCCATTCAATATGCTTTTCATTCCAATTACCTAAAATTATTTGTCTTTTACTCATATTTTTATTTTCTCCTCCTTTACTATCATTAGAAGTATGCTGTGATAATAATATTGAGAACTTGCCTTCACAAGAAAAATATGGTATAATAGAAGAGCAATGAGATATACAAGTGATATGACAGATAGTCAATGGGAAATAATAAAGCCGATATTACAGGAAGCAAAATACAGAAGCTTGGAAGAAAAACGAGAACAGATAAATGCAGTATTTTACTTGGTGAAAACAGGCTGTCAATGGAGGAACTTGCCAAAAGATTTTCCTAAGTGGAAGACTGTATATAGCTTCTATAGAAGGGCATGTCTGAATGGAATATGGGATAAAATACAAAAAGCACTGGTCAAAAAAGTTCGTTTGGCAAAAGGTAAAAAAGAAACTCCAAGCTATGCTTTGATTGATTCACAAAGTGCTAAAACAGTATCATCAAATGAAAAACGTGGATATGATGGAGGAAAAAACGAAAGGAAGAAAAAGACACATAGTAACAGATACAATGGGAAATCTGCTTTGTGTGCACGTTTATGCCGGCAACATTCACGATACCAAGGGAGGAGTATATACTCTTGAAAAAGCTTTATATCATTATCCCACACTTATTGGAGTTTGTGCCGATCAAGGATACAGAGGTACTTTTAAAAACACGTTTGAGATTTTTCACAATATAAAAGTTGATATTTTTCCGCGAATAAAAAATGAATTTGAAATTCAGCCTGTTCGTTGGGTAGTTGAACGAACATTTGGTTGGATGACTTGATCTAGGCGTTTGTCAAAGGACTATGAAATTAAAAATTTTTACCAAGAAAATATTTGTATCATTTCCAATTTACAAACCCTGTTGCGTAGATTTTAGCTTGTGAAGACAGTTTCTCATGCCTTATGCCCTCCAACCTGTTCATTTCGTTCTATGGTCATCGCACCTTCCCGAAAATTCATGCCTTTCAAGATTGCATTTTTTCCGTAGCGGTCCTTGATACTCAGGATCGCTTCCTGCAACTGGTGCTCTTTCTTCAAGGACTCTTGCTCCTGTTTTCGCTTTTGTTCCTGTGCTTCCACATCATCAAACACGATGTTGGTCCGGATAAGAAACTGGTCATCAACGAGCGAGAAGCCGAAGCTGTCAGGATTATCTACGATATGTATATCAACGGATACGGCAATCGTGACATTGCAGAACGTCTCAATGCTGCCGGATACGTTACGAAAAAAGGCAATCCATTTACTCCAAATCGTGCAGCCTTTTATGAGATACTGAACAATCCCAAATACACCGGGACCTATGTTTACAATCGTTCTTCTGCAAAGGATTACAATCATCGGAGAAACAGTCATCGCCATAAGCCGGAAGAAGAAATTATAAGAATCGCCAATGGCTGTCTTGCGATCATCTCGCAGGAAACCTTTCAAAAGGCTGCGGAAAGAAGAAAATCTGCTTCTGCCGTAGGAAAATTGGGTGCAAAACACTTCTACCTCTGCTCTGGCATGGTTCGGTGTGGAGAATGCGGTAAGAAGATGAGCGGAGGAAAGCGGTACGGCAAATACCATTTTCATACGTACTGCTGTACAGCACACAGAAGCGACTGCTGTAACTTCAAAGAGATAGACAGTGAAAAACTGGATCACTACGTGACAGCACTTTTGGGGCGGGAGCTGTTTTGCGAAGCATCGATGAAGAAGCAGATCCGGCATCTGAATCAGTGCATCAGCAGGCATAACCGAAAACTTCCTGCATGGAGAAAAGCACTGGACGAGCAATTGGACAAACTCAATCTGGAATACATTCGGCTGCAAAGCAGTAAGGAGAAAACGATCGAGATCTGTGAGCAGATCAATACGCTGGAATCCCAGAGAATCGCTTTTGAAAGCAGTCGGGATAATTTGCAGGAATTAGAGGCTGTCGAGTATGCAGACTTTTGTGGCTTGATCGATTCTTTCTTCGCACTGCAGGAAGAATCCTTTCGGTTCCGCACATTTATCAGAGATTATATCAAAAGCATTACTGTGTATCGGGAAAGCGTTGTTTTCAGTCTGGACTGCGGTTTCGGTCTGCTGGACGGAGTTGACAGAAAGAAGCAAAAGCCATATTGAAACGATCAAGTGGTAACAAGAAATGGAGGAATTCAAATGAAGGTACTGTTTTTAGATATAGACGGTGTTCTGAAAGAGGAAAGCTATAAAGCTGCATTTCAGGATGAATGTTTTGCACGGTTAAAGAGAATCATTGATGCAACAGATGCACAGATCATCCTGACCTCTTCCTGGAGAGTGAACTACTGGAAGTTTGTAGAAGACGGATTCCAGACGGAGAACGAGGATGTTCTGAGACTCCACGAATACTTTGAAAAGTATGGTCTGAAAGTATCCGGACGAACGGATCTCACAAGACGCTCAGGTCCTGACAGCCGTCCAAGTGAGATCAGAAACTGGTTGGCAGACAAGCCTGATGTCGATACCTTCTGCATCTTGGACGATGACGACTTTTATCGTTGGAAGTGGCTATCGCAGTTTTTGGTGGTTACGAGAGTCAAAACGATCGATGAGGACGGATACAGCAGCTGGAAACGCACACTGTCTGATGCGGATGTAGAAAGAGCAATCAGAATCCTGAATATAGACAATAAGGCGTTGGTCGAGGAGCAGTTCACGCCGTAAGCGGTTGCTTTTTCAATCTCTGTGCAGCTGTTTGAAAGAAAAAGTAGAAAGGAGCGGCGTTATAATCTATGAAAAAGCTTGATAACTTTTCCAGTTGCCTCGATGTGCTTTGGCATGCCAATTTTGAGTTTGCGAAAGAAAATGAGATTTACAGAACAGGGATCATCTGGCAGTTCAATCTTACATTGGAACTGGCATGGAAGGCATTGCAGGAGATTTTGAAACTGCATGGTGCAGCTGGTGCAGAAACAGGTTCTCCAAGGGAAATCCTGCAGCTTGGCTATAAGCTTGGTTTTTTGAACGATTCTGCGGTTTGGCTGCTTATGCTGAAAAAGCGAAATGTTTCAGTGCATCTCTACAATGAAGGTGATATCGATGAAATGATTCTTCTGGTGCGTGACAGCTTTATCCCAGCTTTTTCCGCTCTTGAAAAAACACTGCGGAAAAAGCTTGCAGAAGTTTGTACGGATTGGGAGTAACATAAAAAATCCCTTAGAGATGTAACTCTAAGGGATTTTATCTTACCAATGCAATAGAACGATATGTTCAATAAAGCTGATACTTTTAATAATCGAAATGATCCACACCGCCGGATTTTACCCTGCACCGTTTCTGGCAGAAACAGATTCCAAGCTTTGCGATGTTTTCATACTGTTCGTCCCGCAGGCTTGCCTCGTAATCTTTTTCCTCAATTTGTTTGAGGGCATCTTCGCAGGCTTTTGTCATCTGGTTGTACTTTTCCACAACCTTAAATTCCAGAATTGCAGCATGATGCCATCTGGAACGCTGCTTTACCACCAAATCAAACCGCCCGTTGCCGGACTCTCGGTTAGAAACCACCATATAACCGTTAAATCCGGAAACCAGTCCGGTCACAAAGCCATGGTAATAGTTTTCCTGTTCATCAAAACAGCTGATGGTGTTGGTCAGCCAGGTGCATAGCAGATCCTCTAGCTTTTCCGCATCTGCGTGAATCACAGATTCCAGAATGTCTGTTCTACTGTCACGGTTGACGTGGTCGATAAACCACGAGCGAATGGTGTTCTTGTAGATGCTCTTGATCTCCACATTTGGAATCACCATATCGTAGTAAGTTTCGTCACCGATCGTTTCGCAGGAGATGATCTTCAGATAGCCGGTAAACAGCAGAAAACTCCAGATGTAATCCTGATTGACATCAATTGTACCATAGGTCACGTCCTCAAAAATCTGCGTGTGAATTGGTGTGCCGTTGATGAGTTCCTCCACCATAGATTTGGTACGCTCGTTGGACTCCTCAATAAGTCGCTTGACAATCCGATTGGAGCTGGTGTTCGACCAGTAAGGCTCGCAGGCAACCATGTCGTTTTGCAGGTAGGAGTCAATGCAATTGAGAACACTCCATGGGTTATAGATCTCCGTTAGTCCAAAACGGTAACCATCATACCAATTTGCGATTGTTCCGGCATACTGTTCCAGAGAAAAGGCTTGCAGAATCTCTTTCATTTCCTCCTGGGTAAATCCGAAATACTGGGAGAACTTGTTTTTCGTGATGGAGTAAGTTTTCAGGTTGTTCAAGCCCGTGAAAATGCTCTCTCTGGACACCCGCAGACAGCCTGTCAGAACTGCAAATTCCAGCGAGGGGTTGGTTTTTAACGCAGATTCAAAACAGCTGCGAATCAGGTTGGTCATGTCATCGTAGAAGCCTTCGTGGTAGGCGTTTTCTAATGGTACATCGTATTCATCAATGAGAATGATGACGTTCTTTTGGTATACTTTCTGCAGGCATTTTGACAGCAATTTAACTGCGGAATTATACTCTTTTGGCTCTGCAATTCTTCTCTTGATTTTTTGAAATTCCAGCTTATCTTCTTCGCTGACTGCATCTGATTGCAGAATGGTTTCATGACGTTCAAATTCATCGGAAAGCAGTTTGACATACTCAAAATAGGCTTCTTGATAGGAAGCTCGTTTCATGCTTTTCAGCGAAATACTGATTACCGGATACTGTCCCTGATACACCATATACTCCGGATACGCTGCGATTTTCAAGCCGTCAAAAAGATAAGCGTTGCTTTTCTCAGTTGCCTCAAAGAATCGCTGCAGCATACTCATGTTGAGTGTTTTGCCGAATCTTCTCGGTCTGGTGAAAAGATTGACGGTTTCTTTGTTTTCCAGGAGTTCCTTTATCATCAGTGTTTTGTCGACAAAGTAGTACCCGTTGTCCACCAGCCGCTTGAAGTCCTCTACGCCAATTGGCAAGGGTTTGTGTTTCATGTTCTCACCTCTGCTTGTTTCTGCAATTTTACCGGGATTCTTGTTATTGTTATTATACCATGTTCATCCGGAAAAAGCAACTGGATTCATGAGAAATATAGGGCAGGAAAAATGGCGGTTGGATAAATCGTTTATATCTGTTTGAACACTTGAAATTTTGCTGGGATTATGGTATGATAAAGACATAAATAACATAAGAGGTGGAACTGGTCATGCCAGAAAATGCAACGACAAATGAAAGCAATCATGTGACATTGATTTTGCGAGAATTAAGTGATGATGAAAAGATGAAATATATCACTGAAATGCGTGAAAAGGCTCTTCACGATGAAGCAACGGCAATAAATGCTGCTGAAAAAAGAGGCGAAAAAAGAGGAATGGAGAAAGCAAGAGCAGAAGGTCTAGCAGAAGGCAGAAAGGCAAGAGAAGCAGAAATAGCAGAAAAAATGCGTAAAATTGGCATGACAGAAGAACAGATTAACTCCATTCTAAAGTCATGATTATCATTTCATCAACTGAGCAGAACTCTGCAAATATTCTAGTTTGATTAAAACAAACATTGCGAGCAGCAGCTTCTCCTGCTGCTCAATTTTATAATCTATCTCAAATGAAGAAAAGAGAAGTATCTATGTTAAATGTTTACTTTGGTGATATGCCGGAAGCTATTTACGATACAAAAATTTATTTCAATAATACATATAAGGATAGCTGGATTACCAAGCAGTTATCGAGAGAAATGATAAAAGCAGTTGATCATTCTGATGTCATTGATGAAAGAACCATACACAGTCCTGTTTTCGGAAATATTGATCCGAAAAAACTTTCTGGCGGTGTAAAAACGTTAATGCTAATTGCCTATGATAAAACGAAGATCTTCAATGCTTCTAAATGTGGGGATAACTGTGCAGAGTGGATCCTGAAAATTGCAGAAAAGCAAAAAATTGTAATCAATCTACGTCATCTTATGGACTTTGGAGAAGGAAAATTTAAGATCAAGGTTTTGAACACCGGAAAGATTGTAAAAAACATGGGGGAACTTGTGTTAGAAGCTGGAGAATTCGTGTGAACTACGAGCTACAGAACGAAGTCGTTGATGGTGTAACGTTGTTTTCTTTAAAAAAGAGTTTTTAATCTAGTTTGGAAAACACTCTACAGCTTAACATCTCTCAGACGATATACTATATAAAAGTGATCCCAAGTGGAATATGAAGAATTCATCTACAACAATTTTTTAAAGATCTTGATAGCGAAAAACCACGCATCTGCGTGGTGTCGCACTTCCGAAATCTTGAAAATACGCAAAAAAAAGATAGTCACGCATCGCCTCCACCATTAAAGTATCTGTAATGATACAATGTAGAATTTCACCTCACAAAAGTGGGGTGAAATTTTTTGTGTAAAAACAAACGATAACTTTTGCAATCAAACGATAGCCCCTGTTATCGTTTGCAAATAGGATTTTTACCTATTTTCAGGTACAAAAAAAGCCGGGCATTTTTCTGCCCGGCTTTATTGTTATTCTTTGATTTCCGTTCCATCTTTGAATTGGAATACCATACTGCCGTCATGAAAAACGGTGACGTTTGCGATTACTGCGTTCCAGACACTATCATTAAACTCTGTCAGCACATCGCCTTTCAAGGTTTGGATGATATCCTGAATCTGTTTGTATCGTGCCTGTGCTGATTCATATTCAGCTTTTGTCCGGTCAAGTTCAGACTGCAGTTCTTCAAAGCGTTCATACTTTTTTCGGTATTCGTCTGTGAAACCGTTGGTATGCGTAGCAATGTATCCTTCGAGTTCTGCCTCTAAGGTTCTCAGCTCTGTGTCGTCAGGCTGAAAAGGCTCTTGCAGTGTGGCAAGTACCATTTTCAGATTTTTGATGATTTCTTTTCTTCTGTTGTAGTATTCTGCAAAGGCATTAAGGAACTTGGCTTTAATCTCCGCATTCCATATGAGAATATGCCTGATGGTCTGGAGTGTCCTGAACTGTTCCTCAAAAAGCAATCTGAAATAAATCAAAATGCAGATTCTCCAGATACAGAAAAACAAGATGCAGAAAACCTACATCTTGAAATTCAAAGTATAGAAAATCAGGGACAATTAAATACTTACCTATCAAGTACGAAAGAATCAAGTATGAAAGAATTAAACAGCACGGCTTCTGCTCCGCCGAAGAAAAAGACACCGAGCAGTAAGAAAAAATATGCCGAAGCAGTTACTATGACGGAAGATGAGTATCAGAAACTGACCGGACAGCATACAACTGCTTTTGTAGAAAAATGTATTGAAATCCTGAATAACTACAAGCTTTCCAGCGGAAAACGATACAAGTCAGATTATCACACCATTCTAAACTGGGTCATCGAAAGAGTTTCCAAGGATTATCCTCAGCTGGACAAACCACCTGCACAAAGTTCGGCTTACGATGTCAACGTCAATCCATTCGACCAGTTTGTGAGGTGAGAAAATGTTTATCAATACGGAGTTACTGGAGTTTATCCGCTTGAAAAATCCCCTTTCTGCTGTTGTTTCAAAGTATGAAATGATAACAAACGATTGCTGTAAATGCCCATTCTGTCACAGCAAGACCAATTCTCTGAATCTTTTCCATGATGAGATCTACACCTGTTTTCACTGCGGTGAAAGCGGTGATGTATTTGGATTTGTCAGCAAAATTGAAAATCTTTCGTTTGCGGAAACAGTTCGTAAAATGGCGAAATCATCGGGAATTTATACACTGGAAGAATTGAAACAGAAGAATATTTTCCGCTTCTGGGACAGATTTCTGATTCTGTGCGAGCATTATCACATTGCAGCGGACAGCATATTGCAGGAATATTCTTCGGAGCTGACAAAAGAATATCTTCTCAGTCTGAAATACAGCAAAGAGGAGCCGGATACTGCTCCGCTGGAAAATATCATGCAGATGAAATACGGCATATCAAAGGAATTTGGGAACGCTGCTCCTGAACATATCATGGAATATCTGACAGCAGAAAGGAACCACAATGAATGATACATTGAAAAACATTTTTCAGACACTCTCTGAAAATGCAGAGGAAAACTTCGTAAAGCACAAAAATGCCGATGACTATCTTGCAGAGGACGGTCTCTGGCATTGTGGGAAGTGTGATACGGCAAAACAATTCCGACTGCCTGAGCGATTTATGAAAATGGGAATGCCTGAAATTGTCGGCTGCTGCTGTGCCTGTCAGTCTGCAAAGGAAAAACGGGAGAATGCAAAGCAACAGCTTGCATCTGTCATCAGAGAGAATAAAGAAAACGCAGATATTCCCGAACATTATCTGTCAGCTGACATTGCAGCGGTGGAATCTTCAGAAGCCCAAAGAATTGGCAGGAACTATATCAAAAGCTTCGAGAAACTGGGCAGGATCGGACTTCTCCTCTATGGTGACGTGGGAACGGGTAAAACCTATCTGGCAGCCTGTATTGCAAATGCTCTGCTGAATCAGGGCGTAAGCGTAAAATGGCTGACCGCTATGCAGATCGTGGAACGCAGTTGCTTCTACAGCGAATCAGAATATGCTGAATATATCCGAAGCATTACTGCTCCCGATCTGCTGATCATCGATGATCTGGGAGCGGAACGTGGCACAGATTTTGCACTGGAACGTGTTCACAGTCTTGTGGATACCCGTATCTCAGCCAACAAACCGATGATCGTAACCACCAATATCGACATTACGGATATGGGCAATTGTGTTGATTTGAAAAAGAAACGCACATTTGACCGTATTCTCCCTGCAACATTTGCCTTTGCCATGAAAGGCACGTCCTATCGTATGAAGCAGGCACAGAAAAGTTACAAAACACTCAAAGATCTGCTCTTGAGTGAAGAAACAATTGGAAAGGACAGAAACACAAATGAGAATGATCAAAACTTATGAGGGCATGACAATGAACTGCGATGTGATTGCAACAATTCAGTCGGTTTTCATGAATATCACTACCGGCAGCATCAGCGAAATGGTCGATGACAGCTTCGATCCGGATACCCTGGATTTTGCTGTGACTGCATTTACTACACTTGGAGATGAGATAGTCCTTGCAGTTTATGCGACCGAAGAAGAACGTGACTATGCCAGATACAAGCTGGAAAACTGGCTTGTTTACGATGTTGGCAGCTATTACACCATGACAGAAAGAAAATAACGGAGGTTTTTACTATGGAAAAAATGATCGTAACAGAGTACAGCAGACCGATTATGCTGAACAAGGTCAAGGAGTTTGTACAGAGAACGATGTACCTTGCAGAGAACAAAGTGATCCCCTATGCAGTCTTTGCACTGCTCGACAGCGGCGAAATGGTGAACATCGGCAATTTTGATGATGCAGACACCGCAGAGATCATTCGAATCATTCTGGACATTTTCGCAGAGGACAAAAAAGCGGTGTTCGATGTCAATCTTGAAGTTTTCGGAATCCGAAATTTCCTTGAAATGCTTCGATATGTGTCAGCCGACAGCGATTCTGTCTATCGAATTATGATAAACGAACTGAAACAGCAGCTGAAAAGCGGTGAACTGGATGTCAGCTTTTCTTGACGGCTACATACAGCTTGCTCATGCCATTGTTGCTGTGGCAGCAGAAAGCTACAAATATACGCTCTTAGCTGTCAAAAATCATACCAGAAGCGATTCTGTTTTCAGGCGAAAAGAAGAACTGGAAAGCTTTTTTCTGTCGGAGTGGTTTGCACTGCTGTCCGGACTTGACGGAAGATATTTTATACAGAAAATGCAGGAGGTATACTATTTTGACAGGTAAAGAGTTTTTATGGCAGTACATTATGATTGATCGGAAGATCAGGAGCGTGAAGCTTCAGTTGGATAGTATGACAGAGGTTGCGAAAGAAAACGCAATGAGCAGTGTCTTTCAGAATGAAATCACTGATTTGAAGAATGAACTGAAAAATCTGATTTTGGAATCTGCCGCTGTCAAAAGGTGTATTCTTGATCGAATTCAGATGATTGAAAATGACGAACGCAGACAAATTCTAATCAAACGCTATTTAGACAATAAAACAGTTGTAACGATTTCCAAAGAGATGTTCATGACTTATCAGGGTATTTATTATCACCTTGAAATTGGAGAAAAAGAGATCGAAAAACTCATATAAAACAGCAGCTATAAATCGAAAAGGTGCTGTAAAAAACGCACAACAAAGCACGTGGATTACCTCAATATGGAGGTTCACGGACCTTGTTGTATCACACAGCAAAAAAGAACGTATCCGGATTAGTAAGAAAATTCATGCTTAGAAGAACTGTAAGCAACAATTCAAAATATTTGAAAACATCAAGTCTATTTGCCTTTGCTATCTCCACAATGCAATAAATCGTTACACTTGCCTTCCCCCCTTGGGTGTCACTGAATAGCTAATTTTTTCCGCCTACAGTGAATGACCTGATCGCATTCTCGGCTGCATTGTTTGAGATAGGGTCACAGCGTTTCCCACAGAACAGGAAAAGACTTTCTGAAAAAACATCGAGTTCAAAATTCTTCTGAACGATAGCGGCAAACCCATCTATTGCTTTACGCATGTCGGTATATCCGCATACGATGTAGATATGCTCCGCACGGCTCACATCGCCTATCATCGAAGAACTATCAGCAGCCGTTTCAGAGCGTCCTCATTGAAATCATCGGGAAGCTTGATATGCGTATTTTCATAACAGTCACAGACCGGCTGAACTGGTACGATATCATGTGCACAGTGCCTGCCTAACTTGTTTCAGCCAATAGTAGTACATTTTAACATTCACTTCGTTTTGTCGTATCATTCCGAAACAGTCAGCCAATTTTCATTTCTGAGCTGCACCCTCTGTTAATTCGAGGGTACATTTTTTGTTGGGGTAAAAGCTATCGTTTTCGTATTGTTTGCATTTTGATTTCGATTAATTTAACAATGTTGCCTCAAGATACTCCTGCGCTTCTCGTAATAGATCTATTGAAAGGTTGAACTGTTGAATTGTTTTATTACCAGCATCTTCCATTTTTTCAATTGATGAGGATAGCATTCCACAGCCTGAAAGTTCACTATCACCAAATGAAGTGAATATCTTCCCTTCATAGCCCTTACTTTTTACAAACTCTAATAATTCATTCGCAATTTCCATGCTCAGTTTATGATTCGACCCCGTGCTTGTACTGTTAACAGTGCATAGGTCAATTCTAAAAACATCTTTGTCAAGTAGACTTAGTATTTCATCAAGCTTATCTTTAGTTAGAGTATACTTCTTTTCTTCGGAATTTGTCAATTTGTATTTGTTAAACATTAGAATACCAACGCCAATTTTTTCTCCACTAACTTGATGAAGTATACGGCAGTACCTAATAAACTCAGAATAATTATGATCTTTATTAATAGGCATTAATTCATTTCTTTCCTCACCAATGGTGTGTAGAGAAAAATGAACTGTGATTCTATTCCTAAATACATTGTTTTTTATATCGGTAATTAATGATGGCATAAATTCAGTTATTCCGCATGTAGAAATAATGTATCTCGAAACTTTTTGATCAATCTTTTCCATTACATAATCAGTTAACAAGATTGCTTGCTTTATAGCAAGATAATTATAGCATGGTTCACCTTGTCCCATAAAAGCAAATTCGCGCATATTATCTTTTAATTGCGGGTAACTTGTGCAATTGCTATCATATTTCGCCATGAAAATACATTGTAAAGCGATTTCCTCTGCTTTTAAATATCCATGGAACTTGTTTGTTCCAGTTTCGCAAAACTTACACTGCTGTCCGCTAGTTGAAAGATTAGAGCTTGTGTTCATAGCGAAAAAGTGATATAATAGGAGATATGAAAAAAGAGTATGAAGCAACAAATTACGAAAGTGATTTGACAGACGAGCAAT
>ERZ780151.1215-NODE-1215-length-20154-cov-2.961043_pt1 | contig 20154 bp, 32 predicted proteins | sample MGYA00510983_ERZ780151 | MGnify/ENA primary metagenome ERZ780151 (study PRJEB29588, sample SAMEA2144623) | human gut metagenome | biome: human gut; feature: human-associated habitat; material: faeces | place: Denmark | collected 2008/2010 ... | reverse complement strand
AAACAAGAGAAACAATACAGACAGATTAGAGATTGTAAAATATTGCAAATTCTGCAAAAAACGTACAACACACAAAGAAACAAAATAGAATCAGCAAAATAAAAGAAAAAAATTGATTACAAATCAAGCTATTTTAAGGAGGAAATAAAATGGCTAAAAAAGAAACAAACAACAAAGAAAATACAAAAAACAAAAAAAGTTTTTGGAAAAGTTTTAAAGCAGAGCTAAAAAAAGTAACATGGCCAACACCAAAACAATTAGCAAATAATACATCAGCAGTAATAGCAATAGTTGTATTAACAGCAGTAATCGTTTTTGCATTAAATATAACATTTGAAGCAATGAATAAACATGGTGTAGACAAGGTTAAAGAACTAATCAGCAATCAAACAACAAATGAGACAACAGAAGAAACAACAAACGAAACAGCTGATGAAAATACTACAACAGAAGAATCAGAAAACAAGTCAACAGAAACAGAAAACAATGAAGTAGTAGACCAAAACACAAGTGCAGAAAATACTGCAACAAATGAATAATAAAAGCAAAAAGGAGGCTTTATGCAATGTCTCAAAAAGATTATGATATGAATCCAAGATGGTATGTAGTACATACTTATTCAGGGTATGAAAACAAAGTCAAAACAGACCTTGAAAAAACAATCAAGAACAGAGAGTTAGAAGAATACTTCTTTGATATAATAGTTCCAATGGAAGAACAAATAGAAATCAAAGATGGAAAAAAGAAAACAAACTTAAAAAAAGTATTCCCAGGATATGTGTTAATAAAAATGATAGTAACAGAAGAAACATGGTATATCGTTAGAAACACAAGAGGAGTAACAGGTTTTGTAGGTTCTGGAACAGACCCAATACCATTAACAGACGAAGAAATCAGAAGCATGGGATTTGAAGACATTAATAGCATAAATGTAGATTATGAAGTAAATGATCAAGTCCAAATAATGAATGGAGCATTTGAAAACTTTACAGGAACTGTACAAGAAATAAACAAAGAAAAAAATAAAGTAAAAGTTCTAGTATCTATGTTTGGAAGAGAAACACCAGTAGAAGTAGAATTTTCACAAGTACAAAAAATAAAATAAAAGTCAAAAAACAAGAAGGAGGTGCCATTTAAAATGGCAGAAAAAGAAATTAGTAATATTATTAAATTACAAATAGAAGCTGGAAAGGCAACACCAGCTCCACCAGTAGGACCAGCATTAGGTTCAAGTGGTGTAAACATCATGCAATTCGTAAAAGAATTCAATGATAGAACAGCAAATCAACCAGGAATGATTATCCCAGTAGTAATTACTGTATACAAAGATAAATCTTTTGAATTTATAACAAAAGTACCACCAGTAGCAGTATTAATTAAAAAAGCAATAAAAATTGAAAAAGGTTCAGGAAAACCAAATAGGGAAAAAGTTGCTAAAATAACAAAAGAACAAGTAAAGGCAATTGCAGAACAAAAAATGCCTGATTTAAACGCAGCTTCTTTAGAAACAGCAATGAGTATGGTAGAAGGAACAGCAAGAAGTATGGGTGTTGTAGTAACAGAATAAAATTTATTAGTGGGAGAGTACTAGTGATACTCGTTAGAACCAAGGGAGGTAAAAAGATGAAAAAACAAACAAAAAGATATGCAGAAAGTGCAAAATTATTAGAAGCAGGAAAACAATATGATATAAAGGAAGCAATTGAAGTAATTGAAAAAATGCCAAAAGCAAAATTTGATGAAACAGTTGAATTACATGTAAAATTAGGAGTAGATTCAAAACACGCAGACCAACAAGTTAGAGGTACAGTAGTACTTCCAAACGGAACAGGTAAAACACAAAAAGTTTTAGTATTTGCTAAAGGACCAAAAGCAGAAGAAGCAACAAAAGCAGGAGCTGATTTTGTTGGAGCTGAAGAATTAATACCAAAAATCCAAAATGAAAATTGGTTTGATTATGATGTAGTAGTAGCAACACCAGATATGATGGGTGTTGTAGGAAGATTAGGTAAAGTATTAGGACCAAAGGGATTAATGCCAAATCCTAAATCAGGAACAGTTACAATGGATGTAACAAAAGCAATAAACGAAATCAAATCTGGTAAAGTTGAATATAGATTAGATAAAACAAATATTATTCACTTAGGATTTGGAAAAGTATCATTTGGTACAGATAAATTAGTAGAAAACTATGAAACAATAATAAATGCAATAATAAAAGCAAAACCAGCAGCAGCAAAAGGACAATACATTAAGAGTGTAGCTGTAGCAACAACAATGGGACCAAGTGTATTTATAGATCAAAAATAATCAAAAATGAATATCGTCGCCAAAGACAGTAGGCAAAAACTTAAAAGTGTAATATAAAAGTTAAAAAACTTGAATATATACAAATTAAGTAGATGCTAAGACCTACCTAGGTAACAAGAAAAAATAACATATAAATTATGTACATGCCATTCTTATTACCTATGTAGAAAAATAAGAATGGCATTTATTTATTATATTTTCATTTAGTAAAATGTAAATACTAATAAATGAAATACATTATATAACTTACACAAGAAACTGGGAGGTGAAAATAAAAAATGGCAAGTGAAAAAATACTAAACCAAAAGAAAGAAGAAGTAACAAAGTTAGCAAATGAAATGAAAGAAGCAAAATTAATACTTCTTACAGATTACAGAGGAATTAATGTAGAAGATGTTACAAAATTAAGAACAGATGTTAGAAATGTAAATGCAGATTATAGAGTTATTAAAAATAATATAGTTAGAAGAGCATTACAAGAAGCTGGAATCGAAGGATTAGATGAACAATTAGAAGGACCAACAGCTGTTGTGTTAGGTAAAGAAGATTACTTGGAACCAGCAAAAGCAATATATAATTTTGTAAAAGCAAATGATTTCTATAAAATTAAAGGTGGTGTAATCGAAGGAAAAGTAATGACAGCAGAAGAAATTATTGCAATAGCTAAATTACCTTCAAGAGATACATTACTATCTATGCTTGCTGGAGCTTTATTGGCAAATATTCAAAAATTTGCAGTTGCTCTTGATCAAGTTAGAATACAAAAAGAATCTGGAGCTGAAACAGAAACAGCACCAGTAGCTGAAGCACCAGCAGAAGCTTAATTAGAATAAAATATAAGAAGTGATAAAAAATCACAAATAAAAATTAGGAGGATTATAAAATGAGTAAAGAAGATATGATTGAAGAAATCAAAAAAATGACAGTTGTAGAATTAGCAGATTTAGTAAAAGCAATTGAAGAAGAATTTGGAGTATCAGCAGTAGCAGCAGCTGCACCAGCAGCTGGAGCAGCAGCAGGAGCTGCAGCAGAAGAAAAAACATCATTTAATGTTGTTTTAAAAGAAGCTGGAGATCAAAAAATCAAAGTTATCAAAGTTGTAAGAGATGCAACAGGATTAGGATTAAAAGAAGCAAAAGAATTAGTAGATGGAGCACCAAAAACAGTAAAAGAAAATGTTTCAAAAGACGAAGCAGAAGAATTAAAAGCAAAATTTACAGAAGTTGGAGCTGTTATCGAACTTCAATAATTTTTATAAAGGCTAAAAGGCAGTACAAAACTGTATTTAGCCTTTTTTATATTCTAGGACGTTCGGAGGACTTTACTAGAATATAAAAAACACTACAACCAAATACATATATAGAAAGGATTAAAAGTATGAAAATAGGAATAATAGCAGCAGAACAAGAAGAATTTGAATCAATACTAAACACAATGAAAGAAGAGGACAGAAAAGCAATATATGAATTAACATTTGTAAAAGGCAAAATAAAAGAAAAAACATGTATATTAGTAAAAGGAGGAGTAGGAAAAGTAAATGCAGCAAGAGCCACACAAATCCTTATAGATAACTTCAAGCCAGACTATATAATAAATGTAGGAGTAGCAGGAGGGCTAAACCCAATGCTAAAAATAGGAGATATAGTAATAGGAGAAACACTAGTACAACATGACTTTGACATTACAGCATTTGGACATGCAAAAGGATATATACCAGGAGTAGGAGACAAAATCTATGCAGATGAAAATCTAATAAAAAAGATAGAAGAAGCCATAGGAAATCAAGAAGAAAGAGTATATAAATATGAAAAAGGTGTAATAGCATCAGGAGACATTTTTTGCACAGAAATACCAATGAGAGACAAAATATATGCTAAATTTAATGCAGAATGCGTAGAAATGGAAGGAGCAGCAATTGCACAAGTATGTTCATTATGCAATGTACCTTTTGTAGTAATAAGAAGCATTTCAGACACTCCAAATGGAGAAAATGAAGTGGAATATCAACAATTTATAGAATTAGCTTCAGAAAGATGTGCCAATATTTTAAAAGAGGTTTTGAAAAATTTATAAAAACTATTGAATAAAAAACAAAAATTAGTATATAATCTATATGCGGACAACGTTTAAGGCAAAAAGAAAATAAAAAAATAAGGAGTGATTTTTTATGGACAGAAAAGTAAAAGTAGTTCAATATGGAACTGGCAAAATGAGTGTATACACAATGAGATATGTGTATGAAAAAGGAGCAGAAATAGTAGGAGCAGTAGACGTAAATCCAGCAGTAATAGGAAAAGACATAGGAGAGATTATAGGAGCAGAAAATAAAGGAATAAAAGTAGTAGCAATAGACCAAGCAGAAGAAATGTTAAAAGAAACAAAGCCAGATATAGTAATAGTAACAACAATGAGTTTATTCTCAGATGTAGAAGAAGCACTAATGTTATGTGCAAAATTAGGAATAAATGCAATAACAACATGTGAAGAAGCATTTTTCCCAATGAACTCAAACCCAACAGCAACTAAAAAAATAGATGAAATGGCAAAACAAACAGGATGCACAATAACAGGAAGTGGATATCAAGACATCTATTGGGGACAATTAATATCAAGTATAGCAGGCTCAACACATAAAATAACAAAAATAAAAGGAAGTTCAAGCTATAATGTTGAAGACTATGGAATAGCATTAGCAAAAGCACATGGAGCAGGATTAACATTAGAAGAATTTGACAAACAAGTAGCATCAGTAGATAGAATATCAGACGAAGAAAGACAAGAATTAATAAATAGTGGAAAATACTTACCATCATATATGTGGAATGTAAATGGATGGTTATGTGCAAAATTAGGATTAACAGTAAAATCTCAAACACAAAAAACAGTTCCACAAACATACAAAGAAGATATTGAATCATCAACATTAGGAACAACAGTAAAAGCAGGACAAGCAACAGGAATGAGTGCAATAGTTACAACAGAAACAGAGCAAGGAATAACAATAGAAAGTGAATGTATAGGAAAAGTATATGCACCAGATGAATTTGATAAAAATGAATGGACAGTAGAAGGAGAACCAAACACAACATTAGTAATAAACAGACCATCAACAGTAGAATTAACTTGTGCAAGCATTGTAAACAGAATTCCAGATGTTATAAATTCAAAACCTGGATATGTTCCAACAGAAGAATTTGGAGAATTAAATTACAGAACAAGACCTCTTAATGAATATGTAAAATAGAAAAAACAATTGATAAAAATCTAACAAAAAACATAAAAACTATACAATTTTCGACAAAAAAGAAATGCAAAAAAGCCTTGATTTTAAGGCTTTTTTGTGGTATACTATACATAGTTGGTAAAAAAAGGATAAGAGAGGTGAAAAAGCTTAAAGGAAAAACCTTAAGTAAAAATATGGAAAAAAAGGAAGGTATAATATCTTTTATAAGACAATTATTTGGAAACACTCAAAATGAAGAAGAAAGTATAGAACAAATAGATGAGATAGATGAAGAAACAAGAAAAGAACTAGAAAAATCATATAAACATATAGATAAAATGATGGAAAAATATAAAATTGAAAATTTTGAAGTATCACAAAAAGAAAAAGCACCAAGAATCAAAAAATCAAGTTTAGAAAATAAAGAGAACCATCCACAAATAAATCAAACACCAAAAAAAGAAATGGAACAAGAACAAGATGGAGATGAAAGAGAGTAATTAAAAAAGTAAGGAGTGTATTAATATGGCAAATTCAGATAATACTACTGCTTTGGCTGAAAATAAAGTACTTATATTATATCTATTAAATCAAATACCAAATGGAATAATAGAAAATGGACTATATAAAATTGTAACTTCAATAAACAATGTAAATTATTTCTTTTTTAAACAAGTATTAACAGATTTAATAGAAACAAAGCTAGTAGGAGAAATAACTAAAGACGAAGATGAGACAATTATAAAAATAACATCTGAAGGAAAAAATGCATTATCTCTTACACAAGACGTACTACCAGGAATAATAAAACTAAAAGCTGATAATATGTTCAAAGAAGAATTATCATCAGTAACAGAAGAAACATCAGTAACAGCTGAATTTATTCCAAAAAATGAAAATGATTATACTATAAAATGCAAAATAGTAGAAAATAACGAAACAATATTTGAAGTAAGAACAGTTGCAGGTTCAAGAGATAGAGCAAAAAGGATAGTAGATAATTGGAACTCAAATGCTTCAAAAATATATCCAAGAATATTAGATATATTATTAGAAAATAAAAATGATTAAAACAAAAAAACTGGAAACATAAAAGTTTTCAGCTTTTTTTAATATAAAAATTATTGGTAGCGAAGATGTGATTCGAACACATGACCCTTCGGGTATGAACCGAATGCTCTAGCCAACTGAGCTACTTCGCCATGTCCTATTGACGTTATTTATTATACAGTGTGTTTGGATATTTGTCAATACTTTTTTTAAAAATACCTTTAAAATTAAAGCTATAAGTAGTATAATATTTATGTGAAAGGAAAGTGATTTGTATGAAAAAAAGAAAAGTAGTTCTTGTGGGAACTGGATTTGTTGGTATGAGTATGGCATATGCAATGTTAAATAGAGGAGGAGTAGATGAATTAGTTTTAATAGATATCAATAAAGATAAGACTGTAGGAGAGGAAATGGATTTATCTCATGGATTACCTTTTGCACCACAAAAGATGATAATAAAAGCAGGGGAATATGATGAATGTAAGGATGCACAAGTTGTGGTTATAACAGCAGGGATTCCACAAAAGCCAGGGCAATCAAGATTGGAATTGGCTCAAACAAATACAAAAATTATGAAAGAAATTACAGAAAACATTATGGCAAGTGGATTTAATGGAATAATAATAGTAGCTAGTAATCCTGTTGATTTGATGACTTATGTAGTAGCAAAAGTTTCAGGTTTGCCTAAAAATCAAGTATTTGGGTCAGGAACAGTTTTAGATACAGCACGTTTAAGATATTTAATGGCTGATTATTTGAAGGTGTCTAGTAAGAATGTTCATGCTTATATAATGGGAGAACATGGAGATTCATCTTTTGTTCCATGGGATCATGCATATTTGGGATGTAAAAAAATAAAAGATATAATGAAAGATAATAATCATCCAATGGACGATTTAAAGAAAATTCATCAGGGAGTTATAAATGCGGCTTATGAAATTATAGATAAAAAGAAATCAACATATTATGGAATTGGTATGGCTCTTAGTAGGATAGTTAAGGCTGTTTTGGAAAATGAAAATGCTATATTGACTGTTTCAACATATTTGAAAGATGGAGATTATGGACAAGATGATATTTATATAGGGGTTCCTGCAATTATAAATAGTCAAGGTGTTAGAGAATTATTATATTTAGAATTAAATAAAGATGAACAAGCCAAATTAGATAATAGTTGTAAAATTATAAAACAAATGAGAGAAGAAAATATAGAAAATTTAATCAAGTAAATATATGTTTTTTTATATAGATTTATAGTAAATGCTTTATTTGTTGAATTTTATTGACATTTAGAGGAAAATATCTTATAATTATTATGTTAAGTATTTTAAATGCATTTGCCAGAGTGCATTATATCTACTAAAAAATTTTGGAGGATAAAGAAAAATGGTAAGAAAATTAATTATTAGGATTGCAAAAGATGAAGCTGGAGAAAGTAATTTCTCAAATTTATCGTCTGAGGAACTTAATGAAATAAGGACTGAAATTATACGGGTTTTGTATGCAGCAAAATTTTTAAATGGTGTAGTTATTACTCAAATGACAGAAAGAGTGATTATTTTAGGAGCGTTAAAAGAAGGAATTTTTCATTTGAAAAGAGGAGCGGAAATTGCGGACGAGCTGTCAAGAAAATATTTAATAAAAGAGTTTAATTACAAGGCAGAATATGATCCTGTAACACAGGAAGAACCATACATTTCTATTGAGATTGACGGAGAATAAATGTAATAATCTGGCACAAAATAGCATGAGAAATCATGCTATTTTGATATTAATGGACAAGTTTATAAAATTTTTGTAAAATTATTGACATAAATTACTAATAGATGTATAATATATAAGCATGAATAAAGCGAAGAAGCTGAATGTGGCTACATTTTTATGAAATTAGGAATGGAGGGAACTTCAGTGGAGTATGTCATGGCAAAGACCAGGCGGTAAGAAAAAAAGCACTTATCCCAAGATAATCATGCGAATTTTTGGGATTTTATATTTGAACTACTCAAAACACCAGAGTGCGTTTTAACTTGCCACGGTAATTTTAGTAGCAAATGCTGCTACAATGGGAAAAACCCAAATCAAAAAAATTAAAAAGGAGGGAAAATTACAATGGCAAAAGCAACAGTTGTAACAAGTGAAAAAATTAGAATAAGACTAAAAGCTTATGATCATGTAATTTTAGATCAGTCTGCTGAACAAATAGTAGAAACAGCTAAAAAAACAGGAGCAAAGGTATCAGGTCCTATTCCATTACCAACACAAAAAGAAGTTGTAACAGTTATACGTTCTCCACACAAATATAAAGATTCAAGAGAACAATTTGAAATGAGAACACATAAAAGAGTTATAGACATTCTTTATCCAACACAAAAAACAGTTGATAGTCTAATGAAATTAGAATTACCAGCAGGTGTTGATATTGAAATTAAATTATAATTTTTAAAGTTTTAAGAACAATTTTGATAGGCTCAAACGTTAAGCCTATTGTACAAAGAAAACCAAGCTGGTATCACATTAAATAAATGCGAATATAAATATCAGCCAATAGTTAGGAGGAAAAAATGAAAAAAGGAATTATCGGTAAAAAAATCGGTATGACACAAATTTTCGATGAAAAAGGAAATGTAGTTCCTGTAACAGTAATCGAAGCTACACCAAATGTAGTAGCACAAGTAAAAACAGTAGAAACAGATGGATACAATAGTATTCAATTAGGATATGGAGAAGTTAAAGATAAACATATCAATAAACCAGAAAAAGGACATTTTACAAAGGCTGGATTAGCAGCTAAAAAACATTTAAGAGAATTCAGAGTTGAAGATGTAGAAAATTACAAAGTAGGAGACGAAGTAAAAGCTGACATTTTTGAAGCTGGAGAAAAGATAGATGTTCAAGGAACAACAAAAGGTAAAGGATTCCAAGGTGTTATTAAAAGACATGGTCAACATAGAGGACCTATGGGACATGGTTCTATGTATCATAGAAGACCAGGTTCAATGGGATCTACTTCAACACCAGGTAGAGTTTTCAAAGGTAAAAAACTACCAGGTCACATGGGTAGAGTAACTGTAACAATTCAAAACTTAGATGTTGTTAGAGTTGATATGGATAAAAATGTTATATTAGTAAAAGGTAGTGTACCAGGTGCTAAAGGTGCTATCTTAAAAATAAAATCAGCTGTAAAGGCTAGCAAATAAGGAAGGAGGAAACTAAAATGCCAAAAGTAGATGTATATGATATGAAAGGTAAAAAAGTAAGTGACGTAGAATTAGCTGAAAGTGTTTTTGGAATTGAACCAAATGAAGCTATTGTACATAGCGTATTAGTAAATTATTTAGCTAACCAACGTCAAGGTACACAAAGTACTAAAACAAGAGCAGAAGTACGTGGTGGTGGTAAAAAACCATGGAGACAAAAAGGAACAGGTAGAGCTAGACAAGGAAGTATAAGAGCTCCACAATGGATTAAAGGTGGTATTGCTTTAGGTCCAAAACCTCGTTCATACAGTTATACTGTTAATAAAAAAGAAAGAAGATTAGCTTTAAAATCTATTTTGAGTTCAAAAGTAACTGAAAATGAATTAACAGTTGTTGATAAATTGGAAGTTAAAGAAATTAAAACAAAAACTATGGTAAAAGCTTTAGCAGACTTGAAAGTTGAAGGAAAAACTTTAATTGTTTTACCAGAAAATAATCAAAATGTTTTTATGTCAGCTAGAAATATTGAGGGAGTTAAGACAATTGCTTTAAACAATATTAATGTATTTGATTTATTAAAATATACAAATCTTATTTTACCATTAGACACCGTTAAAAAAATAGAGGAGGTGTATGCATAATGTTAGCAGAAGAAATTATTATAGCTCCAGTTGTTACTGAAAAAAGTAATGATGAGTTACAAGAAGGTAGATATACTTTTAAAGTAAATAAGAAGGCTACTAAAGTGCAAATTGCACAAGCTGTTGAAAAATTATTTAATGTTAAAGTTTTGAAAGTAAATACTATGCATGTTAATGGAAAAACTAAAAGAGTTGGTTACCATGTTGGTAAGACTTTTGATTGGAAAAAGGCTATTGTTACTATAGATACTAATCCTTCAGATGTTTCTTACTTGGGTAAAGGTGGTAAGGAAGTTAAAGTTTCTAAGAAGTATAAGGATTCTATTGATGAGTTCATGGGCGCTTAGAAAAAATTAATTAAAAGCAACAATCTGCACATTTTCAATATTTAATACAAACTTCAGCATACAAACGTATAGCTTCAGCTTGTATCAAATATTAAAAATGCACATCTTATCACTTTGAATTAATTTTAAATTATAAGCGGCGTCTAACAGCGTTGCTAGTATTTAAAATAAAGAGATAAATATCTGGAAAATACCAGGAAAATAAAGAATATCTGTATGCGGAGCAGGAAAAATTCCGTAAATATGTAGAGAAGCGAATTTGTAAAAAAGAGTTGTTTTATAAATTCAAGAAAGGAAAGAGAAAAATGGGAATGAAACATTTTAAACCATATACACCTTCAAGAAGAAACATGACAGTTTCAGATTTTTCTGAAATAACAAAGAAAACTCCTGAAAAGTCTTTATTAGCTAAGAAAAAAGAAAAAGCAGGAAGAAATAGTTATGGTAGAATTACAGTAAGACATCAAGGTGGTGGAAATAGACAAAAATATAGAATTATAGATTTTAAAAGAAAAAAGGATAACATGGAAGCAACAGTTATCGGAATTGAATATGATCCAAATAGAAGTGCAAATATAGCTTTAGTTCAATATGAAGATGGAGAAAAAGCATATATATTAGCACCACAAGGATTAAAAGATGGTGATAAAGTAGTTTCTGGTGATTCAGTAGATATTAAACCAGGAAATTGTATGCCAATAAGTTCTATACCAGTTGGTACTTTAATTCATAATATTGAATTAAATCCAGGTCAAGGTGGAAAATTAGTTAGAACAGCAGGACAAAGTGCTCAATTAATGGCAAAAGAAGGAAAATATGCACATGTAAGATTGCCTTCAGGAGAAATGAGATTAATCTTAGCTAGATGTAGAGCAACAATTGGTGTAATTGGAAATGCAGATCATGAAAATGTTAAAATTGGTAAAGCTGGTAGAAAACGTCATATGGGATGGAGACCAGAAGTTAGAGGATCTGTTATGAACCCAGTAGATCACCCTCATGGTGGTGGTGAAGGTAAAGCACCAGTAGGACACGCTGGACCATTAACACCTTGGGGTAAACCAGCTCTAGGATATAAGACAAGAAATAAAAAGAAATCAACAAATAAATTTATAGTTAAGAGAAGAAAGTAATTGAAAGGAGGACATCTAAATGTCTAGATCAAGCAAGAAAAAGCCATTTGTACAAGAAAAATTATTAAAAAGAATAGAAGACATGAATGAAACAGGAGCAAAAGATGTTTTAAAAACATGGTCAAGAGCTTCTACAATTTATCCACAAATGGTTGGACACACAATAGCTGTCCATGACGGTAGAAAACATGTTCCAATTTATATAACAGAAGAAATGATTGGACATAAATTAGGAGAATTTGCTCCAACAAGAACATTCAAAGGTCATGCAGGAGAAAAGACAAGCAAAGTTAAATAACATAAACATGAGTTAAGGAGGTAAAAAAAGTGCAAGAACAAGAAATCGCTGTAAAAGAAGCAAGAGCAACTCTTAAATATGCAAGAATTTCTGCTAGAAAAGTTAAAATTGTTGCAGATTTAATAAGAGGAAAAGATGCAATGGAAGCTTTAACAATAGTTAAATTTACACCAAAAGCATCATCAGAAGTTATTGAAAAATTATTGAAATCAGCAATTGCAAATGCAGAAAATAATCATGATATGAAATCTGAAAATTTATATGTTGCTGAAATATATGCAAATCAAGGACCAACATTAAAAAGAATAAGACCAGCTGCAAAAGGATCAGCAGTTAGAATTAGAAAAAGAACAAGTCATATTACAATCGTATTAAGAGAAAAGGAGGATTAATAGGATATGGGACAAAAAGTACATCCAACAGGAGTGAGAGTTGGAATAATTAAAGACTGGAACTCAAAATGGTATGCAGATTCTAAAAACTTCTCAGACTATTTAGTAGAAGACCAAAAAATACGTAAATTTTTAAAGAAAAAATTATACGCAGCTGGAGTTTCTAAAATAGAGATTGAAAGAACTGCAAAAGCCGTAAAAGTAAATCTATATACTGCTAAACCAGGAATCGTAATAGGAAAAGGTGGAGCAGGAGCAGAAAGTACAAAAGCTGAACTTGCAAAATTAATAGGAAAAGATGTAAACTTAAACATTGTAGAAGTTAAAAGTGCAGATACAGATGCACAATTAGTTGCAGAAAATATTGCAGGTCAATTGGAAAGAAGAATTTCATTCAGACGTGCTATGAAACAATGTATGCAAAAAGCTACAAAAGCTGGAGCATTAGGAATTAAGACAGCTGTATCAGGTAGACTTGGTGGAGCTGACATGGCAAGAACTGAATTCTATAAAGAGGGTAATATTCCATTACAAACTCTAAGAGCTGACATAGATTATGGATTTGCCGAAGCAAATACAACATATGGAAAAATTGGAGTAAAAGTTTGGATTTATAAAGGAGAAATTCTTCCAAGTAAAAAAGTGGAAGGAGGCGCTGAATAATGCCATTAATGCCAAAAAGAACAAAATTTAGAAAAATGCAAAAAGGTAGAATGAGAGGAAAAGCTACAAGAGGAAATAAAATATCAGATGGTGAATATGGAATTCAAGCTGTAACAGGAGGTTTAATTACAGGAAATCAAATAGAAGCAGCTCGTATTGCTATGACACGTTATATAAAAAGAGGTGGAAAAGTTTGGATTAAAATCTTTCCAGACAAACCAATCACTTCTAAACCAATTGGAACTCGTATGGGTAAAGGAAAAGGTGCTCCAGAATATTGGGTAGCAGTTGTTAAACCAGGAAGAGTTATGTTTGAGATTGCTGGTGTACCAGAAGAAACTGCAAGAGAAGCACTAAGACTTGCGATGAATAAACTACCTATAAAAACAAAATTTATCGCTAAAGAAACAGAAAAGGTAGGTGAAAATGATGAAGATAAATAAAATAAGAGAAATGTCTTCACCAGATTTAGAGAAGGAATTAGGTGAACTAAAAACAGAATTGTTCAAATTAAAATTTAGTTTAGCTACTAATGGATTAGATAATCCTATGAAAATAAAAGAAGTTAAAAAAGATATAGCTAAAATAAATACTGTATTAACAGAAAGAAAAATTGCAGAATCTAAAGCTCAATAATAAAATTTAAAAAAGGAAGTATATAAAATTTCCCTATCAAAAAGAAGGAGGATTCATAAATGGAAGAAAGAAATCTTCGTAAAGTTATGCAAGGTACAGTTGTATCAAATAAAATGGATAAAACTGTAGTGGTAGCTGTAGAAACAAGCGTAAGACATGGAGTTTATGGTAAAACAGTAAAAAGAACTTACAAATTAAAAGCTCATGATGAACAAAATGCTTGCCAAATCGGCGACAAAGTTAAGGTTATGGAAACAAGACCTCTATCAAAAGATAAAAGATGGAGAGTTGTAGAAATTACTGAAAAAGCAATAATAAAATAAGAATCAAATAAAGTAAAAGAATAACAAAAAGAAGGGAGGAACCACAAAATGATACAACAACAAACAAGATTAAAAGTAGCTGACAACACAGGTGCAAAAGAATTAATGTGCATCAGATGTTTAGGAGGTTCATACAGAAAAACTGCTAACATTGGAGATGTAATAGTTGCTTCAGTTAAATCAGCAACACCAGGAGGCGTTGTTAAAAAAGGTGATGTTGTAAAAGCTGTTATCGTAAGATCTAAAAGAGGTTTACGTAGAGCAGATGGTTCATATATAAAATTTGATGAAAATGCAGCAGTTATTATAAAAGAAGATAAAACTCCAAAAGGAACACGTATCTTCGGACCAGTTGCAAGAGAATTAAGAGAAAAGGATTATATGAAAATATTATCATTAGCTCCAGAAGTTCTATAGTCTATATACAACATAGACTGTTGATTGAAAATAAAGAGAATATAGAAAATTTTTAAAAAAGGAGGGAAATCTCTCATGAGAATCAAAAAAGGTGATACAGTTAAAGTGTTATCAGGAAATGATAAAGATAAAACAGGAGAAGTACTAGAAGTACTACCTAAAAAAGATAAAGTTATCGTTAAAGAAGTAAATATCAGAAAAAAACATACTAAAGCTAGAAGAGCCGGAGAAGAAGGCGGAATTATAGCTTCAGAACATCCTATTTCTAGTTCAAAAGTAAATGTTGTATGCCCAAAATGTGGTAAAGCAACAAGAGTTGGATATAGTGTAGAAAAAGATGGTAAAGTACGTGTTTGCAAAAAATGCGGTGCAAATTTAAAATAAGAAAGGAGGATTTAAACAAAAATGGAAAAATTAAGAGAACAATATGAAAAAGAAGTAATCCCAGCATTAATGAAAAAATTCAACTATAAATCAGTTATGGAAGTTCCAAAACTTGATAAAATAGTTATAAATATCGGTTTAGGTGATGTAAAAGAAAATCCTAAATCATTAGAAAATGCTATAAAAGATTTAGCTCAAATTACAGGACAACAACCAGTAATTACTAAAGCTAGAAAATCAATTGCAGCATTCAAATTAAGAGAAGGTGTAAATGTAGGTTGTAAAGTAACATTAAGATCAGACAAAATGTATGATTTTGCTTACAAATTATTCAATGTAGCACTTCCAAGAGTTAGAGACTTTAGAGGAGTATCAAATAATTCTTTTGATGGTAGAGGTAACTACTCTATGGGTATTAAAGAACAATTAATATTCCCAGAAATCGAATATGATAAAGTTGATAAAATTAGAGGTATGGATATCATATTTGCAACTACTGCTAAAACTGATGAAGAAGCAAAAGAGTTGCTAAAGCTTATGGGAATGCCATTTAAAGCTTAAAAAAGGAGGAAAATAAAAACTATGGCTAAAAAATCAATGAAAGTAAAACAAGCTAGACCACAAAAATACAAAACAAGAGAATACAATAGATGTAAATTATGTGGTAGACCACATGCTTATATCAGAAAATATGGTATTTGTCGTGTATGTTTTAGAGAATTAGCACATAAAGGAGAAATACCAGGTGTTAAAAAAGCAAGCTGGTAGAATTGATAAAGTAGTAAAAAGGAGGTAAGAGAAAAAATGACAACTACAGATCCAATTGCAGATATGCTTACAAGAATAAGAAATGCAAATAGTTCAAAACATAAAACAGTAGATGTACCTGCATCAAATATTAAATTAGGTATTGCAGAAATATTATTCAAAGAAGGATATATAAAATCTTTTGAAGAAATAAAAGATGACAATCAAGGAATTATAAGAATTACTTTAAAATATGATGAAAAAGGAACAAGAGTAATTGATGGATTAAGAAGAATCAGTAAACCAGGACTAAGAGTATATGCTTCTAAAGAAGATTTACCACAAGTTCTAAATGGTTTAGGAATTGCTATAATCTCTACATCTAAAGGTTTAAAAACAGATAAAGAAGCTCGCCAATTAGGTGTAGGTGGAGAAGTTTTAGCATATGTATGGTAATTTATATAAAGACATTTAAAATCAGAAGGAGGGAGAAAAAATCATGTCAAGAATTGGAAATAAACCAATAACAGTACCAGATGGTGTTGAAGTAAAAATAGATGGACATAAAGTTACTGTAAAAGGACCAAAAGGTACATTAGAAAGAGAAATACATAAAAATATTTCTTTAGCAATGGAAGGTAATGAAATTAAAGTAACTAGAATAAATGACGAAGCTCAAAATAGAAGTTTACATGGATTAACAAGAACTTTAATCAATAACATGATTACAGGTGTTAAAGATGAGTATTCAAAAGAATTACAAATAAATGGTGTTGGATATAGAGTTCAAAAACAAGGAAAAGACTTAAATCTAACATTAGGATATTCACATCCAGTAATCTTTAAAGCTCCAGAAGGAATTACTTTTGATGTACCAAATGCTAACACTATTATAGTTAGAGGTATTGATAAAGAATTAGTTGGACAAACAGCAGCAGTTATTAGAACAAAAAGACCACCTGAAGTTTATAGAGGTAAAGGTATTAAATATGCTGATGAAGTTATTAGACGTAAAGAGGGTAAAACAGGTAAATAATTTTAATGAAATTAATAATCTTGCACATTTTTTAATTTATAAAAAACTTCAATGTACAAAAGTACAATTTCAGCTTTTTATAAATTTTAAAATGCACAATATAATCAATTTCACTAAAATTAAAAACTAATAGGTGAAAACATCTAGAAAGGAGTAATTGAAATGGTTAAAAAGACAGATAGAAAAATGGAAAGAGCTAGAAGACATTTAAGAGTAAGAAGAAAAATATCTGGAACACAAGAAAGACCAAGATTGTGTGTATATAGAAGTAATAAAAATATTTATGTTCAAATCATTGATGATGTTGCTGGAAAAACTTTAGTATCAGCTTCTACTTTAGATAAAGAAGTTAAAACAAAATATGCAAACAAAGAAGCTGCTAAAGAAGTTGGAACACTTATTGCTAAAAAAGCAAAAGAACATAAAATTGAAAACGTAGTATTTGATCGTGGTGGATATATATATCACGGAATAGTTAAAGAATTAGCTGAAGCAGCTAGAGAAGGCGGATTAAAATTCTAATTATTATCTAAAAAAGGAGGAAAGAAAACCAATGGAAGAAAAAAACGAATTAAAAGAGAAAGTTGTTGCTATCAACAGAGTTGCAAAAGTTGTAAAAGGTGGTAGAACTTTCAGATTTAGTGCAGTTGTTGTCGTTGGTGATGAAAACGGACATATTGGTGTAGGTAATGGTAAAGCAGCAGAAGTACCAGATGCTATCAAAAAAGCAATTCAAGAAGCTAAGAAAAACTTAGTAGAAGTACCGGTTGTTGGAACAACAGTACCTCATGAATATATTGGAACATTCGGAAGTGCAAAAGTTATGCTTAAACCAGCATCAGTTGGTACTGGAGTTATCGCTGGAGGTAGCGTTAGACCAGTATTAGAGCTTGCAGGTTATAAAGATATAAGAACAAAAGTTATTGGAACAAACAATCCAAGAAACGTTGTATATGCTACAATCGAAGGTTTAAAATCAATGCAAACAATAGAACAAGTAGCTAAAAAAAGAGGAAAAAAAGTAGAAGATATTTTATAATTGATATACGAAAAATAAAAAATAAGGAGGTGCACAGCTAAAAATGAAACTAGGAGAATTAAAACCAGCAGTTGAAAAAACAAAAAGAACAAGAGTTGGACGTGGAATAGGTTCAGGATTAGGAAAAACATCAGGTAGAGGTCATAAAGGACAAAAAGCTAGATCTGGTGGAGGAGTAAGACGTGGATTTGAAGGAGGTCAAACACCATTATATAGAAGACTTCCAAAAAGAGGATTTACAAATATTCATGCAAAAACTTATACAGAAGTAACTTTAACAATGTTAAATAAATCAAAAGCTACAGATGTATCAGCTCAAACTCTATTAGAAGAAGGAATCATTGGAAAAATCAATGATGGAATCGTTATATTAGCAACTGGAAAATTAGATAAAAAATTAAACGTAAAAGCCACAAGATTTACTACAAAAGCAAAAGAAGCAATTGAGGCTTTAGGTGGAAAGGCTGAGGTGATTTAATTGTTTAAAACAATCAAAAATGCACTAAAAACGCCAGAAGTAAGAAAAAAATTATGGTACACACTTTTACTTATAATTATATTTCGTTTAGGATGCTATATAACAGTACCTGGTGTTAATAGTATTGCATTGTCAGAAGCAATGAGTTCTGTTGATGGAGTTGCAGGATTAATTAATATGATTTCCGGAGGAGCTTTTTCAAGATTCTCAATATTTGCAATGTCTATCACACCATATATTACAGCATCAATCGTAGTACAATTATTAGCAATGATTATTCCATCTTTAGAAAGATTAACTAAAGAAGGTGGAGAAGAAGGAAGAAAGAAAATTGACAAATATACTAAAATAATAACAATAATTTTAGCTCTAGTAGAAGCTATTGGATTATTCTTATCTTATAAGAGTGCAGGAATATTTGTTAATACAGAATTTTTAACAAGTGCATTAGTAGTTGTTGGTCTTGTTGGAGGTACTTCATTATTAATGTGGTTAGGTGATCAAATTACAAGTAAAGGAATTGGAAATGGTATTTCAATTATTATATTTGTAGGTATAGTTTCAGGATTACCAAGTTTTGTGACAACATTATGGGGATTAATTTTTACAGAAAGTGGATTTAGCACAACTGGATTGTTATTATCTATAGGTATTATTATAGGTGCAATAATCTTAATTGCTGGTGTTGTATTTGTTCAACAAGCAGAAAGAAGAGTACCTGTACAATATTCTAAAAAAGTAGTAGGAAGAAAAATGGTTGGTGCACAAAATACACATATTCCATTAAAGCTAGCAATGGCTGGAGTTATGCCAATTATTTTTGCGTCATCATTTATGACTTTCCCTGCTATGATAATTCAATTATTTGTAAAAGATATTGCCTCACAAACAGGATTTTTAGCAGGGCTATATAAATTCTCTATTGCTACATCTTCTTCAAGTGTAGGAATAGGATATTCTATAGCTAATGCTATTGTGTATTTATTATTAATTGTTGGATTTACATTTTTCTATACTTATGCTACATTTAATCCAGCAGAAGTATCAGCAACAATTAAGAAAAATGGTGGTTTTATCCCAGGTATTAGAGCTGGAAAACCAACTACAGAATATTTATCATCAATTATCTCTAAATTGACATGGTTTGGTGGTTTGTTCTTAGCTATTATTGCTATTTTACCAATGTTTTTAAGATTTACAAATCTTAATATTGCATTTGGTGGGACATCTATATTAATCGTTGTAGGTGTTGCATTAGAAACAATACAACAATTAGAATCACAACTTGCTATGAGACATTATAAGGGATTTTTGGAATAAAATTATAAAAAATACTATATCATATAAGGTATGGTATTTTTTTATATTATAAGAAACTTCTACAAACCTCCTATAATATAAAAAGTGTTATAAATTACTTGATTTTTCTATGGCTTTGTAGTAAAATAGGTTAGTAAAATCAAGAGATAAGGAGAGATGAGGATGATAATAATAATGTTAGGAGCGCCAGGAACTGGAAAAGGAACAGTGGCAGGAATGTTAGAAAAAGGAATCGGAATAAAACAAGTATCAACAGGAGACATATTTAGAAAAAATATGCAAGAAGGAACAGAAATAGGAAAAATAGCAGAAAGTTATATATCAAAAGGACAATTAGTACCAGATGAAGTAACAATAAAAATTGTAAAAAATAGATTAGAAGAAAAAGATGTAGAGAACGGAATAATATTAGATGGATTTCCAAGAACATTGGAACAAGCAAAAGCACTTGATAAAATATTAGAAGAGAAAAATAAAAAAATAGATATGGTATTAAATTTAGTAACACCAGAAGAAGAAA
>ERZ780151.1196-NODE-1196-length-20412-cov-2.557106_pt1 | contig 20412 bp, 15 predicted proteins | sample MGYA00510983_ERZ780151 | MGnify/ENA primary metagenome ERZ780151 (study PRJEB29588, sample SAMEA2144623) | human gut metagenome | biome: human gut; feature: human-associated habitat; material: faeces | place: Denmark | collected 2008/2010 ... | reverse complement strand
CGGCTGCGGCCAGCCTCCAGCCACTGCACCACACCATACCTCCGGCGATGATGGGATAGGCGATGCCGAACAGGCGGCATACTCTGTTGCTTGAGAAATGTGATTGCTCCATAAATGAAAGGATTTGATGATTAGCTAAGACTTACAGAAAGGGCGTCTCTCCTGCCTAAGGGCCTTACGCCGCGGGCACGCTCTGCCCTGCCCCACCGACGTCTTGCCGGTGGCTGACAAGGCCCTACTAGCGCGCAACCCGCTTGAGCAGGTGCCACAACTCGCGCACCCAGAGCACGAGCGATGAGCCCAGGATGATGATGACCCAGTCCTGTAACGACAGTCCGCAAACGTTAAAGAATTCTTGCAAGCCCGGTATCTCCACCATAGCTATCTGCCCTACAAAGATGATGGTAACGATGAACATCAAGCCTTTGCACCCTTTGAGGTGGAGCGCACTGCGTCCCGTGTTGAACGCACGGGCATTGAAGAGGTAGAAGAAGTGGGTCATGACGAAGATGGTAAAGAACAACGTGAGCTCATAAGGCGTGAGTCCGTTGGCCTTGCCCAGGCTTACGTGCAGCAGATCAGTGAGCTGCGTGATGTTGCTATGCTCAAAGACATAGAGCAAGACGAGCAGCAAGAGGAAGAAGAATCCTCCAACGCCCAGAATATTCTCCATCATGTTACGATTCAGGATGAAGGCCTTTCGGTCGCGGGGCTTATCCTTCATCACGCTCTCAGAGGGCGGCAAAGAGGCCAGAGCCATGGCAGCAAAAGTGTCCATGATGAGGTTTACCCACAACATCTGGGTTACGGTGAGAGGGCTCTGCGTGCCCATAAACGAGCCAAAGAGCACAATGAAGCAGGCTGCCACATTCACCGTGAGCTGAAAGAGCAAGAACCTCTGAATGTTGGCATACAGTGAGCGTCCCCACATCACCGCCCTTCCGATGCTGCTGAAAGAGTTGTCTATGATGGTGATATCCGACGCTTCCTTGGCCACAGAGGTGCCGTCGCCCATGGAGAGCCCTACCTGAGCCGCCTTCAAGGCCGGGGCGTCGTTGGTGCCGTCGCCCGTCACGGCCACCACCTGGTTGTTGCGCTGAAGCGACTCCACCAGTCTCTTTTTGTCCATTGGGCGTGCCCGTGAGATAATCTTGAGATCCATGACACGCTTGTCCAGTTCATCATCGCTCAGGGCAGCAAACTCCGGTCCGGTAATGATGTTGCGGTCGGAGTCTTTATCGGTCCATAAGCCTATCTGCCGGCCTATCTCCCGCGCCGTGCCCGACGTGTCGCCAGTCACTATCTTCACGTTGATGCCGGCGTCGGTGCACTCCTTCACGGCAGCAGGCACATCGTCGCGCACTGGGTCGCTGATGGCCATAACCCCAATAAAGGTAAGGTTGGTGGCGTTGAGCTTGCCATTTGCGATGCCCGTCTCGCCCTCGCTGAGCTTCTGACAGGCAAAGCCCAGGGTGCGCATGGCCTTTTTCTGATAGTCTTCGAGCCGCTTCAGTATATCCTCCTCACGCACGTCGCCCGCCACATGGTTGCAAAGAGCAAGCACAAGTTCGGGAGCACCCTTCACGTAGAGCATTCGCTGACCGTTGAGCACAGAGGAACTGACCGACGTGGCCATGTATTTGCGCTCGGTGGAGAAAGGCAACTCTTCTATGATTTCGGTATTCTCACGTATGTCGTTATAGTCTATGCCCTTGTCATGCAGCCACAACAGCAGCGCCCCCTCCGTAGGATTGCCCAGCACCTGAATGGTGTGGGAGTGCGACACATCGAGTGCCGCCGTTGAGTTCATGGCTATGCCCTCTGCGATGAGCCCCTTCCACTCGGCCTCATCCCCCTGCTCAGAGGCCGGGGTGAAGAATTGAGCGTCGTAAACCTGCATCTGATTCTTTGTCAGGGTGCCCGTTTTGTCGGTGCATATCACCGTAGCCGCTCCCATGGTTTCGCAGGCATGCATCTTGCGCACCAGGTTGTTGGTCTTCAACATTCGCCTCATGCTATAGGCCAGACTAAGTGTAACAGCCATGGGCAGGCCCTCAGGAACGGCCACCACGATGAGTGTGACGGCTATCATGAGCGTGTTGAGGGTATAGGTTACCAGTGCGGCGATCTGCGAAGCAGGTGTAAGGACAAAATGAAAAAGCAGTACCATGGCCATGAGCACCATGAAATAGCCCACTATAGCCAATGTGATGGCCTGCCATCGCCACTTGGCAAATTGCTTAATCACCATCCAGAAGAAGATGGCCGTGGGTATGACGAGCAGCCAGGCCAGAGGTTCCCAATTAAAATATACAATGAGTCGGAACACGATGATGAGGGCGGCGAACACGTAACTCAGCTTGGTGATGAGCTTGCCCAGCCCGTCGAGCTGCTCGTTGAGCGGCGTTTTCACCGAGTTGTCTATCTGCACGGCCTCGAATACCTTGCCATTCTCGGTGCTGTCGCCTATTGCTTCTACCTTGAAGATGCCGTGACCCTCCATCACCTTGGTGCCCCGGAGCACGCGGTTGGTGGGGAACGTGGCGTTCTTGTCAAAGTCTTCTGGCTTCACACTCTTATGGCATACGGGCTCACCCGTTAGCGTTGACTCATCCACTTGCAGGCTCACAGCCTCGAGAAGTTGTCCGTCGGCCGGTATCTCCTGTCCCGTATTGAGCACGACGAGGTCGCCCACCACGATGTCTTTCTTGGGTATGGTGGTCACCTTTCCGTTACGTATCACCTCATTAGGCTCATCATCGTTCACCTGATTGAGTATGGTGAAAGCCTTATCGGCCTTCAGTTCAAACAAGAAGCCGATGCCTGTAGCCAGGAAGATGGCCACGAAGATGCCCACGGGTTCGAAGAATATCTCGGCCGTCTCACCCAATCCCCAATACTCATAGCACGATATGCCTACAGATAGGAAGCCTGCTATGAGCAGGATAATGATGAGAGGGTCCTTAAACTTCTCTAAAAACTGTTTCCAAAGTGGATCTTTGGCAGGCGGTGTAAAAATGTTTACGCCATACCTATTGCGGCTTTCGAGTACTTGTGCGTCTGTTAATCCCGTGTAGTGATGTTTGTTTTGCATAATCATTCATTACGTCCCTAAGCTGTGCGCATCTTCTTATCGGTGGTTTGCATGAAACCGTTCAGGCAAGTGAAACAGCATGTGCGGCGCATACAATTATTCTGTCACGCTTCAGAAGTGCCCCAGGGCTCTTGCCGTCTTGGGCTAATTGTTGGTAAAAAATCAGTAAATCATCGGGCATTTTACCTTTCAGCCTCATCAAAGAAGAAGCGAATGAAAAGGTTTGAGCCTGCCTGACAGAAGCTGTTTGCTGTTCGTCAGTCCCCTCTGAAACAGAAGGTTGAAAAGCCATCTTGAGCTTATTAAGTTTTTGCCCTGACCGTCACGACCTGGCAACGAGCCGGATGCGGTTATTGCAAATATAGGAATTATCGGCTTACTCTACAAGAAAAATAGGATATTTTAATGAAAATAAAGGAAACTATTGATTTTTATTTTTCGCCAGACGCAATCATCCGTCCGGGCACTGAAGGATAAGGGCCATGCTCCGGTTGCGCACTCGCAAGCCACTGTGTGCCTTGACGCATGCGGCCGGGCATGTCACTAACCCATTCTGGAGGTGTTGCAAGCAGCTGACAAGAAGGGCTAAGCCCGACCTTTCAGCCCATTACTGATGATGTGCCGGGCCATGAAGCCAGGCTGCTCACACTCTGTGATAGGTCTCGCTGAAGGGTTGGCGGTAGCGGTCGCCCCACACTCCGTCGGGCAGACGCACGCCACAGGTAACCACCATATTGATTTCTACCTTATGGGGCAGGCCCAACGCCTTTTTCACCAGCAAGCTGTCGAAGCCCTCCAAGGGACATGTGTCATAACCTTTCTCGCTCATGGCCAGCATGAAAGTCTGCACAGCCAAGGCACAACTCTTATGTACCACCACACGTACATCGCCCTCTGACACCTGTCTGACGATGGGGCGTGACAGTCCTATGCACTGAGCCAGAACCTTGCGCACGCCACCCCACAAGCCGAAGAAGCGCGAATAGAGAAACGGCATTACCTTACCATAATAAAGATCCCACTTCTTGATGCGCTTGGCTTGCTTCTCCTTGGGGCTGTTGCGCCGCTGATTGCCTTCCTCAAAGTGCCTAGCCGCCTCGGCGTGACGCTTATACAGGTCTTGCCGGGTGACGAAGACCACCATCTCTTGTGCCGAACGTGCGCTGAGCTGGTCGAGGCAAGCGTGGGCCAACTTGGCCAATACGGCCTTGTCGGTGACATGATAACACTCCCAGAGCTGCATGTTAGAGCTGGTCGGGGCCAGGGTGGCCATCTCCAGACATTGTTTCACCTGCTCCGGATCTATGGGCTTATTGGGGTCGTAATGCCTCACGGCCCGACGATGTTCTAGAATTTCTTGTAAACTCATCAGCATGAAAATATAAAGGTTACTTATCGTATTTGCTCAACAGCTCATCCAACATCTCACCGTGATGATGTTCTTGCGCGATGAAGGTCTCAACGGTTTGTGCAGCCTTCTCAGCCCCCATGGCGCGCAGTTGGTCGGCAACAGGCTGCAAGACAATACCTGCGTTGTATTCGGGCTTGGTGGCCTGGCGCATGGCAGCAAACACATCTACGGGAGCCTCAGCATTGAGCAAGGCATAGAATCCCCCGTGGTTGCTCTCCTGGTCGGCCATTTCTTCCAGCTTGTCAGCTATCTCTTCAGGCAGTCCCTGCTCGCGTGCCGCACGTGCAAGCGCATAATATTGCTTGGTTCCTCTCACCTCGGCATCGGCTATGATGCCCACTTGCTTCTCAAGAGGCGTGCCCTTGGTCACACCCACAATAACATCTTTCTGTTCCATATCACTTTATCTTATGTTGTTCGTAATTCGAAAAATAGCTTATAAACTCATCCAGCGTAGGCTTAATCTGCTGCAAGCGCTCGCCCAGAACGTCACTGCCCTCAAGGCTGTTTAGCATCTGCATTCTGGCCTCGGCGATGGTCTTCTCCAGCTGTCTGCCCTTTTCCGTCAAGAAGACTATCTGCTTGCGCTTATCGGTCTCGCTGCCGTGACGACCCACGAGGCCCGCGCTCTCCATGCGCTTGATGAGAGGCGAGACAGTGTTGATGCCCAAGAAGAGCTTAGAACAAATATCGTTGATGGGCCGCTCGTCTTGCTCCCAGAGCACGATAAGCACCAGATATTGCGTGTAGGTAATGCCTATCTTCTTGAAATATGGCTCATAAGTCTGTATCACCAACCTGCTGAGCGTATAAAATCTGAAGCACATCTGGTCGCCTAACCTAATCTTCTCTCCTTTGATTATCATCTTCTTCTATTCTTGTTGACAGGTGCAAAGATAGTAGTTTTGCTTTATATCGCGCACGATATACATACTATTTTGTTCTTCTTTAACATATATCGTGCACGATATATCATCTTTTCAACAAGCGTTAACACCCCTTCCGGCAACTGAGACAGTTTTTTTGATGCGGGCCGGGCATAAGCTTTGGCCTGAACAGTAGGCTTAGGGTGCGGCCAAGAGCACATATTGAGCAGCGAGACAGCATCTTTCATACACATGTATTTATATTTTAATCAGATTGAAACAAATGCTAATTAATTTTGCAAACGAATATTATTGCAATTACCACATGAAACATCACCTTATCTTCTGTGCTTTCTTAACATGCTTTTTGCCAACGAACGCACAAACTTCAGCTACTAGCGATGAAGCCCGACAAGACTTTCAGACAGTGGAAAGGGCCGACGAGGGCAACAATGTAAAGGCGTACTTCAAGGAAGGAAAGCTGCATTTTGCCACCAGGAACAAGAAATTTCACCTGTGGTTCGACAATCGTGTCAACCTCGAGTCGGCTGTCTATTCGCCTACAAAGGATGTAGACAACCTGACGTCTAAGACCAACAAGGATTTGGAAAACGACGACACTAAGTTCCGTTTCAGCAACGGCACCATCGTGCGGCGTACCCGCCTGGGCATCAAGGCAGAAGAAAATGGCAAGGCACTGACCATAGAAAGGGTGAGCGGCTACGACCCTTTGCACATCTTAGCCTATGAGGTGCCATGCGTAAGGGCAGGCATCAAGCCTAAATTTGAGACAAAGAAAACCACCAATCTATTCAAGATAAAAGCATCGGATGCCACATCTACCATAGACATTACAGTCACAGACGGCTTCGGAAACACATGCGTTGAGCACATGAAGAGACCCAAGCCGTTCAGTCTGAACAGCTACACAACCACCGGGATACAAGCTGCCGGCACAGCGAAAATGCATTGTTGCCAGCTAAGCAACAAAATCTACAACCTTGCCGGAATACCCATGGAAAGGCCTTTCAGAGGCATTTATGTGAGCAAAGGCAAGAAAGTGCTGTTCTGACCAACGGCAACCCACACAAGCAAAGCCCTTTTTCAAATCCGGAAAAGGGCTTTGCACATTTCATCTAATCACACACATAACACAGAGTATACTGCCGATTTGACCAGACAGACAGTATAAAAAGCCCGCAAAAGCCAGTAGTCCACCCCGTTAGTAATCTTTTTTCATCATTTTTAGGTATTGTGCACACAACACGTTCTTTATACCTTTGCAAATCCAAAAAAAGATTGTTTACAAGGACAATAAACATCACAAATATGATTAACAAAACCATTTACACCATTGCGATGCTCATGGCGACAGCTTATGCCGCATTGCCGGCATCAGCGCAAAAAGACTCTGTGGCCTTTGGCACACAAAATCTGCAAGAGGTATTGGTGATACCCAAATCACAGGCCCGCAAACTTCAGGAGCAGGCTTACACTGTTTCTGTGGTCAGCCTCAACGACCTCTATGCCCAGGCCACGCCACTCAACAAGGTACTGAACAACGTTTCGAGTGTCCGCCTGCGCGAAGACGGAGGCGTGGGCAGCAACTACACGTTTGCCATGAACGGCTTTTCGGGCAACCAAGTAAAGTTTTTCCTCGACGGAATACCCATGGACAACTTCGGCTCCAGCTTCAATCTGGCCAATCTGTCGGCTAACATGGCCGACCATATAGAGGTGTTCAAGGGCGTACTGCCCGTTTATCTTGGAGCAGACGCGCTGGGCGGAGCGGTGAACATCGTGTCGCGCCGCAACGCCAACTATCTGGATGCCAACTACAGCATAGGCTCGTTTGGCACGCACAAAGCCAGCGTGAACGGTGCCTACACCAATATGCATACGGGATTTACGTTCCGCGGGAACATGTTCTTCAACTATTCGAAGAACGACTATAAGGTTTTCGCACCTATCGTAGACCTGAGCACGGGACTGCAAACGGGCGACGCATGGGTGAAAAGGTTCAACGACCCATATCACTCTGTAGGATTACGGATGGAGACGGGACTGGTAAATCGCTCTTGGGCCGACTATCTGCTGGTGGGACTCATCGCTTCCGAAAACCGCAAGCACATACAGACAGGTGCCACAATGGATGCCGTCTACGGTCAGGTACGCTCGCGCAGCTACAGCCTCATACCCAGCCTGCGCTACAAGAAAACCAATCTTTTTACGCCGGGACTTGACATTTCGCTCTACGCTACCTACAGCATGGTGAACACCAACAACACCGATACGGCCCAACTGAAGTATAACTGGCTCGGACAATCGGTGAAAAGCGCCAGCCGGGGCGAGGGTTATCTCACCGACGCACTTATACAAGAGAGGCAATGGACGGCCAGTGCCAACCTTAACTACGTGATAGACGCGCACCAAAGCATAGACCTTAACCACGTACTGACGTCCATGCGACGCAAGAGCAACGATAAGGAATACCCCGACTATGCCATGAACGGCGTGCCGCAAATACTCACCAAGAACATCACGGGGCTGGGTTATCAGCTGCGCTTCGACCGCTGGAACGTGCACGTATTCGGCAAAATGTATCTGCTGCACACCTCAACGCACAAGCTGATGGACCAGTTTCTCTCCACGCAACACTACGAGCAGGTGAGCGACAACAAGCACCAGATGGGCTACGGGGCGGCCTTCACCTACTTCATCATGCCCTCCTTGCAGTTCAAAGCCAGCTTTGAGCAGGCCTACAGAATGCCCGAGGCTGTGGAGATATTCGGCGATGGCTTCGTGCAAAAAAGCAACCCAGACCTTAAGCCGGAGAATTCAAAGAACCTGAACCTGGGCTTGCTGTTCGACCAAAGATTCGGAAAGCACCACGTAAGCGCCGAAGCCAACTACATATTCCGTCACACCAAGGACTTCATCTTGAAGGGTGTGACACTCACAAGCGACCCCACCACGGCCTACGACAACATTGGCAAGGCCATCACCAACGGCTTTGAGGCCAGCGCCAACTACGATTACAATCAGCGATTGCACTTCGGTGGCAGCCTGACTTACCAGGACATCAAGGACAGAGAACACAGCGTGCAAACCGAGAAAAGCTACGTAGACCAGGGCGCAACCGACAATGTGTCGTACGGACAGCGCATGCCCAACATTCCATACTTCTTCTTCAACGCCTCGGCAGGCTACAACTTCCACAACGTCATGGCCCGAGGCAACACCCTATCCATAGACTACGACTGCGACTACGTTTACAAGTACTACCTCACCTTTCCCGGACTGGGACGGCCCACAAGCAAGAAGTATATCCCCACGCAGTTCTCGCACAACGCCGCCATCACCTATGCCATGGCCCAAGGACGCTACAGCGTGAGCCTGGAATGCACAAACATAGGCAACGAGAAGCTGTATGACAACTATCGCTTGCAGAAGCCCGGCAGAGCCTTCACGCTGAAGTTCAGACTGTTTCTGCAGAAGATGTAAACCCATAACCAACCCTTTAACATAACGAAAATGAACAAGCAAAACATCAGAATATCCTTTCTGCGCACGATGGTCGTTGCGGCTTGCTGCGCCCTGACAATGGCCTCATGCGATGACGACATGGGAAGCCAGGAAGTGCCTAACGAACCTTACGTGCTGTCGCTGGGCATAACGTCTAACGGAACAACCACTTACTACGTAGTGACTACGGCCGACCTCATGAGCAGCACGCCCATCAACGCCTACGGCAAGGGCATTGAGCAGAACGGCTATCGCGACTATCAGCAGGCCGGGCAGACGGTCTTCTCCATCGGCGGGCTGGGTGTGACCAGCGCGACGGGCATACAGCGAGACGCCAACGGATATATTCAGGAACACGGCGACTTTGTGTTCAACAACACGCCCATCGGTTTCTGTCAAGTAGACGACAACACCATGGCCGCCATGGAGCTTCCTTCGTCGGCCGGAAAGGGCGAGATGCTCACCTTCTATACCGTAGACATCCACTCAATGGCACTAAAAAGCAAAGTGACAACAACGCCTGTGGCTCCCATGGACGTCAATACGTGGCCCACGGTGACGGGGTCTGTATACTCAAACGGCAACCTCTACGTGAGCTACGTGCCCATGAACCCAACCACATTTGCCACCCCGGCCGTTGACACAGCCTTTGTGGCTGTCTACTCCTATCCCGACTTCAAGTTCAAGAAGCTCATGAAGGACACCCGGACGGGCAACATAGGCAGCTGGAATGCCTTCAACGGCTTTCAGAAAGACGAGAGCGGCGACATCTACGCCATGTCTAACACGTCGCTCACCAATGGCTTCTCGCAGACGGCAGGCCATTCCGGTTTCCTGCGCATCAAGGCCGGCAGCACCGAATTCGACCCGGATTACTTCTTCGACTATGAGGCTTTGACGGGATATAAGGTGGCCCACTGGCTCTATATAGGTCAAGGCAAGGTGTATGCCGAGGTAAGCACCAACCAGAAAGCGGGCGCATGGAGCGATGCCGAGGACCTGAGCGTCATCATAGACCTGTACAACAAGACCAGCACAACCATCAGCGAGATACCCAAGCACAGTGGTCAGGGCGGCCGGCGCTTTGTGGCTTTCGCCGAGAATGGATATGTTTATGCTCCCATAGCCACCGCCGACGGCGTGTATATCTACCGCACCGACGTGGCCACGGCAACGGCTGTGAGGGGTGCCAAGGTGCAGGCCACATTCGTGGGCGGGCTGTTTAAACTGCAATAACGCAACACACTGACGCACAACACATTATATATCATCTATAAAAATAGGCATTATTGCCTTGCAAAATAGGCACTGTCAGCGCTCAAAATAGGCACTTTCGCAATGCGAAAATGCCTATTTTGGTATGAAAGGTGATTTGGAGCCTTGCTGAAAGTGGCTGTTTCATACAGCGATAATGTTTGTTTGGCGTGCCGAAGCAGACGCTTACAGAGACACACTGAGCATGAAACGGTTGACAATGAATCAGAAATAGGGGCAAAAAGGGGCCGTTCGGTCACCCGTGGTTGGCGGCATCCATGCTGCTGAGCTTGTCTTCAAGCGCCTGCATCAGCGGCATATCGACTCCCGCACTGCGGGCTATAGCGATGGGACGGGTGTAGAGATAATATATCTCCATGGGACGATGAAACTCATAGTCGAGCTTCATGCTGGGCGAATAGGGCTTCATCTTGCGCGTCATATCCATCACGTCGTCGGCATAACTGTCGCTTATCTGCTTCACGCCCAAGGCCTTTGCGGCGGCTATCACCTCCAGCATCTGCCGGTATATCAGCTTTCCCGTGACGGGATCGTTGGCCAGCTGGTCGGTCTGAGCATTCTCTACCACCGACATACCGTTGAAAGTCATGTTCCATACGGCCTTTTTCCACCGCGCCTCCAGATAATCCGCCACCTTGGTCTTGGCCTTGGCGACAGTCAGATCATCGGCTACAGCATTAAGCAACGAGGCATCCGGGCACGAGTAATTGGCCAGGCTGAGCCGTCCCAAGTACTGATGGTTCACGTGTCCGGGCTGCGTCTTGGCCACGCAGATATAGGCTACGCCGGCTGCCAGGCGCACGTTGGGCATCATCTTCTGCACATCTTCCTCCACGCCTATGCCGTTCTGAATGAGCACCACAAGGGTGTCTGGCTTGAGCAAAGGAGGCAGCAGCGTGGGCAGAAGCTTGTTGTTAACCGTCTTGAGCGACACCAGCACCACGTCACACTTAGGCATGTCGGCCGCATGATGATAAGCATTGACGTGCGGAAGGCTGAACGAGCCGTCGCAAGAGTCAACTTGCAGGCCGTTTCGAACTACATAATCATAATCGCTGTGAAAGAGAAAATGCACGTCGAAACCTGCCTGCGCGAGTCTGCCGCCATAATAGCCACCGATGGCTCCGGTGCCTATGATACCATATCTCAGTTGTTTTTTATCGTTCATATTTTCGTCATTCTATTTACTACAAAAGTCTTTTAACCTCAGAAAGTCTATAGCCGGCCAAATGAGAAGAAACATGGCCAGGCATCACTTAAACTTGTTATACGTTACGTTGGCCGCATCCCACTTGTCTTTAGCGTGAGCCTTGCCGCTCGGATAGCCTATCACGATGGTGTTGAGGGGCACCAGATGAGAGGGCAGATTGAGCACACGGGCCACCGCCTGACAACGTTCGGCAGCCGGATAGGTGCCTGTCCACACGGCGCCCAAGCCCATGGCATGAGCCGCAAGCAGAATGTTCTCAGAGGCAGCCGAACAGTCTTGTATCCAGAATTGCTGTTCCACACCCTGCAGGGTCTTGCTCATGTCGCCGCAAACCACGATGGCCAAGGGGGCGCTGTCGGCATAGCTGGCATTGGGATTAGCCTCGGCCAGGCCCTTGAGCAGTTGCTTGTCGGTCACCACAACGAAATGCCAGGGCCGTTTGTCACACGCAGAGGGGGCCGCCATGCCCGCTCTGAGCAACTTCTGTACCTTGGTCTGCTCAACAGGTTGGGCGGTATAGGCACGCACGCTGGAGCGTGTGAGGATGGTGGTGAGCGCATCCGTTACGTCATTAGCCGGAGCTTTGCGCCCTGAAGCTCCCATATAGAGTTTGCCACACACTATCAGGAGGGCAAGCAACAGCACTACGATTATTAGTTTTGAAGTCATAATGATGATATAAAATGAAACATTCTGTTATAAGAATACAGGACTGCAAAGATGCTCAATAGTCCTAAGTATAAGAACAAAGTTACTTATTTTTTGATGAATACAACATTGCCAGAACTATAATTATAACATTTCTCAACGGTCATTTCACTTTATTTACAAGACCGGGAAAGGGTTGTCGTAGGCTTCTTACAGTCATTGATGGAGCAAAAAGAACCTGTTTGGAACAAAGGCTTTAGCATCACTATCATGACATTGGCAAAGTAAACGGGCTGAATATTTCTGAACCGACAGGGTTCTAATGAATTGTTTTGCACATAAAAAAATAGGAGGCAATGCACTCGGCACCCCTCCTACCCGACGTTTCTGTCATAAGCTAACAGTCCGTCTGATGACTTGCAAGATTTAATTCTATTTTATATGGCTAAACAATTCTTCTTTCTGTTTGCAAAGGTAGTCAATATCATGGGCTCACACAATCGCACGAATGAGGTAAAAAGCATCCCACGATTGTGGTATATTGGCCTGTAAAGCCATATTTCTGACATAATTTATATAAAAAAGAGGCATTTTCGGGATACTGCTTGCATGCTTTGACTCCTCAGGTTTATGCCTCAGAAGAAGTGAGATAATGAGATGAGCAAAGGAAAAGACACCTAAAATTTTCTGAAATATTTACATATAGTTACCCGCTTTTTATATAAATTTGTAGCGCCTAAACGTCCGAGAACTATAACATATATACCATTGCTTATGCCGAACAATAACGTCTGGACAAAGCTCAAGGCCAAATGGCGGGAGTTTCTCAACTCAATCAGCTACAAGCAGAAAGTGTTTCTCACCACTTCCTGCGGTGTTATCGTGGGCTTGGTCGTTCTCTTCATGTATCTTTTGCGTATGCATACCTATATAATAGGCGACGATCCGGCAGCCTGCATCAACTGTCATATCATGTCACCTTATTATGCCACGTGGAGCCACTCATCGCATGCGCGCGACGTAACATGCAACGACTGTCACGTGCCCAATGGCAACATGGCGACACACTATGCCTTCAAAGGGCTCGACGGCATGAAACACGTGGCTTACTTCATCACCCACAGCGAGCATCAGGCCATACAGGCCGAAGCCATGTCAGACGAAGTGATTATGGACAACTGCATTCGCTGCCACAAACAACTGAACCAGGAGTTTGTGAAAACAGGCCGAATAGACTATATGGAGGCTCAGCGCGGCGAGGGAAAGGCATGCTGGGACTGCCACAGAAACGTGCCGCACATGGGCAAGAACTCACTTTCGGCCACACCGGGAGCCGAATATGTGGAGCCCATGCCGCCATCGCCAGTGCCGGGATGGCTGCAAAGAGCACTGGGGCATGATGCAGGGCCTTATGCTGACTGATGCTTCCGGAGACTGAAAACGTAATAACCGAACAACAATAATAATCCATACCGCTATGGAAAAGAAACTAAAGAAATGGCAAGGATGGCTTCTCTTCGGAGGAGCTATGGTGGTTGTATTCTTCTTGGGGCTGCTCTGCTCATCACTGCTGGAGCGACGCGCCGAGGTGGCAAGCGTGCTCAACAACCGCCGCACGCCCATGACCGACTCCATCGTAGCACAGAACGAGAAGTTTGCCGAGGACTTCCCACGCGAGTATCAGTCGTGGGCTATGACCGAAGACACCACCTTTGAGAGCAAGTATAACGGCTCTGCCGAACGCGACGTGCTGGAAGAGAATCCCGCCATCGTCATCAACTGGGCGGGATATGCCTTCTCGCGCGAGTATAACACACCACGAGGCCACCGCCACTGCATAGAAGACCTGACGAAGATACTGCGCACCGGCTCGCCCGGAGTGGATGGGCAGGAGGACATGCAGCCCGGAACATGCTGGACATGCAAGGGGCCTGACGTGCCCAGACTGATGCGCGAGAAGGGCGTCAATGCCTTTTATGCCGCCAAATGGAGCGACTGGGGCTCGGAAGTAATGAACACCGTAGGCTGCTCCGACTGCCATGACGCACGCACCATGGACCTGCGTCCGGCCCGCCCGGCACTGTATGAGGCATGGGCACGTGTGGGTAAGGACGTGCGAAAGGCCAGTCATCAGGAGATGCGCTCACTGGTTTGCGCTCAGTGCCACACGGAGTATTACTTTGAGAAGGAGAACGGACAGTACCTGAAATTCCCGCAAGACAAGGGCATGACGTGCGAGGCCGCCGAGCAATATTATGACAGCATAGGCTTCTACGACTATATACATCCACTCTCGAAAGCCAAAATACTGAAGGCACAGCACCCCGGCTACGAGATGTCACTGCAGGGCATACATGCTCAGCGCGGCGTGTCGTGCGCCGACTGCCACATGCCTTACATCTCAGAGGGAGGCGTGAAATATACCGACCATCACATCATGAGCCCGCTGGCACACATAGACCGCACCTGTCAGACGTGCCACCGGCAGGACGCCGAGACCTTGCGCCAAAACGTATATGAGCGTCAGGAAAAGGTGTATAGCTTTGCCAAGCTCGTAGACGTTCAGCTGGCCGACGCTCACCTCATGGCACAATTCGCGTGGAAACACGGCGCCACAGAAACGGAGATGACCAAAGCGCTGAGCGACATACGCAAGAGCCAGTGGCGGTGGGACTATGCCATGGCCTCGCACGGAGCCGCTTTCCACGCGCCGCAAGAGTGCATGAGGCTGCTGGCCGATGCCATGATGTATGCCAAGGATGCCCAGCTGGAGTGTCAGAAGGTAGCAGGCATGCACGGATGGAAGGGCAGCATACCTCTGCCCGACATCTCTACCCGGGAGAAAGCGGCCAAATATATCGGACTGGATATGAACAAACTGCGCAAGCAGAAGCAGGACTTCTTGAACGAGGTAGTGCCGAAATGGATTGAAACAGCAAGAAGAAACAAACGGTTCATCACGAAACCGCTATAGCAACAACTTGATTATCAGAATGGTGCCGGGCATGGCAGACAAGCATGCCGGGCACCATTATCTTTGAGAAAGCACAGAAAGATGTGGAAGAAACCTTACTCCTTTAAGGAAGGAACAGCCATAACCCTGGGTCTCATGCTCACTGGGGTGATGTTACAGTTGAGCATGGGTCCTCTGAACTGGGATATCTTCATGTGGCCGGCCAATATCATTGCGCTGGCTGTCTTTGTTTTGGCACTCGTAGGCTTACACCTCTTGCGCCACAGATGCTACTTTGTCAGGTTCATGACAACGGCAAAGGCAGCCGTGCCTCCGCTCATCGGAGCACTGGCCCTAACGCTCATCATGGGTCTAACCAAGCAGATGGGCGAGAAAAGCGCGCCTGCCGACCCTCTTGCCTTCAGCAAAATGCTGGAGAGCTGGCCCTTCATTCTGACTTATATTTGGCTCACAGCCATCGTGGGCGAGGAGGTTCTGGTGCAGGCCAGGCATCTCTCACGCCACAACATCCCCGTGTTGTGCAGTCATCTGGGCCTGTTCATCGTGCTGACATGCGGCACGCTGGGCAGCGCCGACATGCAGAGGCTGAAGATGTTTTGCGAACAAGGTAAGCCAGAATGGCGCGCCCTGGATGCGTGGAACAACGTGCACGAGCTGCCACTGGCCATCGAACTGGAGAAATTCAGCATAGACGAGTATCCTCCCAAGCTGATGATTATAGACAATGCCGGTAAGCCTCTGCCTCGCGAAAAGCCCGCCATCATGGAAGTGGGTAAGGGGGTGAAAGGCGGACGACTGCTGAACTGGGATGTGAGCATAGTGAAGCGCATAGACAACGCCATGCCCATGGCGCTGGCAAGGATGGCCGGAGGTATGCCCAAAGAGATGGCTGGACGCATACGTATGGACTCTCTGGGGCAGGCACTCAACAAAGAGGGCTATGTGGCCACGTCGTTGCCGGGCTCAGAATGCGCGCTTCTGATAAAGGCGCAACGGCTTGGAACTCAGGGCAAAGAGATTGCAAAGGGCTGGGTGACGTGCGGAAGTTATCAGTTCAACTACCAGTCATTGGCTCTCGACGCCACCCATTCGCTCGTCATGGCGGCGCGTGAGCCAAGCCGATATTACTCGCAGGTAACGGTCTACACCAAAGACGGAAAGGCCATCAACGCCGAGATAGAAGTGAACCACCCCTTGAGCATCAACGGCTGGAAGGTGTATCAGCTGAGCTATGACGAGCAGATGGGCAAGTGGAGCACACTGAGCGTGCTGGAGCTGGTGCGCGATCCGTGGCTCCCCGTGGTGTATCTCGGCATACTGCTATTAGCCATCGGCGCGGTGGGCATGTTCTTCTGCCAGTCAAAGACCAGGGCTGACGAGAGTTCAAAAGCGCGTAAGGAATAAGGAAAATGTTGAACGTTCAATTTGTAAGATGAGATGATTTGGGATTACTTCATATATTTTGCCATCGCGGCACTGCTCTGCTGGGGCGCGGGAGCCTACTTGGCATGGAAGGAGAGACGCACGCCGGCCACGGCGCTCACATTTCTGGGGCTGGGCATATTCTTTGTTTACATCGCCCTACTGTGGCAGGAGATAGACCGTCCGCCTATGCGCACCATGGGCGAGACACGGCTGTGGTACAGCTTCTTCCTTCCTCTGGCGGGTATGGTGGTCTATCTGCGCTGGCGATACAAATGGATTCTCACGTTCTCTACCATATTGGCTGCCGTTTTCATCATCATCAACATTCTGAAACCTGAGATACACAGCAAGTCGCTCATGCCCGCCTTGCAGAGTCCTTGGTTTGCTCCGCACGTCATTGTATATATGCTTGCCTATGCCATGTTGGGTGCCGCGTTTGTGCTTGCCATATATCTTTTCGTCAAGAAAGGCAAGCATCCTACCGGTTGGAGTAAGGAAATGGCCATCACCGACGACCTGGTGACGGTGAGTTATGCTTTTCTCACGCTCGGCATGCTCATGGGCGCGCTGTGGGCAAAGGATGCCTGGGGACACTATTGGAGTTGGGATCCTAAGGAGACATGGGCCGCCATAACATGGTTCGGCTACCTTATATATATACATTACCGCCACGCCAGCCCGGCCAAACACAAGACGGCACTGTGCCTGGTGGTGCTCATCTTCTGCCTGCTGCAAATGTGTTGGTGGGGAGTAAACTATCTTCCGTCAGCTCAAGGGGTCAGCATACATACCTATTCCATGCAGAATTAGGGCAACGAGCGTGTTTGCAGACGGAAGCAATGGCAAGCCGTGCCAAGGGCAAGAGGCACTGTTGGTGAAGCCAGCAGACTGATCGCCTAGCCCAGTTTTTCCCATTTCAGAATGTTGATATCACGCCCTTGTATGCTGATAACGCCCTCCTTCTCAAAATCAGACAACGTGCGTATGAGTGAATATTTCTGTATGCCGAAGCTGTCGGCTATCTCCTGACGGCTGCGATAAAGCGTTATCTGCCGGCTTTTCTGCTCGCGTGCCCGCTCCTTCAGCAGCCAGGCTACCTTCTCTCGTACCGTCATCAGACTCAAAAAGCGCATCTTAGCCGTGAGAAAAGCATCGATATCGGAGAGCATGCGAATGAAGTTCATCCTCAACCTACTGTCGCTGTCCAGCATACCCGTAAACGTATCCTTGGTCATGCGCAGCACCGTCACCCTGTCGTCTGTCATCACGCTCACGGGCATAGCACCATTACTGGCAAAGAGAAAGGCCGGGGCCACCATGCTGCCCGCCCTAAGACGGCTCACCTCCACCTGCCTGCCACTGAGCGACATCATCCGGCATACCAACGTACCGCTAACCACTATGTCGGCATAACGGCAGGGTTCGCCCGGCAAAGCATATATCTCTTGCTTGCCATAGCTCACCATGCGATGAGCAAAGCCCGACAACGAGGCGGCTATCTCGTCACGTGTCATATCCATGAACAGAGGACATTTCTGAAGCGCGGCATAAAATACATCTTCCATATCGGCGGTTGTTTCTTTATGTACATCATTCTGCTACCCAAGCACTGTGCTGCTATTGGCAAAATATATGACCTTTACGGAGCTACAAATATAATAATAATTTTTGTAAGGAGGCACCCTTGAGGGCATTAAACGATTATGATTTACTTCTTTTAATACGCGGTTGAAGTCAGACGGGTATTTTTTTTTCAGGAATAAAAGATTAGCACAAATCGAAGCGCCAACACTAGTTCGTACATAGGATGAAGCAGCACGGGGGGTGATTCGTACTGCTTTTCAGCCCAGTCTCAAAGTATGCGTCTCTCATAAGCCGGCAGATGGTTGACAACCGGTTTCTTTCCCGGCTTGTCAATAAGCTATCGTCCCAGTTCCTTACGCATTTCGTGGCCAATCTTTCCCCAATAGGGCAAGTGCTTCAAAGTGGAGCGCACCGGACTGACATGCCACATCATGAGCAGCAAGAGGAAGAAACAGCCCCCCAAGCACGTTGCGCCATAGAGTTGCTTAATGCCCGTGAGCAGACTCATCTCAGGCGTATAGGGGTGCGCACTGACAAGGTTCTCCATGACATGATAGCGCAGCAGATAAGCATAAAAACCTTCGGTCATCGTGCTGAGCAGCCCATTGCGGATGAAGCCGCAGATGGTGAGGCCCATGAAGAAATGCTGAAAAGGCATCAGCTCCTCCAGATAGAGCGTCATAGTGACGAAGAAGATGGTATAGCCAAACGAGCGAAGAAAGGTAGGCACGATGAGCATTTCGAAGTTGAGACCGGGAAAGACAAAGAAGTACATAGCCACCTGGTAGCTCAGCAACAGCGCAAAGCCTATCGTCAGCAATCGGGTGTAAGCCTGCCTTGTCATCTTCATCCACCACAGGCAGAACAGGCAGCCCGTCACATTGCCCGCTATGGTAATGAGGTTGAGCGGCGCTGTTGTCAGCATGCCCCAATGCTCTATTCCTCCCGTAAAGGTGTTTTGCAGCACCTGAGGGGTGGCGTTCATCACCTCTGCCACGGCAAACATGCCCAGAATGGGCCATAAGGTCTTATAATGAAAAGCCTTCGGGTCTATATAGGGATGGCGGATATGACGCATACGGCTTACTGCGAAATAGGCTGTTATCACAAAAGCCACACTCACGCCACGCCACATCCGGCTGTCCCACCAATTATAGTATTCGCCATAGTGGAACAACCATATCAGCTCTAGCAACGCAACCGACCAGAGAAGACAGCCCAGCCAGTCGATGGACAGGAAAGGCAGAGGACGCATAAAGCGGAAATGGCGTGTGCAGGTCCAGAAGAACAGCCATACTATCAGCAGCAACGCAACGACAAACCACTGCATGGCCTGCCACGAATCGCAGAAATAAGTGAGCTGAGACGACACCCATGCACCGGCACTCATGTCACCCAGAACAACGATATATAACAACGGAAAGAAGATGCGGAAATCACGGCGGGGTGTCATCCACAACTGCACATTGCTGAAGACCTCGAAGGTAGCCATGAGCTTGAAATAGCAACACACATACGACAGCACACAGAGCAAGGGCATTGTGGTGTGCACATCGGTGAAGTTATACAGGACCAGCGTCAGCAAGATGCAAACTATCATTCCGCCAACGGCAAACAGCTCCAGATTGCGGTTGGTGAAGCGAAACTTCAGGCGGAACAATACGGGGAAAGGCATTGCCACACCCACTACGCCACAAAGAAATATGAACGTGATGTCCTCGCGCATCAGTCCTGTAGAGCCCATCATTTGCGACACAGAGCCCATATAGGTGGTGTTGACAAGCTGGAATATAATGGCGCATATCACATAAAGCCACGGCTGAATCTTGCGAGGAATGAAGTCTTTCAGCATAGGCATGGAGAAGGGGCGCCCTATCATTGGATCGGCCATAGTATGATATTTAATATTTCACTTCAGTCTCTACATTCAGACCACTGAGCAATTTTCTCACGTCTTCGGCCTTGTTATCAGGGGTTAGCTCTATCCTCACAGGTACGCGCTGCTCCACTTTGACAAAGTTGCCCGTGGCATTGTCTACAGGAATATTGTCCATCACGGCACCTGATGCCGATGATATGGCCACGACCTTGCCATGATAAGTAACTCCGGGAATGGCATCACAACTGAACACAACGGCCGCGCCGTCCTTGATATGATGTAGTTGCGACTCACGGTAGTTGGCAATCACCCACACGCTGCTCTGGTCAACCACGTTCACCAAGAGCTGTCCGGGCTGCACCAGCTGTCCCACATATATATTCTTTCGGCCCACATATCCGTCGCAGGGAGCCGTGATGACGGTGTACGACAGGTTCAGCCGTGCCAGGTTCAGCTGTGCCTCGGCCACGCTCTCACCGGCATGGCTCTGTCCGAGCCGCTGTTTTTGTTCTCCGCTCGCG
>ERZ780151.1193-NODE-1193-length-20428-cov-3.246944_pt1 | contig 20428 bp, 20 predicted proteins | sample MGYA00510983_ERZ780151 | MGnify/ENA primary metagenome ERZ780151 (study PRJEB29588, sample SAMEA2144623) | human gut metagenome | biome: human gut; feature: human-associated habitat; material: faeces | place: Denmark | collected 2008/2010 ... | reverse complement strand
GATAATCTGATGATTTATTAACTCCGCTTGTTTGTGACAGCGGAGTTTTTTAGTTACCAAATGAACAGCCAGAAGAAAGGAAAGAACAAATGGAAAAATTATTATTTACATCCGAGTCCGTTACAGAAGGACATCCGGACAAAATGTGTGATGCCATCTCTGATGCCATCCTTGATGCATGTATGGAACAGGATCCAATGAGCCGTGTTGCATGTGAAACAGCAAGCTGTACAGGCTTTGTTTTAGTAACCGGTGAGATCACTACAAAAGCACAGTTAGATATTCCTTCCATCGTTCGTAAAACAGTCAACGAGATCGGATACAACGACGCAAAAACAGGTTTTGACGGACATACATGTGCAGTGATGGTAGCGCTTGACCAGCAGTCTCCGGATATCGCTATGGGTGTTGACAAAGCATTGGAAGCAAAAGAAAACAAAATGTCTGACGAGCAGTTAGAGGCAATTGGTGCCGGCGATCAGGGTATGATGTTTGGTTACGCAACTAACGAAACTCCTGAATTCATGCCTTACTCTTCTGCACTTGCACAGAAGCTTTCTAAGCAGCTTACAAAAGTTCGTAAAGATGGCACTCTTTCATACTTAAGACCAGACGGAAAGACACAGGTAACAGTTGAATATGATGAAAACAAAAAGCCAATAAGACTTGATGCTATCGTTGTTTCATCACAGCATGCTCCTGAAGTATCTCAGGAACAGATTCATGATGATATTAAAAAATATGTTATTGACGCAATCGTTGATCCAGCTATGATTGACGCTGACACTAAGATATACATCAATCCAACTGGACGTTTTGTAATTGGTGGACCTAACGGAGATTCAGGTCTTACAGGACGTAAGATTATCGTTGATACTTACGGCGGTGTTGCAAGACACGGCGGCGGAGCTTTCTCAGGAAAGGACTGCACAAAGGTTGACCGTTCGGCAGCTTATGCAGCACGTTATGTTGCAAAGAATATCGTTGCAGCAGGAATAGCTGACAGATGCGAAATCCAGCTCTCATATGCAATTGGTGTTGCACAACCTACATCAATCATGGTTGATACATTTGGAACCGGCAAGCTTTCAGAAGATAAGATTGTTGAGCTTATCAGAGAAAACTTTGATTTAAGACCGGCAGGAATTATCAAGATGCTTGATTTAAGACGTCCTATCTACAAGCAGACTGCAGCTTATGGTCATTTTGGTCGTCCGGATCTTGATCTTCCATGGGAAAAGACAGATAAAGCAGAATTATTAAAAAAATATTTATAAAAACAATTGTAAAATAACATTACGGTAATGTATAATAATAAGAGCCGGATGTGGGACAGACTTCCTGCATCCGGCTCTTATCAGTTTATTTAAGGAGATTTTGATGGAAGGGTATTATACAATTGAGAGATGGCTGGCATTCTTTTTTATATACAGCTTTCTCGGGTGGTGCATTGAATCAACTATAGTTTCTGTGAGCAAAAGAAAGCTTACAAACAGAGGATTTTTAAAAGGTCCTATGCTTCCATTATATGGTTTTGGGGCTTTGACAATTATAATTTCGACACTGATGGTTGCTGATAATGCAGTTCTTGTATATATATGCGGCATGATTGCGGCTACTGCACTTGAATACGTAACAGGTGCTGCAATGGAAGCTATATTTAATATGAAATATTGGGATTACAGTGACAAAAAGTTTAACATTCATGGATATATATGCCTGAAATCATCGCTTTTCTGGGGGTTTTTGTCAGTTGTGCTTGTTATGGTAATCCATGTGCCTATAGCAGAATTTATTGATTCACTTGACATAAGAATTCTTACGGCAGTTTTGCTGGTTATAATTGTGATTGCTGCGACCGATACAGTATTTGCATTTAAGAAAGCACTTGATTACCAGAAGCTTCTTGCTTATGAGTCTATGATAAAGAAAGAACTTTCAGAAATATCAGAAAGACTTGCGGAAGCAAAAGAAGCATTTACGGAAAAGGCAACTGCAAAGCAGATAGAATATTTTTCTAATCAGGAGCAGAAAGTTGAAAGACTTCGTCTTGAACTTGACGCTGCAAAGGAGAAAGCCGGTAAACTTCACAAATCACTTTTAAAGAGCTTCCCATCTGCTTCATCTAAGAGGTTTGGCGAGGCGTTTGAAGAGATTAAGAAGTATGTAAGCACTAAGAAACAGTAAAGATATTAAAAAAATTTATAAATTTATTTAAAATAAGTCTTTTAAATTTTTTTTTTATTGTATATAATGATATTTAGGCATAAAATCTTTATTGCGTGGTACTTTGGCAGTGGTTTGTGCCGGAAGATTTATGGATGATTGGATATTGAACAGCTTAGTACAAAGTGAAAGGAGTAATTTCATGCTGTCAACAGATATAGGAATTGATTTGGGAACAGCCAGTATTCTGGTTTATATAAAAGGAAAAGGTGTTGTGTTAAAGGAGCCTTCAGTTGTTGCTTTTGACAGAGATACTAATAAGATAAAGGCCATTGGTGAAGAGGCACGTCTCATGCTTGGACGTACACCAGGTAATATTGTTGCCGTAAGACCTCTTCGTCAGGGTGTTATTTCAGATTATACAGTAACAGAGAAGATGCTCAAGTATTTTATTCAGAAAGCTATAGGCAGAAGAATGTTAAAGAAGCCTAGAATCAGTGTTTGCGTACCTTCAGGTGTAACTGAGGTTGAAAAGAAAGCCGTTGAGGATGCAACACTTCAGGCAGGAGCAAGAGAAGTTGCAATTATTGAAGAGCCGATAGCAGCAGCAATCGGTGCCGGAATTGATATTTCAAGACCATGTGGTAATATGATTGTTGATATCGGTGGCGGTACTACAGATATAGCAGTTATCTCACTCGGAGGTACTGTTGTAAGTACATCTATTAAGATTGCAGGTGATGATTTTGATGAAGCACTTGTAAGATACATGAGAAAGAAACACAATCTTCTTATCGGTGAGAGAACAGCCGAAGATATTAAGATAAAGATTGGTTCAGCGTACCCAAGAGCAGAAGTTACAACTATGAATGTTAGAGGACGTAATCTTGTAACAGGTCTTCCTAAGACAGTAGAAGTGACATCAGAAGAGACAGAAGAAGCATTGAGAGAGGCAACTTCACAGATTGTTGAAGCAGTTCACAGTGTCCTTGAAAAGACACCTCCGGAACTTGCATCAGATATAGCCGACAGAGGAATTGTTCTTACAGGCGGTGGAAGTCTTCTTTCAGGACTTGAAGATTTAATTGAGGCAAAGACAGGTATTAATACAGTTACTGCTGAGGATCCAATGACAGCAGTTGCAATCGGTACAGGTAAGTTCATAGAATTCCTTGCCGGTTACAGAGATGAGAACTAAAAATATCAGGATGGAGGTCAGGTTATGGTAAGAGGCTTATATACTGCCTATACGGGAATGGTAAACAGCCAGCACAGACTTGATGTTGTATCCAACAATCTGGCGAATGCTACAACGACAGGATATAAAAAGGAAGGATGCACAACGCAGTCTTTTGATGCTGTTTATGGCATTAAGATTAAAGATGCGACAGTGGGTCATGTAAATCAGAATATCGGCAAGCTTTCGCTTGGAGCAAAAATCGGTGAAACGTATCGTAATTGGGAGCAGGGTTCTTTTGTTACAACAGATAATACATACGATTTTGCATTGTCAGGAAAGGGATTCTTTACGATTTCCTTTACAAACAAAGCCGGGGAGACATCAACGATGTATACCAGGGATGGGTCTTTTCAGATGAACGCAGATGGTTATCTGGTTACCAAGGATGGTGATTATGTGTTGGGAGAGAGCGGTGAGCCGATTGTTCTTCCGACAGATGCAACTAATATAGCAGTAGAACCTACAGGAGAGATATATGCTGATAATGAGTATGTAGATTCATTTCTTCTTACAGATTTTGAAGATTATAATTATCTCGAAATGTATGGCGAGAATCTTTATCGTGCCATAGATGGTGCAACACAGGCAGATGAGGTTACTGCAACAGTTAATCAGGGATTTAAAGAAGCATCTAATATCAATGTTGTTTCAGAGATGGTTGAGATGATTAGTATCGCAAGAGAGTATGAGAGCGGTCAGAAGGTCATCAATGCCATGGATGAGATGATGAGTAAGATGGTATCAATTTCTGAGTTATAAGTTTAGATGAAAGGCAGACAGAATGGTAAGATCATTATATTCAGCTGCATCAGGAATGATGGCACAGCAGACAAATGTTGATGTAATTGCAAACAACCTTGCAAATGTTAATACAATAGGATATAAGTCACAGAGTGCTGAATTCAAGTCACTTTTATATCAGGATTTACAGGCTAAGACAACTTCTGCTAATGGAGAAAATAAGCCGGTAAGTGCACAGGTTGGACTTGGTTCAAGAATATCATCAATAACATCACATTACACACAGGGTTCAGCAAATGCAACGGATGGTACAACAGATTTCCTTATAAACGGAATGGGATTTTTTGCAATAGAAAATATTGATGGAAATGTATATTATACAAGAAATGGTAATTTCTTCTTATCGGTAGATACTGAGGGAACGGTTCTTTGTACTGCAGAAGGTTATCCGGTTCTTAGTTCAGAGGGACAGCCTATTGTTCTTGACCCACAGTATCAGTCAACTAAGATTACAGTTGATGGAGACGGTAATATATGTTATCCTGACGAATCTAACAATGCACAGCCTATTGGAATAAAGATTGGATTATATCAGTTTCCTAATCCTTCAGGACTTACAAAGGTTGGTAATTCATATCTTGCAGAAAGTGATGCATCAGGCGTAGCAATCAATGAAGAGGATGGAGTTGTAAGCAAGAGTAAATTAAAGCAGGGTTATCTTGAAAGCTCTAATGTTAATGTGGCTACAGAGATGGTTAATCTTATAACAGCACAGAGGGCTTATGAGCTTTGTTCAAAGGCTATTACAACATCTGATACAATGATGGAGCAGGCAAACAACTTGAAGAGATAATAAGCGGCAGGGAGAATTATTATGGATAATATTATTAGTAATGTTAATTCCATTTATACTAATGGAACATATGCATCCGGTACAGGTAATTCACTTGAAGATAAAATAAATAATAAAGATTTGTCAAAAGCAACAGATGATGAGCTCATGGAAGTCTGCAAAGATTTCGAGAGTTATTTCTTAGAACAGATGTTAAAGTCAATGGTAAAGATGACAAAAGTTGACGGTGATACGGATGATAGTAATCTGTATTCGTCACTTTTTGGAATGACTGATAATTCTGATTCGGGAATGAGTACACTTTCAAGTTATTTTGGTGATGAGATAGTTCAGCAGGTAGCTGACAAGATGACAGAGTCTAATGGTGGAAAAGGTCTTGGACTTGCACAGCAGCTTTACGAACAGATGAAGAGAAACTACGGAGTTAGTGAGGTATAATTATTTTGGAATATGAAGCTGTAAAATACGTTGAGGGATTTGTTGAAAATATTATTTTCCGCAATGAAGATAACGGATATACGGTGTTTGATATTACATATAATGGTGAAGAAGTAACCTGCGTTGGTGTATTAAGTTACATCAGTGCAGGTGAATTTATAGCCGCACAGGGTGAATTTGTCAAACATCCCGTGTATTACATGCAATTTAAAATAAAATCATATGAATTCAGGGCGCCTGACGATGCAAAATCGGTGAAGCGTTATCTTAGTTCCGGTGCGATTAAAGGCATTGGCGAAAAAATGGCCGAAAATATTGTGAATAAATTCGGTGATGATACATTCCGCATTATGGAAGAAGAACCGGAACGTCTTGCTGAGATTAAAGGAATCAGCATCAAAAAGGCAATGGATATTGCCGCACAGCTTATGGACAAAAGAGATGTGCGTCGTGCAATGATGTTTATGCAGGAGTTTGGCATAAGCATGAAGTTGGCTAACAAAATTTACACAAAATACGGACAAAACATATATACAATTCTAAAAGAAAATCCTTACCGTCTTGCTGATGATATTGATGGTATAGGCTTTAAAATTGCAGATGAAATAGCAGCAAAAGCCGGAATAAAAGTGGATTCGGCATTTAGAATTAAAAGCGGAATTTTTTACGTTTTATGTCAGGCAGCAGGGCAGGGACATGTATATCTTCCATTGGATGAGCTTGAAAGCTATGTTAAATCGCTTCTTTTGATAGAGTTTGATAATATGGAAAGTTATATAATGGACCTTGCGGTAGATAAAAAAGTTGTTGTAAAACAGAGTGGCGACAGAAAGCTTGTATACGCTGCGATTTATTATTATATGGAAACGTCTGTTGCAAGAAAACTGTGCGATTTGGATATAAGCTATTCATGTAACGATGAGGAGATGGAAGAATCAATTGAAAAAATTGAACAGCGTCTTAATATTGAGCTTGATGAAATTCAAAAAGAGGCAGTGAAAAAGACTGTTCAAAATGGCCTTGTCGTTATAACAGGTGGTCCGGGAACCGGAAAAACAACAACAATAAATACCATAATCCGATATTTCCAGATGGAAGGGCTTGATATAAGGCTTGCAGCACCGACAGGAAGGGCAGCCAAAAGAATGAGTGAAACCTGTGGAATGGAAGCCCAGACAATACACAGACTGCTTGAGATAAGCGGAGGACCGCAGGAAGATTCCAATGGAAGTTCATTTGCAACTAATTTTGACAGAAATGAAGAAAATCCGCTTGAGACAGATGCTATTATAGTCGATGAAATGTCAATGGTTGATATAAGCATAATGAATTCGCTTTTAAAGGCAGTTGCGGTAGGAACAAGACTTATTCTTGTTGGCGATACTGACCAGCTGCCGAGTGTCGGTGCCGGAAATGTATTAAAAGATATAATAGCATCAGGATGTTTTCCGGTTGTAAGGCTTGAAAAGATTTTCCGACAGGCAGCCGAGAGTGAAATAGTTATAAATGCACATAAAATAAATAAAGGTGAGCCGGTCGTTCTTAATAAATACAGTAAAGATTTTCTTTTTGTAAGACGCGAAACACCTGATGAGATAATAGCTGCAATATGTACACTCGTAAAGAAAAAACTGCCGGATTATGTCGGTGCGGGAATTAATGAAATACAGATACTTACGCCATCTAAAAAATCTGCAACAGGTTCATTAAGACTCAATAAAATCATGCAGGAGTATCTCAATCCGCCACAGGCAGGAAAACAGGAAAAAGTGTATGGCGAAGTCACATTCCGTGAGGGAGATAAAGTTATGCAGATTAAAAATAATTACCAGACGGAATGGGAAAAGAAGAGTAAATACGGAGTGACATACGATGCCGGAAGCGGAGTATTTAACGGTGATACAGGAATAATTACAGAGATTAATACATTCATGGAGCAGATGACTGTAAAGTTTGATGATGAGCGTATTGTGAAATATGATTTTAAACAGCTTGAAGAGCTGGAACTTGCATATGCAATTACGGTACATAAATCGCAGGGAAGTGAATATCCAGCGGTTGTTATTCCGATGTATCCCGGCCCAAGGATGCTTATGAACAAAAATCTTTTGTATACAGCGGTTACAAGGGCAAGAAAATGTGTATGTATGGTTGGAAATGAAAACTGCTTTCATCAGATGGCACAAAATGAGTCTGAACAGAGACGTTATTCGTCTTTAGATGAAAGAATAAAAGAAATATATGAATTGGATAATGCGGTTTAAATGAAAGGGGTAAAAGCATAAATATTCTGGAAAAATTTTGTGGAAAAGCACTGGACTTCATATATCCGCCAGCGTGTCCCATATGTGGGACACCATTGCCGGCTGGATTAAGACAACAGGGAATATGCAGGGAGTGTGTCAAAAAAATTGTGTATATTGGCGATGAAAGCTGCCTGAAATGTGGAAAACCATTAGATGTTGATGACAAAGAATACTGCCACGACTGTGCAAAGACAAAACATATATTTGACAGATCGGCGGCTGTTTTTTCGTATTCAGACGGATTAAAGCAGTCAATATACAGGTTTAAATATAAAGGATGCCGGGAATATGGAAAGTGGTATGCCACGCAGATGGCTGACAAGCTGGGAATGCTTATAAAAATATGGTCGCCTGATGTGATTGTTCCTGTTCCTATGTATGCAAAAAAACAGCGTGCAAGAGGGTACAATCAGGCAGAAATTATTGCGTGTGAACTTGGAAAAATTATACATGTCACGGTTAACACACAGTTTCTTAAAAGAAATAAAAATACAGTTCCGATGAAAGAAATTTCGGGACATGACAGGAGTAAAAATCTTGAAAATGCTTTTATTGCGGACAAAAATGTTGTAAAATATAAGAAAATACTATTGGTAGACGATATATATACTACAGGTGCAACGCTTGATGCATGTGCTGCGGTATTAAAAAAATACGGGGTAGAAAAGGTATATGGTGCATGCCTTTGTATTGGAAGAGGAATGTCCTGAGAGGTAATGTTGCGATATGCAATATCTGGTATAGGATATTTCCGGTAAAATAACAGCGGTTTGGCGTGATGCCGGAACAGGAGGAAAATTATGGATGTAAGAAATTGTAGAGGATGCGGAAGATTATATAACTATATCGGTGGTTCATATAGGAATCTCTGCCCTGACTGCGTAAGAAAGTTAGAGGAAAAGTTTGATATTGTAAAGGACTATATAGAGGAAAACCATTCGGCAACGATGAATCAGATTTCAGAAGACTGCGATGTGAGTGTAAGACAGCTTGAAAAGTGGGTTCGTGAAGAGAGACTCTGCTTTGCAGATGATTCCCCAATAGGTATTCCATGTGAAAATTGTGGAAAGACAATAAAATCTGGAAGATATTGCGAGGCTTGTAAGAACACGCTTGCAAACCAGCTTGGCAGCATGTATGCCATAAATTACGAAGAAGATGATGAAAAAGATAAGAATTCAAGAGCGAGAATGCGTTATCTTGACAGAAAATAAAAACGTAATTTAAAAAGTTGATTTTTGCTGTTAAGAAAAATAAAATAAACGCCGATACATTTCACATAAGATAAAAGAAAGAGAGGCGGTTAGCATGCGTATAGATGCATATAATGCGGTAAGCCAGATTTACAAGTCGAGCACAAAAGTGAATACTGCTAAGAAAACATCAGGCAGTTCTGAGTTCAGTGATAAACTTGAAATTTCAAATGCGGCTAAAAGCTATCAGACAGCAAAGTCAGCAGTTAATGCGGCAGAAGATGTCCGGATGGATAAAGTAGAAGCCCTCAGGGCACAGTTTGCAAACAGAACATATAATGTCAGTTCAGAAGATGTGGCTGATAAGATAATTGCAGATGCAGAAACATTAGTATTTTAGGCGGTGGAATTAGATGGCGAGTTTGATAGAGACACTTATAGATGTGTTGGATAAAGAAAATACAGAATATCAGGGCCTTTTGAAGCTTTCCGAAGAAAAGACCACCGCCATTGTTAATGGCAATGTTGAAAGATTACAGGAAATTCTTGGACTTGAGCAAAGAAGCATTGATAAGATTAATAAACTTGATGCTTTCAGGGATGAGAATGTGGGAGATATATGCAATGTTCTTAATATTCCTAGAAAAGGAATAAAGATTGAGAATATTGTAGATATGTTGTCAGGACAGCCCAAAGATGCAAAAGCTCTTACGGATGTTCATATGAAACTGAAAAGAACACTTGATCAGTTGATGAAAGTTAATGAGAATAATAAGATGTTATTGCAGGAGTCGATGGATATGATTGAATTTGAGCTTAATCTTGCAAAGAATTCAAAGGTTGCACCACAGACGGGTAATTATAGTAAAGGTGCATACGAGCAGAATAATTCATATCCTACGGCAGGAGGATTTGACGCCAAGCAGTAACGGATTAATATAAATTTATAAAGATTATTTCAAAAGCTGCTTTGCAGCTTTCTTAATTTATGTGGGCAGTAAGCCAGAGTCATTACTTGTATGGGAATGAGAATTTGGCGGATACTGCAGTTCTATATACTCACGGATGAGTATATGCCCGGCTTACGGATAAGCAATACCGGCAGGAGGATATTTATGGCTAATGGAATGGCGAGTCTGTTTGTTGGTGCATCAGGCCTAAAATCAGCACAGACAGCATTAAATACAACGGCACACAACCTTTCTAATATCAATACAGAGGGTTATACAAGACAGCAGATTGCATTCAGGGATACACACTATCTTAGAATCGGTGGAAGCTATGCTTCACCTTCAGCATCTGTATACGGACTTGGTGTTGGGATAAGCGAAATCAGAAGAATAAGAGACGAATTTATAGATAAAGCATATCGGACAGAAAACGGCCGACTTGGTTATTACTCAAACCAGTACAAGGCTATTGAAGAAGTTGAAGACCAGTTTGGAGAACTTCAGGGCGTAACATTTCAGGACGCATTGAACAATCTGTATACGGCAATTAATGAACTTAGTAAAGAACCAGCAAGTACTGTAAAGCGTTCTTCACTCATACAGAATGCGTCAGCACTTGTGACAAGGTCTGATGCAATTTATTCAGGACTTAAAGATTATCAGGAAACTCTTAACATAGATGTTGCCAATGCAATTAACAAAATCAATGCTTATGGTGAGAAGATTTTTTCACTGAATAAGCAGATTGCAAAGATTGAAGGTACAGGTGTTGAGAATGCCAACGATTTGAGAGACCAGAGAGATAAAGCACTTGATGAACTCAGTGAGTATATTGATATTTCATATTATGAAGTGCAGGGTGGAGAGATATATGTAAATGCCGGTGGAGTTCCATTTGTGACAATGTCGTCATATACGCAGATGTCATCAAGAACGAATGATGATTCGACATTACTTATTCCGACATGGCCGGCATTTGAAAGAGACGTATATCCGGAGACAGAATTGTATTCTGCATTGACAGATAAAGACAAGGGCGGACTTAAAGGCACACTTCTTGCAAGAGGAAGCATTGAAGTCGATTATACAGATATACCGGTAAAGCCTGATAAAGCTGATTATGATCTTACAACAGCGGACGGAAAAGCGGCCTATGATAAAGATTATGCAAAATATCAGGAGAAGCAGGAATATTATAATAAGTACATAGAACCATCGGTTATCCTTAGTGCTCTTGCGGGCGTTGATAAGCTTATGAATGGTATTGTGACAAAGATAAATGATGTTCTTTGCCCGGAGAAAGACATGAAGCTTACAACAGCTTTGACAGATGAAAATGGCAACGAAATTATGCCAAACAGCTACAGTTATACTGTTTCAGATGCTGTTTTATATGATAAATATAAAAATGAAGTAAAAGGTTTTGATAACGGCGACGGAACATACAGCTACGAATCATCAGAGCCTCTTTATACCGATAAAGATTTAAAAAATAAGGCTGACGTAACATCATACAATTATACTGTGCTTGACATGGATAAGACAGATTATGGCATGGATGAAGATAAGACAGTCGGCACAGAAATCTTTGGAAGACTTAATACAAAGCGTTATATAAAGATGAAAGATGCTAATGGTAATGACATGTATGTTCATAATAACCAGAATGAAAAAGGCGACCGTTCAGAATATAAGCTTGGAAATATAATTATGAATTCTGTTGCAGAACAGGATATAGCAAAGATTCCAATGACAACGCTTCAGGGAAAAGAAGATATGGCTAAGGGTCAGGAACTTATTGATGCATGGAACGGTGATTTCGCATCAATAAACCCGCAGATGTATGCTGTTGGCAATTTCAGCACATATTACAATAACTTTATCGGAGAATTCTCGACAGTGGGAAAAGTTCTTTATAATTATGTAGACCACCAGCAGACAATGGTTGACGGATACGATGACCAGAGACTTCAGTCAGAAGGCGTTGCATCAGATGAAGAACTTGAAAAAATGATAAAATACCAGCAGGCATACAATGCCTCATCAAGATATGTCAATGTAATAAGCGAGATGCTTGAACATATAGTTACAGCACTTGGTTCATGATAATGGCGGAAAGGAAAAAGTGAGAATATGGCATCAACATTTTTTGGATTAACAATCGCATATTCAGGATTACAGGCGGCAAATACGTCATTAACAATAACAGGTCACAATGTATCTAATATTAATACAAAAGGATACACAAAACAGCAGGCAGGTACACAGGCAGCGGATGCTTTAAGAACACATACAACATACGGTGCTATCGGTTCCGGCGTTGTTGTTACAGAAATAAGCCAGATACGAGACAGTTACTATGATGTAAAATACCGTAATAATATGGCAAATTACGGTCAGTATTCAGTAAAAGAAAGTTATATGGGACAGATTGAAGATTATCTTGATGAGTTTACACTCAACGGATATTCACAGGAATACAAAAATTTCTTTTCTGCCGTAAACCAGCTTACAATTACACCTGGAGATACATCAGCTAAGAACCAGCTTATCAATAATGCAAAGAGCCTTGCAGATTATTTTAACACACTTACAACAAATTTAAGAAATGTTCAGGCTGATGCAAATAACGAGATAAAAGATGCTGTCCAGCAGATTAATTCATATGCAAAAAATATAGCTGCACTTAACAGACAGATTAACCAGATTGAAGCAAATTATGGTAATGCAAATGATCTGCGTGATAAGAGAAATGCCATGATTGATGAACTTTCAGAGATTGTCAATCTTGAGACATCAGAAGAAGATATGGGAAATAATGTATCTAATTTTTCAGTAAGAATCAACGGACAGACATTAGTTTCATCATACAGCTATAATACACTTGAAACGGTTGCAAGAACTGATAAAAAGAATTACTCAGACGCAGAAGGCCTTTATGATGTACAGTGGAATTCAGGACAGAAGTTTGATATGTACAGCACATCTTTAAGCGGACATTTAAAAGGTCTAATAGATATAAGAGATGGTAATAATGGTGAGCATGAAAATATAGAAACTGATGATGATGGTAACAATGTTACTGATTCAGATGGCAATCTTGTGCTTACGACAGCACCGGCGGCAGATAAGACAGTTTCATATAAAGGTGTTCCTTATTATCAGGCACAGCTCAATGAATTTGCAAAAATTTTCTCTGATGCAGTTAATAAGATAATGAAGTCAGGTTACACGTCTGATGGAAGCAGCAAGGGAATTTCATTATTTGTAACGCAGCCAAATACAACAGTAATGTCAGCAGGAAATATAACAGTTAATCCTGAACTTCTTAAAAATGCTGATTTGCTTGCAATTAAAAAAGAGCAGAATGACGGTGAGTCAGACGCAAAGATAATGGAAGAATTAAATAAGCTTCAGAGCGAAAAGATATTTGCAGGCGGCACAGGCTCGTATTTCCTTGAAAGTATTGTCAGTGATATGTCAATTGATTCACAGAAGGCTGTTAATCTGTATAAGAATTATACTGATTTGAAGACAAGCATACATAACCAGAGACTTTCAATAATGGGTGTTGATACAGATGAAGAAGCTATGGATATGATAAAGTACCAGCAGGCTTATAATCTTAACTCAAAGATGATGTCAGTCATGAACCAGATTTATGACAAGCTTATCAATCAGACTGGAATATAAAAGAAAGGAAGCGGCATAGATGAGAATAACTAATCAGATGATGGTCAACAGTACAATGGCCAATATCCAGGTAAATAAAAAACAGGTAAATACGCTTGAAACACAGCTTTCTACGCAGAAAAAAATCAATAAGCCGTCTGAGGATCCTGTAATTGCAATCAGAGCATTACGTCTTCGTTCAAGCCTTGAACAGGTTACACAGTATCTTAATAAAAATATTCCTGATGCTGATTCGTGGCTCAAGACAACAGAGGGTGCTGTAGACGAAGCTGTATCAGTAATAACAGACCTTTATGCTTATTGTGAACAGGGTGCGACAGACTCATATTCACCTTCAGAAAGAAGTACACTGGCAGAGAGCCTTAATAAACTTCGCGATGCATACTATGCGGAAGGCGATGTTGAATATGCCGGAAGATATCTCTTTTCAGGTTATATGACAGATACACCGCTCACATATCAGTCAGATGAGACAGCAGCTAAAGCTGATTTTACAATAACACAGGAGTTTACAAGAGAAAACATAGAATTAAAGACAGTATATACAAATGCTTATTCTAATGATGATATTCTTAATCTTAATGTTAAGACAGATGCAGCGACAGGAAATGTTATAACACCTAATGTTGCAGATGTTCACAGAGTAAGAATCGGATATACAAAAGTTTCTGATGCAGGCACATTTGAAATCAAGTTAAATGACGGAACGACAATTGCGGCAGCAGCTGTTAATGATTCCAATTATCAGCCGGGAGATGATGAGGCAGCATTTAATGCAGCGACAGGTGAGATTCTTTTTGGAGAAAATGTATATAAGCAGTTATATGCTTCTGACGGATTTTCATTTACATACAGAAAAGATAACTTTGCAAAAGGTGATTTGAATCCTGTAATGTATTATGACTGTGTTGACAACAATCCTGATAATGCAGGTGTTGTATATACAAAGAAAACAGAAGATATTGAATATAATATCAACTTCTCACAGAAGTTAAAAGTTAATACAGAAGCCAACGAAGTATTTAATATGTATCTGGGAAGAGATATTGATGATTTGATTACATCAGTAAATAATGTTATTGATATTGAGGCACAGCTTGAAAAAGTTGAGGGAATGTTAAAACAGGATATTTACAGTGATAAAGATTCACAGAGCAAGTTGAATTCTATAAAGGAAGGTCTTACAAAGCAGAATGAACTTGCAAAAGAAGAGATGAAAAACCGCTTTGAGTATTGTGTCGGTACAATGCAGGGTTATCAGGAACAGGCATCGCTCGCAAAAGCAGATGCAGGTAACAGAATGACAAGACTTAATCTTACAAAGAGCAGACTTACAGAACAGAAAACGAACTTTACAAATCTCAAATCAGAAAATGAAGATATTGACCTTGAAGAAGTTGTAGTTGGATATTCTGCAGCACAGCTTGTATACAATGCTTCTCTTACAGCGGCAAGCAAAGTAATACAGCAGACATTGCTTGATTTCTTATAAAATTAAGGAAAGGTTTGATTTAGCATGAAAATACAGACAAAATGGTTTGGGGAAATTGATACAACAGAAGATAAAATAATAACATTTGAAAAAGGAATAATAGGATTTGAAGATTTCAAAAAGTTCACGATAGTTGTTGATGCCGAAAAGGAATCAGAAAATACAATAATGTGGCTTCAGTCAGCAGAAGAACCTTCACTTGCACTTCCTATTATCAAACCGGAAATTGTAAAAGAAGATTACGATCCTATAGTGGAAGATGAACTTATAAAATCACTTGGTGAAGATATAGAAAATGCATATCTTGCCGTGTATGTCACAATAACAGTTCCATCGGACCTTACAAAGATGACATGCAATCTTAAAGCACCGATAATAGTAAATATGGACACAATGAAGGGAACGCAGCTCATTGCCGGTAATGAAGATTATCAGGTTAGATTTCCTATTTACGATATACTTGATGCAAAAAAACAGAAGGATGGTGAGTAGGATGCTGGCATTATCAAGAAAAAAAGATGAGGCAGTTATTATCAATGATGACATAGAGATTACTATAATCGAGATAAAAGGCGACCAGGTTAAAATCGGTATATCAGCACCAAAATCAGTTCCAATTTATAGAAAAGAAGTATATATGCAGATTCAGAATGCCAACAAGGAGGCGGCACAGTCTGTAGATATAAAAAATATCAAAGAGTTGTTTACAAAAAAATAGAAAAACGGGTTAATTATAAAACTCATTTTTCCGATATACAACGTAGCACATAGGAAAATATGATATTATCTATCACACGGAGGTGGATTTAAGATGGGAATGGAATCAATAAGCAGAGTTACAGCAGCACAGAGTTATCAGGCAAACACAGCTGCAAGCCAGCCGGCACCTGTAACTAATGTAGAGACATCTGATGCCGTAGCACAGGATAAGCAGACAGAAGTAAAGTCAAGCCAGCAGTCAGATAACACGGGCAGCAGCCAGACATCTGACAATTCAGAGAAAAATGCGGCAACAATGAAAGACATGAGCGAGATTAATAAGATTATTAACCGCAATACTGTTGCTGAATTCGGCTATAATGAGCCAACTAACAGAATAACAATTAAAATTAAAGACAGGGATACAGATGAAGTTATAAGAGAGATTCCATCTGAAAAGGCATTAAAGATGCTTGAAAAAGCATGGGAGATAGCCGGAATTCTTGTTGATGAGAAGAGATAAGTATACAATGATTGTTTAAGCACACGGAGGTGCAGATAGGAGTATAATATGCCAATAAGATTATCAGGATTATCATCAGGTCTTGATACTGAATCACTCGTAAGTGCTTTAGTATCATCATATACATTACAGAAGGATAACCTTGTAAAAGCACAGACAAAACTTTCATGGAAGCAGGAAAGCTGGAAGACTATGAATAAAAGTATTTACAGCTTTTACACAGGAAAATTGTCTTCTATGAGATTTTCAAAAAATTATAATTTAAAAACAGCCACAGTTTCAAACAGTTCATATGCCAAAGTTACAGCAAGTTCTTCTGCTGTAAATGGTACACAGACACTTAAAGTCAATAAGCTTGCAGCTACAGGATATCTTACAGGCGGCGAAATAAGCGGAACTGATGACAACGGCAAAGATGCTAAGCTTAGTGGAAGTTCTAAACTCAGCAATGTTAAAGGAATTGGAGATTTGTCAGATGGCAAAGTGACAGTAACTGTTGATGGTAAGACAAGAGATATTGCGGTATCAGGTGATATGACAATTAATAAGTTTGTCACAGAATTAAAGGAAGCAGGCCTTAATGCAAACTTTGATTCCGAAAACCAGAGATTCTTTATCAGTGCAGCAAAGTCAGGTGAAAGCCATGATTTTTCAATAGTTTCTAATAATCAGAATGGTCTTAATGCACTTAAAGGACTTGGAATATATACAACAAAAGACAGCGAGGGTAATCTTTCAGCTGATATGGCTGAATATACAAAGTGGGCTAATTATAGCACAGATGAACTTGATGCTATCAAGCAGTCTGCATATGAAAGCAAGAAAATCAATTATGCTGACAGAGCAAAATCTTATGCAGATAAGTACAATGCAGCTAAAAAAGTTATAGATACTATAGATGCTGACGATACATGGGCAGGCATTGATAATGCAAAAGCAAAGTTGTCAAAAGAACAGACGGATTTTGCTGATAAATATAAAGATTACGTTAAAAAAGATGATGATGGCAACGATGTAAAAGACAGCAGTGGCAATCTTGTATATGATACAGATAAGCTTGAAAAAGATGGCAAGCTTACAGAATATAATGCTGAAAAGAAATCAATTGATGCGTTAAATAATAATATTACAACATATGAGACTAATAAAAAAACAATGGAAGATACAGCTTCATATGTTACAATAAAAGATGACGGAAGTGCAGTTGCTGCAACAGCAGATGATGCAGATACATCAGCATATGATAAGATTGTCGCGGAAGTTGATACAGATAATGCAAAGATTAAGTCTGACTCAGATGCTGCAATAGATGCAAAGGCAGCATTTGCAAAGCAGATGGTAAGCTCATCAGGTGCTGATTCAACAGGTGCGGTAAGAATTACAGGCAGCGATTCAGAGATTGTATTAAATGGTGCAACATTTAAGAATAATACTAATAATTTTTCAATTAATGGTCTTACAATCCAGGCAACAGCACTTACAGGCAATGAAACAGTATCAATTACAACGGATACAGATATAGATGGTATCTATAAGCAGATTAAAGATTTCTTCAAAGATTATAATGAATTGATTAAAGCTATGGATACAGCTTACAATGCAGATAGTTCCAAGGGCTACGAACCTCTTACAAGCGATGAAAAAGAGGCGATGACAGATGATGAAGTCAAAGAGTGGGAGAAGAAGATTAAAGATTCTCTTTTAAGAAAAGATTCAACGCTTGGCAATGCATCTACAGCTATGAAGACGATTATGTCATCATCAATCAGCATTAATGGTAAGAGCTATTCATTAGCTAACTTTGGTATTAAGACACAGGGGTATTTCAGTTCAGGTACTAATGAAAAAGGTGTATTCCATATAGATGGTAATTCAGACGATTCAGTTTCATCAGCTAATGAAGATAAGTTAAAAGCTGCACTTGCAAGTGACCCTGATACAACAATATCATTCTTCTCACAGCTTGCATCAAATCTTTACAGCGATTTGACGAAGAGAATGTCATCTACAAGTATGAGAAGTATCTATACAATATACAATGACAAGCAGATGGCTACAGAGTATTCAACATATACAACTAAGATTTCTGATAAAGAGACAGAGATAAGTACATGGGAAGATTATTATTACAATAAATTCTCTAAGATGGAGTCTGCACTTGCTAAGCTTAATCAGACACAGTCTTCACTTTCAGGATATTTCTCTTAAAAATAATTAGTTTATATGTCTGCACAAAATCTGGTTGTGCAGGCATATGGACGTTAAAGAAAGGTACAGGTTACTAAGGGATGGCATTTAATCAGGCAAATCAGGCATATGCAGAATATAACAGAAATAAAGTTCTTACGGCATCACCGGCGGAACTTACGCTTCTTTTATATGAGGGAGCTATAAAATTCTGCAATATTGCAATTATAGGCTTGGAACAAAATGATATGGAGAAAGTTCATAACAATATCATAAAGGTAGAAAATATAATAGAAGAATTTCAGGCGACGCTTAATCATAAATATCCGGTTGCAGAAGATTTTGATAAGATATATAAGTATATATATAATCTTTTAGTTGAGGCTAACATTAAAAAAGATAAAGAGCTTCTTGAACAGGCATTAAATGAACTTCGAGGCATGCGTGATACATGGAAAGAAGTAATGGCAAAAGCAAAGCAGGGTTAATTACTAAGGCGGTGAATCGTGGAAACAGAAAATTATGTTCAGATGATGACAGACAGCCTGATAATGAAAAAAGATATACTTGAAAAAGTTATAGTGCTAAGCGAAGCACAAAATGGTATATTGGCTGCAGCAGAATTTGATGAGAAAGCTTTCCGCGAAAATATTGATGAGAAAGCAGAACTCATAGATAAGATAGAAAGACTTGATGACGGATTTAATTCACTTTTTGCAAGAGTTAAGGAAACTCTTGACGGACATAAAGATGAATACAAATCAGAAATAACCGATATCAAAGAACTGATTAAAAGTGTAACTGAGCTTGCAGTGCGGGTTCAGGCACAGGAGGCAAGAAATAAAGTTCTTGCTGAAAACAGATTTGCCCAGATGAGAAAAGAAGTTTCAAATGCGAAGAGAAACACTCAGGCGGCAAGTACATATTATAACAGCATGAACAAGCTGAATTTTGAGCCACATCTTATGGATCAAAAAAAATAAAAAAAGATTATATTCGGTGGTAAAGTTTAAAACAGAATCACCGATATAATATATAACAGGTTATTAAATAAATAACCTAAACAAAATAATATTAGTGGCAGGGACGCCACTGTAAATTCAAGGAGGAAACAATTATGGTAGTACAGCACAATTTATCAGCAATGAACACTAGCAGACAGATGAACAGTGTATCAAGTGCAATGTCAAAGTCAACAGAAAAGTTATCATCAGGTTACAAGATTAACCGTGCAGGTGATGATGCAGCTGGTCTTTCAATTTCAGAAAAGATGAGAAGCCAGATCAGAGGTCTTAACAAGGCTTCTTCTAATGCAGAAGATGGTATTTCACTTATTCAGGTAGCTGAAGGTGCTCTTAACGAGACACATTCTATCTTACAGAGAATGAATGAGTTAGCAACACAGGCTGCTAACGATACTAACACAACATCTGATAGAGAAGCTATTCAGTCTGAGATTACACAGTTAACTTCAGAGCTTGATAGAATCTACTCTACAACACAGTTCAACACAATGAATCTGTTAGATGGTTCATTCTCAGGAAAGAGCCTTCAGGTTGGTTCACTTTCTGGTCAGATTATTGGTATCTCAATCGGTAAGATGAATGCTTCTAACCTCGGAGTTTCAGCTACTAAGATTTCAGTAAGCTCTAATGCAACAGCTGGTACTTCAATGTCTATCATTCAGGCTGCTATTACTAAGGTTTCTACAGAGAGATCTAAGTTAGGTGCTCTTCAGAACAGACTTGAGCATACAATCAACAACCTGGATACAACATCTGAGAATACTCAGGCTGCTGAGTCACGTATCCGTGATACAGATATGGCATCTGAGATGGTTGAGTACAGCAAGAACAACATCCTTTCACAGGCTGGACAGTCAATGCTTGCTCAGGCAAATCAGTCAACACAGGGAGTACTTTCACTTCTCGGTTAATAACAACTACT
>ERZ780151.1178-NODE-1178-length-20633-cov-4.148119_pt1 | contig 20633 bp, 16 predicted proteins | sample MGYA00510983_ERZ780151 | MGnify/ENA primary metagenome ERZ780151 (study PRJEB29588, sample SAMEA2144623) | human gut metagenome | biome: human gut; feature: human-associated habitat; material: faeces | place: Denmark | collected 2008/2010 ... | reverse complement strand
GGGCCGCGCTGCGCGCCGATGCGAAATACGGCGTGGATTCCACGGCGCTCGTCTGGCTCAACCGCCTGTCGGATTATTTTTATCTGCTGGGTCGTACGCTCACGGCGTATTACGATGTGCGGGAGACCCTGTGGATTCCCTGACGCGAATTCCGTTTCGGCCGCAGCATGTAGCGTCGTCCGCGCCGGGTTTTCCCGTGCGCCAGGTTTCCCCGTGCACGGAAATCGGGCGCTTCGTTCTCTCGTCCCTCCCGTATCGATAGAAGCAGCCCGAAATCGGACTGCTTCTGTCAGATGGAATAACCCGTGAAGTATATCGGACGATCAATATTCTTCCTCGTTGAAGAAATTTATCTATATTGATTATCAATATATTATAATCAATGAAATTTGCGCAAACAAACCACGCCGTTTGAGACGGGCTGAAGCGAGGGAGGAAATGGTGGACAAACAAATTTTATCTCTTAAGAGATAGTAGTCCAAATAATTTTGGCCTTAATAGCATCTTTTAATTTCCCACTATTAGCATCATTCTTTTTTAATAACGTAATCAATAATTTGCGGTATTCTTCTTTATTCCTTACCCCTGTCTCTTCACAAACTTTAGAATTCGGAATCAAAGCATTCTTTAAATTAAATACACGTAGAATCCCGTCGTAATCTTCATTATCTAATATCTTCTGAAAATCAGCCTTAATTTCATCATAAATCGCTTGCTTGTCGATACTCCCATACTTAGTATCTATTTCTTTAATAACATCTGAGAATTCATGTGATCTAAAATCAATTAGTTCTTGACACTTCCTTGATAAACTCTCTTTAAAAAACAAAAGAACTTGAGAAGACATTTCTTTTGCAAAGAAATCAATGAGATTCTTTTTGACAACACCAAATGTCTTATCGGGATCTTTTCCCATATGATTTGCAATAACTTTTACTACATCTTCAAGTAATAAGAGATTCTCTGCTTCAGCAACATCTAATACCCATATATTTTTTGAGACGAGATTATTTATATCTACTTTATCTCTCCTATCTCTATCAATAATGCCATATGATTGAATATGATGAACTTCAAAAGCGTCATTGAATGATTTGGCTATTTGAATAACTTTTATACAACTATTTACAGGCTTTAAAGTATAGTCAGTAAATACTTGGCTATAAATCTCATAATCTATGCTACTATTATCTCCTTCTATGAATATAACAGGTAAACGACTTCCTAATATTTCCAAATACAACTGCTCTGGAATAGGCATTTCATCGCTCAAGATTTCGTAATCCCATTTCTCGTCCTCATAAGATTTAGCCCATATTTTTACAGCATTTTGTCGCGAAAAGGCAAAATCTATACTATGAGTAAGATAAATAAAAGCACAATCGGGACGTTCTGCTTCTATCAAATCGAACAAGTGCTTTATCAATGAAACATGAATATGCATTTCCGGTTCATCAATGATAATAATGGATTTTTCTGGTGCACATAACACTTCTCCGATCAAATAAAAAATACATCTTTCCCCATCGCTCATTTCTGAACCATTATATTTTTTATCTGACTGCCCGTCCGGATATATATCTATAACACCGGCTCGTTTTTCCAATTTTCTGTGAGGTAATACACTTTGCCATATTTGTTGAATTTTATCCAGTTTTGTGATTGGTTTTTCACCGCCATGATCTTTATAATATACCGACCTCTCATATTCTTCTGAATGCAATAGAACCATGAGTTTTTCATAGTCATTCAATAGTGAAGTATTTAAATTATTATTCCAACGGCTATTTTTTCGCCCATACAGCTTAAGCCAATTCTTATCATTAGTATGCACACCATATAAGAGTTCCTCTTTAGCGATTTCTATTGATGTTGTACTAACAAAAGAGGGCATACTTAAAGACTTTTGCGCGGATATGCGGTGAACCTTTTCATAATTATGTTCTTCTATCCAACTACCGAAACGTGTTTTTCCTGCACCATTTGCGCCAACAACTACAAGTTGCTCAAAATCAAGTTTCACATTTTCAACTTCTCCTTGTTTAGGAGGTAATAATATTTCCATAATCGGCTAACAAATTAAAGGTCAATTTGTAATATTGTGAAAACAAAGATAACGAAACCAATCGACGTATCGAATATAATTCCCTATATTTGTGCTATTCAATCGAGGTATAATATGAAGTTAAATAGGATAAAAGCCGTTCTGGCAGAGAAAGGTATCTCTCAGACATGGCTGGCAAAGCAGCTTAACAAGAGCTTCAGCATGGTTAACGCCTATGCCTGCAATAGAATTCAGCCCAACCTGGAGACCCTTTAGCAAATAGCCGTCATCCTGCAAGTCGACTTGAAAGACCTGATCACAGACAAAGAAGAACGATAGTAGAATTATGAAAGATATATTATCATACGAATCCGACATTTGGTCGTGCGCCGATTTACTCATATCATCGGGAATCAAGCAAAGCAAATTCCCTGATTACATGATGCCATTCTTCGCTCTCATCATGCTCGAAGGGCGTATGCGAAATGAAATGGCGGATATTGACGCCTCCGAGGGCCTGACCCGCGAGAATAACTTGCAGGAGTTTATCGAAGCTTTCCGAGACCGTGAGTGTGGATATAACGACTACATCGTTCGCGAAGGCAAAACCCTGTCCACCATTTGCAATAACGACAAGACATTTGAGCAGGATTTCCGAAGCTATCTGGCAGGCTTTGACGGGACACTTAAAGAATTGCTCGGCATCGAACGTGGCACAGACGACAGTAAATACCTCAATTTGGACGGCATGGTTGCCGAGTTGCGGAAGAAAGGTATTCTGATGCAGTATATCACCCAATGGTCTCAAATAAACCTCTCACCCTATAACAACTCGGAAATAACCACTCTCGAGGAGCATATCAAACGCAAATGGGCCGACATATCGGCAGAAACGGCCGGAGAGCAGTACACCCCGGAAGATATTATTTCGCTGATTGCCGAAATTGTTGCGGCGAAGATCGACATATCCACCGATGACTTTGTACATATCTACGACCCGACGTGCGGTGGAGCCAACCTGCTGTTCGGTGTTGTGGACCGTTTGCGCGATAAGGCCGGCTACAAATATATAGCCGCTCACGGTTGCGACTGGAACGATGCGCTATACGCATTGGCGAAGATTGAATCGTTGTTCCGCGAGAATACCAAAATAAAATATGGCAATACCCTTACCTCATTGCCTTTCAAAGGCAAAGAGTTCGATGTTGTCATCGCCAATCCTCCCTACGGAATACCGTGGAAAGGTTATGAGAAAGAGATCCGCGACGACCAGACCGGGCAGTTTTCATTCCTGCCTACGGTGAGCGACGGGCAATTGCTCTTCTTGCAGCATAACGCTTGGCATCTGCACGAAGATAAAGGTATTGTCGTAGAAGTAAACAACGGCTCGTCGCTGTTCAGCGGCGACGCCGGTAGTGGTGAGAGCAATATCCGCAAATATCTTTTCGACAACGATTGGGTCGAGGCCATTATTCAGATGCCGTCTGACGAGTTCTTCAATACGGGTATCGTCACCTATTTGTGGATTCTCAACAAGAATAAACCGGCAGAACGAAAAGATAAGGTAATCCTTATCAACGCAGCCGATCTTTGGCAGCCGTTGAAGAAAAACAAGGGTTCGAAACGCAAGGAGATGAACCCCGAGCATCGTGCAGCCATTGTCCGCGCACTGGTTGAATTCAAGGATTGCGACATTGCCAAAGTTTACGATAAATGGCATTTCTATTTCAACAAGCAGTCTGTCGTTCTTACCGAAATCGACAGCGAAGGACGCCATATCAGCCAGACCCTCCACACGGAAGGAAAGCCATACAATGTCAAGGATATTTCGTACTGCAATTTAGATGGGTGCTGGGTATGGCCTCGCGATATTGATGCCGAGGAGATACAATTCCGGGATTCCATGCTGCGAAATCTTGGAATAAAAATCTCGACAGTTCTTGTTTGTCCGGACTTTATCTATTGGGTGGATAAAGAAAACAACGAAATCATGCGCACTACCTACGCCGGAGAGCATGAGTGTCTGGGCAATGGTGCTATCAATGTACAGCTCGGCTATAATAAACGCCGGGAAGAGCATACCATATCAGCCAAAATTGTCGATTGTACGACCAAGGATTCAGAGATTATTCCGTTCGACCCTAATCCCGAGGTCAATGAACAAGGTATCAAGGATTTTCTCCAACGCTATATTTACAAGCCCTATACGATTGGCGAGAATGTCGTGGGTGTCGAGGTGAACTTCAACAAGGAATTCTATGTTCCCGAGATCGTTGAACCGGTAGATTCCATCCTTGCCGAAATTTCGGATATTGACAAGGCAATCGCAAATCTTGAAAAGGAGTTAGGGTTATGATCTCTATTTTTACTGTATATTCGGATATATGCAAAATATCGGCGCCTGCTCATTGGCAGATCCGTCGATTCAAAGACATCATAACCTCATCTCGAAGTGGAATATGGGGTGATGAAGAAAAGGGAGACGCCAATGACATAGTATGTTATCGTGTTGCAGATTTCGATTATTCTAATCTATGTCTTAAGTTCGACAATATTACATATCGCAATGTATTGCCGGAACAAGCTAATGAGAAATTGCTGTCTAAAGGCGATTTATTATTAGAGAAATCAGGTGGTGGAGAAAAGATGCCTGTCGGACGTGTCGTGCTTGTTAATTCCCCGCTAAGGGCTGTATGTTCTAATTTTATTCAAGCTTTGTCGGTGAATAAAAAGCAATCTGCTCGGTTTGTTCTATATTTATTTCATTCAATATATTCCAACCGAATAAATACGTTATTCTTCAACCAAACCACTGGTATCCAAAATCTAAAAACGGCTCATTATCTTGCCCAAGAGATTTTTTTACCACCTTATTCGGAGCAGGAGGCAATTGCGGCATATTTGGATAAGGAGTGTGAGAAGATTGGTCGAAAAATAGAACTGTTGGAGCGCAAAGCCGATGCTTACAGCCGACTTCGTCGCTCCTTGATCAACCGCGCCGTCACCCGTGGATTGGAGCCTAATACCCCCATGAAATCAACCATGATTCCTTGGATTGGAGCCATTCCTGCACATTGGAGCATAAAACGGGGAAAGTCTCTCTTTAAAGAGGTTTCTCGTGCTGTACGTCCGGAAGATGGAGTTGTCACTTGTTTCCGAAATGGCGAGGTTACGTTACGCACTAATAGACGTATAACCGGTTTTACTGAATCTGAACAAGAAATCGGTTATCATGGAGTTCGAATAGGCGATCTGGTTATTCACCAGATGGATGCATTTGCAGGGGCCATTGGCATATCCGATTCAGACGGAAAATGTTCGCCAATATGCATCGTTTGTCGTGAAATAAACTCCTCAGAAGTTGATCTTAAATATTATTGTCAACTTCTCCGTGTTATGTCTCATCGTGGTTACATTCAGGCTTTAGCAAAAGGAATTAGAGAAAGAACGACTGATTTTAGATATAAAACCCTTGCATCTTTACATTTCCCTGCTCCTCCAATTGAAGAACAAAAAGAGATTGCTGCATATCTGGATGAGAAGTGCGCAAAGATTGATGCAATCCTTGAAAAGATAAATACCGAAGTAGAGCGTCTGAAGGAGCTGAAACGCTCCCTGATAAATGAAGTAGTAACCGGCCAGCGAGCCATCGATACGGAATCGCACTCCTAAAACTATATTGGATTATGACCGAACTTGAGTTGCAAAGTGAATATGTAATGGACTTCTTCTGCCGCCGTGCAGATGGTCTTGGTTTTCGTGAAATAAAGAATAATGCCGTTTCGCCCGATTTGTTTATTCCGGCCAATCTGTACGAGTTCTTGAAAGAGAATTCGCGCAAGGCCTGGAATAATCTGCTCAAAAAGAGTGAATACAATGGCGACGAGCAAAAATTGCTTCGGGCCATTATGGATATGATTCGCGAGAAGATTGAGGCGAGTGCCAACGTGGCTATCTTCCTGAATAAAAACCGAACCATTACATTCGAAGGCGAAATTCTGCAACTTATTTATGTCAGTGGTTCGGAGTTGCGCGGAGACGAGGACTTCAACAAAAACATATTTGCGGCCGTCGAGGAGATGAGCTATTCGTTCCACCACGACGCCAAAAAGATATTTGCATTTCGTCCCGACCTGTCGTTCTTTGTCAACGGCATTTTTCTCGGTTATGCCGAGTTGAAGAGCAACTTCACCAATCAGACGGCCAAAATGAACGGCAGGAACAAAATCATTACCGATTACCTCGAAGCCGTATGGGAATATACCAAGATTGCCAATGGAAACGATGTAGCGCAAACGCTTTGCCGTCGTATGCTCCGGCCGTTTGAGAAATCGATTCATCTCGTAACCACGGACATCACGGACACATATATACTGCGGGATCCGGGACAGTTCTTTGATGAAGCAAAGCGAGGTTTTCAAGACAACACCATCTCGATTTCTTCTTTCCGTCCGGTGGTGGAGAAGGTATTCAAGCCTCTCCCCATAAAGCAAGTGGAAGCAACCGATCCGCGCGTTCGCTTCGAAGAGGCAATGCGTTCGCTCTACTCCAAGAAGATGATCGAGAAGGAGATACTCTACTACAACTTCATGGCATACACCTATAAGACCGTAACGTCTGTTGTGAATGGCCATAAAGTACAGAAAAAGGAGTATAAGGACAAAACAGGTCGTCTGATATGTCCGCGTCCGAAGCAGAAATTCGGTTGCGACCGAATCATGGAGCGTGTCCAGGAATTCCTGGACCACGAAAATGAGCCCTTGTATTTTATCAACCGACTGCGGGCTGAACTGCAAGCGCTCAACGCACCACAGGACCTGATAGACCGCGTAGTTGCCGAGAGAGACAGTTATTGCAACAACAAATATGTCTATTCGCTCTTGCTGCAATATGCTGCAGGATTCGGTAAGAGCAACATAATAGGTTGGACAGCTCTGCAGCTCAAAGATCTGCGTTATAAAGGCGAATGGGTTTATAACAAGATTCTGCTCGTTGTCGATCGTTTGCAATTGCGCGACCAGCTCGACTCGATGATGCTCAACATGAACATCGACAAGGCCATGTTCGTAGAGGCGACCGACCAGGACACCTTTGTGAAGGCGTTGAGCGACAAACGCCGTATCATCGTCGTGAACATTCAGAAATTCTGGGAACTCAAGAAAGCCATCGAAAAAGCCGGCAAGGATTTCAAGAATATGCGCGTGGCTTTTCTTATTGATGAGGTACACCGCTCAAACACCGATGATGTTCATCAGGAGATGTATTCGGCTTTTGATGAGCTGCAGGACATTTTTGATGAGGACGGAGGGTTTATCACAAGAGGTTCTACAAAGAAGAATCTGATTGTCGGTTTCACGGCAACTCCCAGCGACCGAGTGTTGGCCCGCTTTGGTGAATTTCACAGAAGCACCAATTTTAATCAGCTATGGAGGCCATTCGATTCATACACCATGAAGGAAGCCATAGCCGACGGTTACATTCTTGATCCGACGAAGCATATTATTCCCGTACCAGCAAAAATGTATTTTGAACTCCCCAATGGCGTTATGCAGGCTATAACGGCAGCGATGAATTCGGGGCAGGAGGAACGGATATCGTTCGCCAGAAAACAAATATACGAAAACCCGGACCGAATGAAAGCAATTGCCGAGTTCGTGGTCAATCGTCTGCTTTCTCTGGTTTATGGAAAAATTCGTGGCACGGGAAAAGCCATGCTTGCGGTTAGCTCTATTCCTATTGCTATTCAGTACTGTAAAATCATTCGTCGGTTGATGTCGGAAAAGACAGCATCGGGAACTTTTGCTAAATATGCCGATGCACCTGTTGCTATCGTCTACTCCGACAATCAAAAGTATGAGAAATGTTCGTCGATGAACGGCGGTGTGGCTGAGGATAAGGTGATAGACCACTTCAAGACGGCAAAAAACGGGCTTATCATTGTTGTTGATAAGCTGCAAACGGGTTTTGACGAGCCCAAGCTACACACCCTGTTTCTTGACAAGGAGATTCGGGACATTAATGCCATTCAGACAATCTCGCGCGTAAATCGCAAGGCCAAGTACAAAGAAGAGTGCCATATTATAGACTTCTCATTCGGCAACGTCAACGAAAAAAATATTCGGGATGCTTTTGCCAAGTTCTGTGGTATGGTTATCACGGACTTTGACCCGCTTCGTGAAAAGGCGATTATTCAGGAGCTGTATCGAGAATTATTATCACAACCGATTTACATCAAGTGGTTCGAGCGATATAGATCTTCTGTCAACAATGCAGAGGCTAATGCTCAACTATGTCTTGATATGGACGCCGACATTCGAGCGTGGATTAAGAATGTAATGGAGGCGCATACACAATACACGCAAGATCTTAAAGCACATAGTGAGGAAACGGCCTCCACAAGCGACGATGATCCAGCAAAAGCACTGCGCAAAACTATCGGGCGGTACAACTCTCTGCTAGTCCTTTTGCAAGGTGTAATCGAATTGGATGTTCAATTTAAGGATGCCATATTTATTGATTTCTGGCAGCGATACTGCAATATTTATCGATCTTTATTTGAGCCGCAAGACTCTATCGGCTCAATACACACTACATTCGATGGAGAAATTGGTTTGCTCGTGAGTGATGAAGTTGAGATAGAAGAGCCACAGGAGCCGGACGACGACCCTGCAAACCCTAAAAGCAAGAAAAATACGGGAGAGAACAGAGGCGGGTTGGCATCGATATTCGACATTCTTGCCCGACTAAACGCAACCGAACAGGAAAGAGAGCAAGAGATACAATTCTACTTTGCGAGGACAAACGAATTTTATGAGTTTCTAAAGTCCGACGGACGGTTTATGGCAATGTTACGCAGTCCGAATTTTTCGCGTGATGAAATAGAAAAAGAGTACAATAAACTGATTCGCCGCTTTCTTCGACAGGCTGAAGATGTCAAGATAAAGAAACTTATTGACGAGAACAAGGAGATGTTTCTTGAAGACTTCAAGAACAAGATAGTCAATGGATGAGACTGTAAACTAAGGTGTGTTTAGTAAAGAATGTATTAACTTTACAAATACGCTTTAGTTTGCAGTCCCCTTTTATTCATCTCAGATAGACTTCTTATCTGCGTATAGAGTTCTTGGATTGATTGTTGACTATTCGGATAGCATATAGTAAACATCTTCTCCAATACGCCTCTTCCTCCTCATCCGGTCTGCGGCCGTCCCAGCGAAGATCGGAGTCGGAGTTGCCACCGCCTCCGCCGGATGATACAGCGACAGGCTGTCCTCCAATCAACGCATCAGCGATGGAGAAGATTCGTTCCCGCACAGAAGGTTCAGCCAGCTGGTCAAGAAACGTCTGCATCTGTTCAGTCTGATTATAGTTGAGATCCGTCAGCCGTGCATACTCCTGTTGCAGCCATTTAAGCTCCCGATAGTCCAGCAACGCATTATTCTGCACCGCCTGTATTTGCTGTTCGGCATCTTTCTGATACAGTTCTTCAATCTGACGGACAATCTTCACGAATCGGCTGGCGATAGACCTGTTCTGTTCCTCAATCCATTTGTCAACACCGAATATCGGAGGTTTGCCAGTGATCCGTGGCGGCTCAAAATCTATCTTGTGATTGCGGAAAGGTTGCGCCACTCTACCGACACGGTCTATATTCTTTGTCATCTGCTCCAGTTCCTGCTCCTTTTCTTGAAGCTTACCTGCCTTGTCTTCAAGCTTGGACTGGTATTCGGAAATCTGTTTTTGTATCCAGGTCTTTTGAATTTCATATTCCTGAAGAGCGATTTTGCCGGAAGCCAGAGACTTTTCAATTTCTTCAAGTTGGGATTGAGACCTGAATATCTGTGCTTCCAATCTCCGTGTCATAGTCTGCAGCCCCTTGACTGCTTTCTCCGCCTGTTTCGCATCTTTGGACAGTTTCCGGATATAATCGCGTTTACTAAGATGGCTAACATTCCGGCCTTCAATACTGTCACCACGTTCCAACCCGTACTTGCTCCCTACCTCTTCATATAGTGAGGTGTGCATTTCCCGAAGAATATGGCCATACCCATAACGGCTCTTGCCAAACTTAGCCGACCACATGACGCATTCACGTCCGCTTTTGGCTCGTTGTCCGACAGGAACAATCAAGGCATGGATATGCGGGCTGCTCTCATCAAGATGAACCTGGAAGCCGATGATGTTTTTCTGTCCGTACCGTTTGGCGCACCAGTCATAGACATCTTTTGCCCATTGTTCGATTTCGGGACATCGCTGGAGATGGCTGTTGTCTGCACCCTTGTCCAAATTTACGGTTTGGGTCCCAAATGCCATCTCAAGTGTACGATCATGATTGCCTCCGAAGATAAATTTCGCACAACAGTTTGGTTGAATTTTGCTGTCCGGCTTGAAAGGCTTCCAGCCCAGTTCAGTCAACCGTTCCTGCAAACGTACTTCAAGCGATTTCTCTTGATAGCCTAACGGATGAACTTTCCCATCGGGCCCAATCTCGAAATTCAGTTTCATTCGGGTCTTGTCATAGTGATTGGTCGGATCCTGATTCTTTCTGTCAATCTTGTCGTCATTCCAATGCCTTTCGTTTTCATTCGCCTCTGCTGTGCCGAATGACTTCCCGGCTTCAACATGCATGGCCTGTTTAATATCTGTATTCATATATGGTATTCTTTTGATAAATGATTAATATTTGAGCTTGCTCTTATGCCAGTCCGCTCTGCGGGACAATGACCGGATTTTATTGCCGCCAGGCAAAAAGTCCTTATTGTGTTAAGGACTTTCTATGAATCCTCGGAACAAGTTCCTTTACTATTCAATAAGTTCCAGATCCAGTTCATCAATGAGCAACTGCAATGCTGGATTACGTTGTATCATCTGATGGAGTATCTGCCTCTTTGATGGTGAATACAGAAAGAAGTCTGCAATGTCCAATCCTTGGCTGCGTTGCTCTTCATCGGATGTATATTCCAAAACATTGGACACAACAACCCGTTTGCATATTCCAGACAACAAAGCAGACTTTTCTTTCCATTGTTCGGTTGCTCCTAAATCAGGGATGAGAGTAACCTCCCTGCCTTTGAGAACCTGCATAGCTTCACTGTTGAAACAACCGTTCTTTCCACCTGTTGCCAGCCATATATAATCGGGGATAAAATGGCTCATTACAACAGCGGTCTTTTCACTTTCCACCAGCATTACCGGAGACGATGAATTTTTCAGAAGATGTTCTCCAAAAAGACATTGCTTCAAATGGAAATCCTGCAACTTCAACTCGGAATGCGCCCAGCTTTGACAGCCGGGGGTTTGTAGGTAAGAGAAAGTGTAGAAAAGAGTAAATATCTTGTTTTCAAGTATTTAATTCTTTCTTCTGCATATGCTCCGAGCAATAAAAAAGCAGAATCGGGCAGGTTTAACGGTGAGTTATGTTACTTATCCGTTACCTGCCCGAAATGCTTTGGTTTGCATTTAAGACAGTTGTTTTCAGTGTGTTGCATCGAATTTCCGCATAACAAATAACTTGACTAAACGTTTAACAAATCCTCAAAGTTCAGGTTATTATGCAACGCAGCACTTTCAAAGTCCTTTTCTACGTAAAAAGGCAGTCTGAGAAATTGGGTCAGGTTCCCGTCATGGGCCGTATCACGATCAACGGCACGATGTCGCAGTTCAGTTGTAAACTCTCCGTTCGGTCTTCTCTCTGGGATGCCAAGGCTAACAAGGCTTCCGGTAAGAGTCTCGAAGCCCGGCGCATCAACGAGAAGCTGGAAAATATCAAGACTAATATCGGCAAGCAGTATCAACGTCTCTGCGACAGGGATTCGTATGTCACGGCCGAAAAGGTTCGCAATGCCTTTCTGGGCATGGGCGATGATTGTCGGCTGCTGTTGCAGACCTTCGACGAATACCTCGCAGGCTTTCTCAAACGTGTGGGCAAAGACCGCGCTTATTCCACCTACGAGGATTACTGTCTGCGTCGCAGGCGTCTTGCCGCTTTCCTCGAATACGAATACCACGTCAAGGACATTCCTTTCAAAGAGCTGAAGCGGGAGTTTATCGAAAAGTTCGTCGTCTACCTCTCCACGGTAAAGGGTCTTGCTTCCGGGACGATCAGTGCCGGGGTCAAGAAATTGCGTCTGATGACCTATACGGCGTATAAGAACGGCTGGATTGCCGTCGATCCTTTCGCCGGGTTCCATGTCAGGCCCCAATACGCCGAACGACGTTATTTGTCCACTTCGGAATTGCAGGCCGTCATGGACGCAGAATTACCCAACTATAAAACGGGTATCAACCGGGATGTCTTCGTCTTCTGCGCTTTTACGGGCCTGAGCCATTCGGACGTTGCAAAGCTGACCCATGCGGACATCCATACGGACGACAACGGTGATCATTGGATTATCGACAAACGGCAAAAGACGGGTACACAGTTCCGGGTCAAACTCCTTCCCGTTGCCGAAATGATCTACGACCGTTATAAAGACCTGCATCTGGAAGGTAATAAAGTCTTTCCGATCAAACGCTACTATAAGACGATGAACATGTCGTTACGTCATGTTGCCAAACATGCCGGTCTGTCGTTCAACCCGACGATGCACATGGCGAGGCATACCTTTGCCACGACGGTCACGCTTGCGCAGGGCGTACCTCTGGAGACCGTATCGAAGATGCTGGGACATAAACATATCACCACGACCCAAATCTACGCCCAAATTACCAATGACAAGATCGGACAAGATATGACGGCATTGAGCGAGAAATTGAGCGGTATCTTCAAGGTCGCACAGTAATCCGGCGCGATCCCGGAATATCATATCCCAGTCATTTATTTCCGCCGGCAGGGAATTAAACGCCGGAGATGGAAATATGCAAGGCCATGCGAATCGCCCGAGGGCGAGCCTTGCGTATTTCCATCCCCGGCGTTGTGCTGGTCGCTACCGTCGGAATAGGCGGCTTTCTGCGGCCCGGACGCCATGTGCTTATCGTTGACACATCAGATATAATATAATCAGCCAGCTCTGCACACAACCTTTGCAATAATGCCTATTTTCTTAACGAATCGGATTCTTATCAGCCGTTATTAAATTTAAATGCAGTTCATTTTCAGGCAGAACTGCACTTTTTGGGGTGAAAGGGAGTGTCAGAAATCGGTTCTTACCACTCTGAACCCGACATTGGCATAACCTCGTGTCCCGATTCTCACATCATCCGATTTCTCGCTGCGGCAATCGTCGCGTTTGGAATCCCAACTGCCCCCTTTGACAATATACTGTCCGTTTGCATCGGTCGAGGAGGTCCATTCCCAACAGTTGCCCCAGAAGTCGATTCCTCCGCAGGCGCCGGCGGACTGCTTGTAGGCATCCACCGCCGTCAGTCCGACTTCCACGTGATTGGCGTTCATGGCGACATCCTTAGGCATGTGCCCGGCACCGAGAATCCACTCTTCCTCGTTCGGCAGGCGGTAGATATGTTCCCTGTCCTGCGCGGTAAGCCAATTGCAATAGGCTTTGGCCTCGTCGATCGTGATATTTACGACCGGATAGTTCTCCTTCCCTTTATCGTAAGTAAATCCGGACTTGAACATGGCATATTCGGCATTGGTGACTGGCGCATAGCCGATGTAGGCATTCGGAGCCGAGGCACCGCGCAGTACCATCCAGCTGTCATTGGGGTTCTCGTCCCTCCGGGGGTCTATGAACCGCAGGAATTGCTGCTGAATCCGCACGTCGCGGTTCTGTACCATCTCGTCCACGATTCCCTGCATGTGTTCCACGATGCTGTAAGTTCTTGCCTCGCGCTCCAGCTCGCGGAGCTTGTTCTTTTTTCTCGCCACCACCTTATCGTAGCGGATACCCATCCGAACCAATAACGCTTGTCTGTTGGCCTCTGTCGGATTCCTCCGGTACTGAACAAACAGGTTGTGCGTTTGGGAATCCATTTTCGGTCGTCCCTCTTCCACGAGCGGGGCATCGGGCTTGTCGAACTCCAACTCACTCTCCACCAAGTCAGCGGGACTTATGAATGTTCCCGGCTCCACGGTCTGATGCACACCGAAATAGTGAGCCACAAGGCCGTTGCGGTAAATGGAAAGCCGGTACCCTCCGTAGAGGTCGCACGGCAAAGTGGAGATGTAATAGTCCTTTCCGGGCGTGAAGCCGGACTTGTCCGCAGCTTTGAACGTGATGATGGTACCGGCGTTTTCCACGTCGCTCACCGCTTGCTTCCCAAGGGCATCTGTTTCGACCCTTGCTGTACCTGCCAGCGGATTTCCGTCGACGCTCTCCAGCTCCACCTTCGTCACGCCCGAAAGCCAGATGTTGAACTTGATGCCGCAATTTGTAGCGGTGTTGCCATTATTCCCGCCGTCTTTGTCCGTTTGGACTACCGGAACTACGATCGTATTTTCTTTACCATTCCCTTGTGCGGATACAACGGTGGCCGTCGCAATGGCGAAAGCCATTGCTAAAAGTAACTTTTTCATGTTGGAATGTTGTTTTAAGGATTAAAAGGAATCTGTTCTTACGACCCTGAAGCCGACGTTGGCGTAGCCCTGCGCTCCGTTCCGTACGACATCCGATTTTTCGCTGCGGCAATCGTCGCGTTCAGAATCCCAACTTCCGCCCTTGATAATGTACGCACCGCTCGCGTCCATTGAGGAAGTCCACTCCCAACAGTTGCCCCAGAAGTCGATGCCTCCGCAGGCTCCGGTCGTCAGGCTGTAGGCATCCACCGGCGTCAGTCCCGATTCCACACGTCCGGCATTCATGAGGACATCCTTCGGCATGTGTCCTGCGCCGAGAATCCACTCTTCGTCGGTGGGAAGCCGATAGGTGTGCGTGTTGTCTTGGGCCGTGAGCCAGTCGCAGTAAGTCGTGGCTTCGGCGATCGTGATGTTCACCACCGGATAGTTTTCTTTGCCCGCATCGTAAACGAAATCCGCTTTGAATGCGGCGTATTCGGCGTTTGTCACAGGTGCATAGCCGATGTAGGCATTCGGAGCCGAAGCGCCGCGCAGCACCATCCATGCGTCGTTCGGGTCGTCGTCGGCTCGCGGGTCGATAAGCCGCAGGAACTGCTGTTCGACACGAATATCCCGATTCTCGACCATCTCATCCACAATGCCCTGCATCTCTTCCACGAGGTCGGGGGTTTTCGCCTCCCGCTCCAGTTCACGGAGTTTTGCTTTCTTGCGAGCCACGACTTTGTCGTAGCGCAGTCCCATCTGGTCCAACAACACCTGCTTGTTCTCTTCCGTCGGGTTATGCTGATATTGGCGCAACAGAGCGGTCGTCGTAGCGTCCAGTTCCGGACGTTCCTCTTCCACGAGCGGCGCATCCGGGTCGTCGAACTCCAGCTCGCTTTCCGCCAAATCGGTCGGGGCTATATAATCAGCCCGTTCCACGGTCTGATGCACGCCGAAATAGTGGGCGACCAAGCCGCCCTTATAAATGGAGAGCCGGTATCCACCGTAAAGGTCGCAAGGCAAGGTGGAGATATAATAGTCTTTTCCAGGGGTGAAGCCGGAATCATCGGCGGCGTTGAGAACCAGAATGGAGGCAGCGTTTTTCGTCTCGGCGACGACGGGCATTCCTTGTTCGTCCCACTTTATCACAGCCGTACCGGCCAAGGCATAACCATCGACGCTTTCCAGTTCGACCTTCGTCACGCCCGACATCCGGAAGTTCAACTTTATGCCGCCGCCGATGGCATGGAAAGTCAGGGATTCGGAGACCGTGCGAGCTGCCGATACGGCGGCTTTTGTATCGTAGCTGTCGCTCCCTGCCGTTTGTGCAGCGGGAACGGATACGGTCATGCTTTCCCGGTCGGAAGATACCGCGTTCTCTGCGGGGTACACGCCATACAAGGGATTGCTGTCGGTGAACGTGCCTTCGACGGAGCCGGAAAGTTCCGATGCACCGCCGGATGCCAGCGTTTCCACGCTGACCGTTTGTCCGTCGTGAAACAGCGTTATCCTGTCGCCTTTATTCCAATTCCCGTGAAGTCCGTCGGCGATGGCTGCGGTAAGGCTATTCCCAGCAGGAACTTGTTCCTGCTCTAAAGTCTCGTCCGTCGAGCACGACACGAGGGCAAACAATGCCGTAAAATAAAATAAGGTGCTGTTTTTCATATATCCGTATTTTTATCTTCTGTTTTTGAATCATGTCATCATTTCAATAGGTCAGGCGCACCCGATACAGAGACTGGCTTGCTGCTACGAAAAGTGTATTTCCGTCATCTTCCCCGAAACATAGATTGCGAATCCTGTCTTTTGCAGAGAATGCAATATGTCCCTGTTGTTCTCCTTCCGGGGAAACTACTACGATACCTCCTACCGAGAAGGCGATGAAGAGATAACCGCTCTTATGGCAGGCAATGCCATCGACCTCTCCGTCTCCGGATATTTTGCAAAGCGTTCGTTTGTTCGCAGGTGCTCCCGCCGAAGTCAGGTCGAAAACATGGATCGTATTGGAACCGCTTTCGCAAACATACAGCTTCGAGTGGTCGGGCGAAAGCGCCACACCGTTAGGCTTAGATAGGGAATCATCCGCAAGGATGGCCGTATCGCTACCGTTCACTACATAATACAACCCTTCGAAATCCAGCTCTCTGTCCTCCGGTTCGACGCCGTAATCCGGATCGGTAAAGTATGCAATCCCGTGTTTGCTTACTGTAATATCATTGGGACTGTTCAGTTTACGGCCGTCGTACGAGCCGACGATCGACGTGATTAAGCCGTCTTTGTTCAGCACAGCCACATCTCTCGTCGTGTGACGGCACACCCAGAACCGTGTGCCGTCATAGAAGATGCCGTTTGAATTCTCGCTGGGACTTAAAAAAGTCATGACACCTTCACTCTCGGTCCATCTATAAATTACATTGTCGTAAAGATCGCTGAACAGCAAATAGCCGTCTTCGCACCACGCGGGCCCCTCCGTAAACCGGAATCCGCTTGCAAGGAGTTCCGGAGCCTGCCATGCAGGAACTTGAGGCTGCCCCGGTTCCGCGCCCTTCGATTCGCACGAAAGGCAAAGGATAGCTGCGAACGACGCGACGACAGACATTCCCCGGAAAAGAAAAGCCGCTACGAATCTCAACACGAATCTCAACATAGGATTACTCCGTTTTATCCTTCTTTTTTTCTGCTTTCCGGTGTGCGGCAGCCTCTTTCTGCATCTGGCGATAAATCGTCTCCTGCTCGGCCGTCAGTACCGATACGATCTTTTCGTTCAACTCGGCCAGGGCCTTCTTGCGCTCTTCGGGCGTGAGTTTCCGGGCATTGAACTCGGCGCAGAACATCCGGATCTGCTCCTTCTGCTCGTCGGTCAGTTTCAGCTTGGCATTCATGCGTTCGATGCGCTGCTCGGTACGTTGTTGCGGGGTCATCCGCTTCTGGTTCTGTGCGGGTTGTGCCGCGGCAATCCGACATGCGGCCAATACGGCCAGCGTCGCCAATACGATTTTTTTCATAATACGTTGTTTTTAGGTGTTTTTACTCCATGAATCCTACGACTTCGTATTTCACGCCCTTCTTTGTCGGCACGGCCTTGTAGATTACCCCGTCGTAGACGAAACGGATGCCGTCGTCGGTCTCGATGGTTCGAACGCCATACTCGGGTAGTTCGGGAACCTGCATCCCGATCTCGGGCAGGATCACTTCATACTCCTTGCCGACCTTGCGGTAATAAACGCCGGCAGCGTAATAATATGGAATGTCCCTGAAACGGATTACGACGCAGCGGTGCGGACGCTTCGCCAGACGCATTCCGACATGCCACCGTGGGCCTCCGATCCGAATCGTTGCCGTACGGGGACGACGAGTAGCGCCTTCGGCCTGATGAACGGTTCCGACAAACGCCATTGCCGCGAGAATCAATACGATCTTTTTCATAACTACAACAATTTTTGGTTTGCTGAAGCGAATATACACGATAGTAAGACAGAAAAAACGACTGTCGCGCAGTGTGGTGGCCAACGGCACGAAAACGGGGGCGAACGACCGTCTGGGGATTTTTGCAAATGCGCGAATCTTCCTATCTTTGCAAACGGATGAACCGATAACCGAAATGCGCACGAACAACCGTCTGCCCCTTGTGATCGACTTGGCTTTCTGCCTTATCCTGCTGCCTTTTATGATCTGGCTGCTGCCGGTCAATCGCTGGGCCGCGAGCAACGCGCCGTTCGTCGTGCTATTCGTGGGGTGGCTTTATGTCGTCTATTTCGCATACCGCTATTATGCCGTTCCGCGACTGTTGCGCGGCCGTCGGCAGATTGTCGCCGCCATTGCCGTTATCGCCGTCACTCTCGTTGTGACGTGGCTTATTTCCCGCTACCGCTTTGAGATTCCCCGGCAGGTCATGCCCCGGATGCGGCCCCGGCCTTATGCTCCGGAGGAATTCGACGCAACACCCCGCGCAGGTCTGATGATCCTTCATCAGAGGGCCGTTTGGTTTCTCTACGTCGTCGTCGCGGCATTCAGTTTCGCCGTGGGCACGCTTGCCGAGCTTTACCGCCAGATCGTCGAACGGCAGGCCGCGGAGCACGAGCGAAAAAAGGCCGAACTGGCTCTTTACAAAGTCCAGATCAACCCCCATTTCCTCTTCAATACGCTGAACACTCTCTACGGGCTGATGCTGACCGACGTGGCGCGGGCCGAGACGGCGTTCATGCAGTTCATGGAACTGACCAAGTACATGTACACCAACGCCGAGAAGGACAAGGTATCCCTTCGGGCCGAGATAGATTATATCCGTCAGTACATCGAGTTGCAGAAAAACCGCATGAACGACCGCACCGAAGTCCATCTCTCGATCGAGAGCCGCAACGAGCGTCCCGATGCCGTAATCGCCCCGATGATCCTCATCACCTTCGTGGAGAATGCGCTCAAATATGGCGTATCGTCCCATGTGCGGAGCGATATTTTCATTGATTTGGCCCTCGACGGCGATTCGCTGCATTTCGCAACCTGCAATCCAATTGTCGTGCGTCCGTCCGCCGAGAAGAGCGGCTTCGGCATCGCCAACTGCCGCAAGCGGCTCGACCTGCTTTATCCCGGCCGTTATGTACTCGAAATCCGGGAAGAAGCGGACGAATACCGCGTAACGCTCGATCTTAAACTGCATTGAAATGAACTGCATCGCCATAGACGACGAACCCGTTGCTTTGAGTGTCCTTGCCCGTTATTGTGAACGGATGGGCGGCATGGAGTTGAAATGCTATTCCGATCCTGTCGTCGGAATGCGCGAGGTGAAGCGCGCGGCTCCTGACCTATTGTTTTTGGACATCCGGATGGGCGAGATCAGCGGCGTGGAACTGGCCCGCGAAATCCCGAAAGGGACTTTTCTGGTCTTCACGACGGCCTATGCGCAATATGCCGTGGACGGGTTTGACCTCGATGCGGTGGATTTTCTGCACAAGCCCTTTTCCTATCCCCGCTTCTGCCGCGCGGTTGAAAAGGCGCAACAGTTACGAACACTCCGGGAACTTACACGGCAGCCCGTATCGGAAGAAGAAGCGATCACAGTCAAGGTCGAATACAAAAACGTGAAGATACCGCTTCGGGAGATCGTTTACATCGAGGCGATGGATAACTACGTGCGCATACATTTGTGCGGCGCGCGTCCGGCGCTTTCGCAAATGAGTCTGAAAAGCCTTGCGGAACTGTTGCCCGCGACATTCGTGCGCATCCATAAATCGTTCATCGTCCCTCTGCACCGCATCGCCGCCTATACCCGCACGAGCCTTACGCTCTGCGGCTCCGATACGACGCTGCCGATAGGACGGGCGTTTTATCCCGACTTTATTGAAAAGATGAATCGTAAGAATGATTAGCGAAGTTTCATGCCTTGCTTCCGCTTTTCTTCAATGTCTATTCCCATCTTTTCGTACATCTTCTTCCGGTGTCGCTTGAACGATTCGTCGTTCTCTTTTTCGTTCAGAACGGTCGTCTGTTGTTCTTCTTTTCGTGGAGATAATTCAGCTCGTCACGGTAAATTCCAATTACAAAGCGCAGCATATTGTCGACCAAGGCCGTTAATCTTGTATTATCGTTTCCCAGCAGGTGGAGTATTTCCGATACTTTGTGCTTGGTTTGGGCGCTGACATAGATCGCAGAGCGGTTACGGCAATCCACCGGTGCGAAGAAGGTCTGTTCGAAATCGGGCAGCAAAATTTTTTTACGCCGGAATCCGGCAGGCTCCTTTACAGTAGTCGTTTGGGTGTCGACATCTGTTTTTTCAGCAGTCGATACCGGTGCTTCGGATGGAGTTTCCGATGTGTTTTCCTCGGAAGCGTCCGTATCTTCCTCTTTCGGTTCGGGAATCCGGCGGACGACTGGCGAATCCAAAGGGGCCAGTCCGGCGATTATACGGCGCACCATCTCTTCATCGACCTCGATACGGGGACGCTTTGAAGGTTTCAGTGCGAGTTTGTCTTTTTCTTTGAATGAATCCATGGTACAACGTTTTTGAGATTGATTGTTCGTTTTGCAGTCGTAAAGCATGTATGTTTGGTTTTATGTTTTAAACCATTCAAAATACCGTTTTCTATTTCATGCGGTTTATATCGGGATAATGAACGGAATAAGAAAACCGACCTTTCA
>ERZ780151.1167-NODE-1167-length-20795-cov-3.766490_pt1 | contig 20795 bp, 10 predicted proteins | sample MGYA00510983_ERZ780151 | MGnify/ENA primary metagenome ERZ780151 (study PRJEB29588, sample SAMEA2144623) | human gut metagenome | biome: human gut; feature: human-associated habitat; material: faeces | place: Denmark | collected 2008/2010 ... | reverse complement strand
TAAAGATATTAATAAAATAACGGAATTAGATGAAAATTCATGGAAAGACATATTAGAAGATTTACAAGAAAATATAAATGAAAGCAAATATAGTAAAACAATTAGAGAATTGAACGGTGAAATACTAAATTTAGTAAATAAGCTTAATAAAATGAATAGTTAATAATAGAAAAGAGAGAAATATTTGTACAAAAATTTTTCTCTTTTTACAGTTTTCGACAAATTTTGCAAAAAATATATGATATATATTTCCAGTAGGAGATAATTATGGAATCAATAATATCAGATAAAATTAGAAATATTAGAAAATTTAACAAATTAACACAAGAAGAATTTGCAGAAGAACTAGATATAAGTAGATCAAAAGTATCCAGCTGGGAAAGAACAAAAAGAGATATGACTATTACTGATGCAATTAAATTTGCAGAACGATTTCATCTTAGCTTAGATAACTTTTTAGAAATAGAAAATATTAGTATAGAAGAATATATAGAAATATCAGATAAATTTTTTAAAAATAAACAAATTGGAATTAAAGAAAAAAGTAAAATAATAACAATAATAGAAGATAATTTTCAAAAAGGTAATATTAAAGAAATTTATGATGAATATAAAATGACACAAATCGACTCAAATCAACAAAAATAATGTTGATTTGAGTCGATTTCGTTATGTAAAATATAGTGAAATGATGATACAATTATAAAAAATAATAAGGGGGAATGAGATTATGCCATACAGAAATAAAACATACATAGCTTTTGATGGAGATAATGATATGTGGGCGTATTCATATATGAAAGGCTGGAAACAAAATGATAATATTGATTTTAATTTTTATGATGCCCATGATTTAAATAATGCAAGAGATACGAGTACAGAAGATACAATAAAAAGAAAGCTAAGAGAAAGAATGAACAATGCAAAATTATTTATTTTATTAGTTGGCGAGCATACTAAAAATTTATATAAATTTGTAAGATGGGAAATTGAAACAGCAATAGCAATGGATTTACCTATTATAGTAGTAAATTTAAATGGAAAGAAAGAATATGATAAAGAATATTGTCCAGCAATAGCTAGAGATACATTAGCAATACACATACCATATAAAAAAGATGCAATTGTATATACAATGGATAATTGGCCAGAGTATCATAAAAAATATAAAAAAGAAGGAAAAATAGATTCATACTCATGGAAAGATTCAATTTATAATATGTTAGGAATATAAGAAAATGATAGAAAAAATAAAAATAAACATTAAATACATTAATAATCTAGGAAAAAAATATACAGCTACAATATTTTCTAGTTTAGGTGCAATTGCAATATTTTTTTCAATAAATGAATATACAAACAATATTCTTTATAAAATAGCTACAATTGTATTAATAATATTGGCAATGTATATATTAGCTATTGTAACCTCTCTTTTTAAAAATAAGAGAGAAATATTCTCTAAAAATGGGAAAAAAGTGATAGTTAAGTTTGGAGACATATTTTCGGAAGAATATAAATCTAAAAATGTAGTAATAGCAATTCCAGTGAATAGATGCTTTGATACAATTGTTAATGATAAATTAATTTCATCTAATACATTACATGGAAAAGTTATTAATAAAATAAAAGATAGTAGTGAATTAGAATATAAAAATATTAATCAAAAAATTCAATCAAAGTTAGAAAATCTAAAAATAAAATATGAACAACTAAAAAAAGAAGAAAAAAAACAAGGTAATTTGAAAAGATATCCAGCAGGTACAATTATAGAATATAATACAATAGAAAGAAATTTTTATTTTATAGGGTTATCTAAATTCGATAGAAATTTACATGCTCAATATACAGAACAGGAGCATATTTTAACTATACAAAAGTTAATAGAATATCATAGTATATATGGTAATGGAAAAGATTTAATTATACCTATAATTGGAGGAGGAAATACTGGAACAAATAAAAAAGAAAAAACAATTTTAGATATGATGGTTGAACTAATAAAGTTTAATAGCAATAAGATAAATTCTAATATTAATATTATTATTAGAAATTCAGCTAAAAACGAAGTAAGTATTTGGGATTTATGAGGTAGGATATGTATAAAGGATTTAATATAAATATAACAAAAGAATTTTTTGAGGATGAATATAATAAATATCATACAATAGGTGAAAAACTAAAAATAAATAGTGAAACAACAGCTTATGATATTCTAAATAAATACCTTATGGATGATATAATAGATGGAAATAAAATAGAAGATGAATGGTTTAAAAAACAAAGGGCTGATATATTTATTTCATATTCACATAATGATGTTGATTTGGTTAAAACATTTGCTGGATGGATAAATAAGAAATTTGGTCTTACAGTATTTTTTGATGAAGCATTATGGGGAAAAGCAGATGATTTGTTATATGAAATAGATAAAAAATACTGTTTGAATGAAGATAAAAGTACATATTCTTATGAAAAAAGAAACCTATCTACGAGTCATGTACATTCGATGTTAACAGTATCTATTATGAAAATGATTGATTTATCTGAATGTATATTTTTTATAAATACAGAAGAATCAATACCAATAACTCAAAAGGTTATTGAAGGTGACAAGAACTATACTATGTCCCCTTGGCTATATCAAGAACTTTCAATAGTGAATAATATACAAATAAAAGAATTAAAATATTACAGAAGAAATCTAATATTAGAAAATTCTAAAGAAATAAAGTCATATCAAAATCTAAATGTAAAATATGAAGCTGATCTAAGAAAATTAATTAAACTGAAACAAGAATATTTGATAAAATGGAAAAATGCATTTGAAGTGGAAAAATATTCTCAAGGAGATAAGAATGCATTAGATATACTATACAAATTAATTGAAACATAAAAGCACAGTAAAATGTGCTTTTTTCTACGGTTTCTTTGTCACACCTTGGTCACACTCTCCACAAAAACACCCAAATTCAAACACAAATTAATACAAACAAAGAATCACCAATTTCACCGATTAACTTACTCTAACAAAGTATAACACAATTACGCCAAGCTCAGCAATATCAACACTTACGGTCTCATAACCCGAAGGCCAAAACAAAGAGCACAAAACAAAAGAAAAAAAGGCAATAAAAAAACAATAAGAACCATTATTAGGAAACAAGAAAACCCAAAAAACAAAAAGGCACAAAAGAAACGCAAAAAATAACAAAAAAATATTGAGAAAAAAAAATAAATATGATATAAATAAAAAGAAAAACAAAAGCAACATAAAAAATAAAAAAGGAAAGAAAAGAACAATGAAGAACCAAGAAAACATAGAATACACATACAAACACAGAAAAATAGTAAAATACCTAGCAGAAAAATACATACAAAAAAACAAAAAAGAAAAAATAAAGCAAATAGAAGAACACGACATCGACAAAATATACATGTACTTAATATACGAAAAAAAAGAAGTATCAAGAATACACAGAAAAATATCAAAACACCACCAAAACGAAAAAGAAAAAACAGAAGTAGACTATGAAGAAATGGCATTAGACTGGGAAAGTGCAAGATACACAAAAGAAGACAAGCCACTAAACGCATATGACACGCTATACAAATACTATCCAGAACTAGAAAAACAAATATTACCAATACTAAAAGCATGGGGAATAGCGCACAGCAATATGCCAAAAGAAAACGATGTAGAAGAATATGCGGAAAAAATAAAGAAAACAACAATAGAAGAAATAAAAAAAGAAATAAAAAAAGACTTAGAAAAAAGGCTAAGATAGAAAAAAGAAGAAAGATTAAAGTAAAAGAAAAGCAAAAACAAAAGAAAAATAAAAAAGCAGCCTAAACATAAAAACAAAAAAAGAAAAACCAAGAAAAAGCAAAAAACAAAAAAGAAGCAAAAAAATAAAAAAGAGGCTAAAATAAACAAAGCAGAAAAAGAAAAACTAACAATAAGAAAAAAACAAATTTAAGCAAAAGCAAAATAAGAACAAAGACAAACAAAAAATAAAAGAAAAAAAGGAGGAAAAAATGTGCACAGCAGCAACATACAAAACCAAAGACTTCTACTTTGGAAGAACATTAGACTACGAAAAATCATATAAAAACGAAATAACAATAACGCCAAGAAATTACGAAATAAAATTCAGTGAACAAGGGTCAATAAAAAGTCACTATGCAATAATAGGAATGGCATATGTAGCAGAAAACTATCCACTATATTATGACGCAATAAACGAAAAAGGATTAGGGATAGCAGGATTAAACTTTGTCGGAAACGCAAAATACAACAAGAGCAAAAACGGAAAAACAAATATAGCACAATATGAATTCATACCATGGATATTAAGCCAAAGTGCAACAGTAGAAGAAGCAAAAAAGAAAATAGAAGAAATAAACATCACAGACACACAATTTAACAGTCAATTACCAGTAGCACAATTACACTGGATAATAGCAGACAGCAAAGAAACCATAACAGTAGAAGCAGTACAAGAAGGAATCAAGATATATGAAAATCCAATAGGAATCCTAACCAACAATCCAACATTTGACAAGCAAATGTTTACGCTAAGCAAATACAGAAACTTATCAGCCAAAAGCAAAGAAAACACATTTGCAAAAGGAATAGAACTAAAAGAATATAGCAGAGGCATGGGAACGCTAGGATTACCAGGAGATCTAACTTCAGAATCAAGATTTATAAGAGCAGCCTTTGTAAAAATGAACTCAATATCAGCAGAAAGTGAAAAGAAAAGTGTAAGCCAATTTTTTCACATATTAAACTCAGTAGAACAACCAAGAGGAAGTTGTGAAGTAGAAAACCAAAAATATGAAATAACAATTTATACATCATGTTGCAATGCAAGCAAAGGAATATATTACTATACAACATATGACAACCATCAAATAACAGCAATATATATGCATAAAGAAAACTTAAACAACAAAGATCTAATAAGATATACTCCAATAACAGAAGAACAAATAAACGATCAAAACTAAAGCAAAAAAGTCAAAAAAAAAATAACAAAAGAAACATCTAGGCAAAGGCCCCAACTAAAAACAACTAAAACTAACTAAAACTAAAAACAACTAAAAATGAATAAAAAAACAAAAAATGGCAAAAATAAAGAAAAAGAAAAAATAAAAGAAAAGGAGAGACTAAAGATGAGCAAAAACAAAAAAGAACAAATAAAAAAGGAAGAAGAAAAAAACATAAAAAAAGAGGAAAAAGAAGTAACAAATACAGAACAAGAAACAGCAGTATTAGAAGAACAAATAGAAAAAAATTCAGAAAGCAAAAATGAATCAAACAAAGAAATCCGTAAGGAAGAAGAAAGTAATAACAAAGTAATAGTGCCAGAGAAAAAAGAAAAAAGTAATAACAAAGAAACAGTGCCAGAAGAAAAAGAAGAAAACATCAAAGAAAAAATAGCCAAAATAAAGAAAATCAAAGCAAAAAAAGGAATCAGAAATGTAGGAATAGTAATAATAGCAATAATAATAATCTTCATATTAGCATTAATACTAGATAAAAGCCAACACACATTTAATGGACAAGTATTAAAACTAGTAGGAATAACAGAACAAAAAACAGAAGAAGCAAAAGAAAAACAAGAAAGCAAAGAAGAAAAAAAGGAAAAAGAAAAAGCAGTAAAAGTAGCCCAAAAGAAATTTAAAGAACTAGGAGAAAAAGCCAAAAAAGAAGAACTAGAAGTATTAAAAATCAAAAGAAAAGGCGAATACTATTACTATATATCAGCAAAAGATAATACAGTAGAAATAAGAATAACAGACAACAAAATAACAAGAGTAAACAGTGTACCAGTAGAATAATATATATGCAATCAAAAAGTTGTGATTACGTTGTAACGGATAACTAATAAAATAATAATATATGCAACCAGTAAATACAATTCCAAATCAAGCAAACACTAATCCAAAAAGGTAAAGAAATAAGTATATAAATATAATTAAAGTAGCAGAAAATGCTACTTTTTTAGTATTCTAGGAAAGTTCTCTAAACTTCCTATAATACTAAAAATAACAATGCACAGAAATTTGCTTTGCAAATTTTGCACACGAACAAAGACGTGGAATTAAAAAAGATCTAATAAAAGCTAATATTATAAATGACTACATTTTGTTCTAAAAAAACAAAAAATAAAAAATAAACAAAAGCAAAAAACCCCTAAGAAAAGCCAGAAAAAAATAAAACAAATGTAACAAAGATGTAAACAAAATGACAAAAACAAAGTAAAAGCAAAAAATCCGTAAAAAGAAAAGCAAAAAAAGCAAAAAGGCACAAATTGACACGAAATGACAAATAAGATAAAGTAAAAATATAAGACAAAAGGAAGAAATGCGTCAAAAAACAGAAAAAAGAGGCGAAAACAATACTAAAAGCCACAAAGCAAATCGCCAAAACAAAAGTCAAAAATGGTGAAAAAACAAACAAAAGAAACAAAAAATCTGGGAAAAGGAGGAAAAGCAAATGCTAGAAAGAAAGCTAAAAAAAGCAATAGCACAAATACTACTAATAATAGCAATAGCAACAGTAACAATAATAAGTATACCAGCAGGAAAAGTATATGCAAGCACTCTAGAACCAGCAAACGACCAAAAAATAGAATACAGAGCAATATCACAAGAAGTTGTAAACGGAAAAAAGCAGTTAATAATAGAAATAAGAATAAGAAAACTAAAATTCAAAGGAATAGACTTAAGATTACAATATAATACAGCCCTCTTAACACCATCAAACATAGAAACAAACGCAGCAATAGACGTAAATGATGCAGACGGGATACCAAGCAACTACACATATATAAACGGATTCGAAAAATATATGGACATGTTAGAAATAGAAGGAACAACAGGAGAACTAAGAATGGTATACTCAATACTAGGAGAAGACGAAAGAACAGGAACAAACAACTATTATAAAGAAGAAACAGCAAATCAACCAATAGTAGAAGTAGCAGACGAAGCAATAATAGGAAAAATAAGTTTTCAAATGGAAGACGAAATAGCAATAACAACAGACGACATCAAATTAAAAACAGGAAGCACATCACCAACAACAGGAATAAAAGTAGTAACAAGCGAATCAAACAACTATCAAGCACAATCACTATTTGAATTTACATTAGATTTAAAATCAAAAAACGCAAATCTAAAAAAGATAGAAATAAGTAATGGAAACAATGAAGAAGGAAACTACAAAAGTTACGACTTAAACCCAACATTTGACAAAGACACATTAGAATATGAAACAAAAATATTAGAATATATAGACAGTGTAGATTTAAAAACACAAGTAGAAGACGCAAAATCAACAATAAAAATAAAATATCCAAAAAAAGACGAGAACGGAAAAACAGAAAAAGACAGTAACGGAGACATAGTATATGAAGAAAAACAAATAACAGACACGAGTCAAGAGATACAAGAAAAAATAGGACTAAATGAATTAGGAGAAGAAGAAACAATAATAGAAATCACAGTAACAGCAGAAAAGCAAGAAATACAAAAAACATACAAAATACATATAAAAAGGCCATATGGAAAAATAAAAGGAAAAATACAACTAGGAGATGGGCTAAAAGAAAGTATGGATGGATCATATGGAATAACAATGAATTATGCAGCAGACTTAAGAATATACAAGCAAGGCCAAGTAAATTGGGACGACATCATACCAGGAAATCTCTCATTAGATGATGTAGACAGCGAACAAACAGAAAAAACAACAAAATCAGATGATGACGGAAACTACGAAATATATGTAATCCCAGGAAAATATGATTTCTATGCAGAAAGACAAGGATTCCTAGCAGATATAACAACCAAAATAACAATAAACGAAAATGACGAAATAGACTTAGGAACCAAAATACTATACGAAGGAGACGCAGACAGAAGCGGAATCATAGACTTAAATGACACAATAGAAATAGTAAACAGCATGGGAGCAAGCAAAGGAGACAGCACATATTCAGAAAAATATGACTTTGGACAAAAAGGATATGTATCATTAGATGATATGGTAAGTGTAGTAGGAAACCTATATAAAACAATAACAATAGAAGAACACACAGGATAAAGAGTCAATGAACAAAACGACAAATAAACAAAAAAGGAATCAATAATTCAAACGACAAATAAACAAAAAAGGAATCAATAATTCAAACGACAAATAAACACAAAAAAGTGTCAATAACCCAAAAGGCACTCCAAACAAAAAAAGCAAGGCAAAAAACAGTCAAAAAAATAAAAAACAGTCAAAAAAATAAAAAACAGTCAAAAGAAAAAATAAAAAACAACAAAAGAAAAGTAAAAAAGAAAATAAAAGAAGGAGAAAGAAATATGAAGAAAGAAAAGAAAATAGCACTCATAACCCTATTAGTGATGATATTAAATATGTTCTCACCATACAGTATACTATTTAATAACATCTCAAAAGCAGCAACAGGAGTGTTAGGAGACAATCCAATCATAATCAACAACTTAGGAGTAACACAAAAAGGATCAAACAAAATCCTAACAGTAGAAATTGCTGCAGTAACAGAAGCAGTCCTAAATGGATTTGACTTCCAATTCAAAATAGACAAAAGCAAAATAACACCATGTAACAAAAACACAGGAGCATCAACAACATCATTAGGAATGATAATGGCACAAAGTGATTATTTCCTAGGAACACTACAAGTAAAAAACTATGACAAAAACTCAAACACATTCCATTTCTTAGCAACAGAGCCATCAGGAGGAACAGACATAGCAGACAATGGATACATACCAGGTCAAGTAGGAGATGATGCAATAGATGTAAACGGAAAAGACTTTTCAGTATATTATCCAATACTAAAACTATCATTCAAACTAGACAGTTCAGTAGACGAAGCAAATTTACCATCAGACCTATTTTCACTAGTACCATCAGGAGTAGGACTACCAACTGGATTAAAAGTAAACTACACAAATGAATCAGGAGTAAAAATAAGTAAAGACCTAACATTAGCAACACACGGATTTACACAAGCAGAAAAACAAATAACATCAATATCAGTAAAAACAAATCCAACAAAAACAGCGTATGACCATGGAGACACAATAGACCTAACAGGAGGAGTAATCCAAGTAACATATGATGACCACACAACAGAAGACATAAACATGACAGACCCAGCGGTAACAATAAAAACAGGGTCACCAGCAGATGTAAATAATCCAAATGTAAAATTAGAATACAAAAGCCAAGAAACAACCTTTAATATAACAGTAAATGATCCAATCCAATCACTATCAGTAGCAACACCAATGACACAAGGAGAATATGATCATGGAGATACACTAAATTTTGCAGGATTAACATTAGCAGCAGTAACAAAAAGTGGAGCAACAAAAACAATAACAAATACAACACCAGGTTTAGCAATAAGTGAAACACAAGCAGATGTAAATTCACCAAACTTCACAAAAATAACAGGAACCAGTAATGTAGAAGTAAAAGGAACACAAATAATCAAATTTACATATGACGGAAAAACAGCACAACAAACAATAATAGTAAATGATAGAATATCAAGCGTAAATATTGTAACACAACCAAACAAAACAGCAATCAAATATGGAGAAGCATTAGATTTAACAGGAGCAACAGTAAAAATAACACTAGCAAGTGGAGATACAACAAACATAAGTCTACCAGATGGAAGTGCAACAATATCAGCATTTAATAACAAACAAGTAGGAAGCAAGCAAAACTTAACAGTAACAATAAACAACAAAACAGCACCAGAAACAATAAATGTAGAAGCATATAACTATGTAAAAGAAACAACACTAACAGAACCAACAAAAGTAGACTATGCATATAATGAAGCATTAGATGTAACAGGAGGAAGAATAAAAGTAACATGGGCAAATGGAACAGTATCAAATGTAAACCTAACAACAAATATGGTAACAGGATATAACCCAACACAACTAGGAGTACAAACACTAACAATAACAAACACATTCAAATACACATTATCAGATGGAACACAAATTCCAGACACAAAAACAATGACCTATGAAGTAGAAGTTACAAATCCAGCAACAGCAATAACAATCACACCACCAACAAAAACAGAATATGAACATGGAGACACACTAGACTTCACAGGAGGAAAAATCGAAGTAACATATTCAGATGAAACAACACAGACAAAACAAATCACATCAAATATGGTAAAAGAAAGTAATGGAAGTTCAGTAAACATGGCACCAACAGCATCTGATTACGTAAATAATGAAGTATCAAAAACATTAGTAATCAAATATAAAGAAGACAATGCAACAGGAACAGTAAATTATCCAATCAAAATAAAAAATGTTGTAAGTCAAATAGCAATGTCAACAGAACCAACAAACACAACATATAACATAGGAGACACAACATACAACTTAGCAGGAGGAACAATCAAAGTAACAAGAAAAGCAGGAAACACAGAAACAGTAGCATTAACAGATCAAGGAATAAAACTAACAAATTTAAGCACACTAACAACAAATAAAGGAACAAAACCAGTAACAGTTACTTATGAAGGAAAAACAACAACATTTAATATAACAATAAAAAATGGAGTAAAAAATATAAACATAACAGCTCCAACAAAAACAGAATATGAACATGGAGACACACTAGACTTCACAGGAGGAAAAATCGAAGTAAAATATGCAGACAGCACAACATCAAATGTACAAATAACAAATGCAATGGTAACAGACAATGCAACAGGAACAGCAGTAAACATGAGTCCAGCAGCAGCAGAATACACAAACAACAAACTAACAAAAACACTAAAAATAGAATATACAGAAGATGGAGTAACAGAAACTGCATATTACACAATAACAATAAAAAATCCAATAGACCAAATCACAATAGTAACATCGCCAAAAACACAATATAACTTAAATGATTCAACAACAGGAGTTGGAGGAACATTAAAAATAACAAGAAAAGCAGGAAACACAGAAACAGTAAATATACAAGACTCAATGGTAAGTGGATTAACAACATCAGTAGCAGGAACAGGAAAAACAGCAACAGTAACATACACAGATGATGGTATAACAAAAACAACAACATACACATATAACGTAAAAGACAACATAACAAGTATAACAATCACACCACCAACAAAATCACAATACAATCATGGAGAAGCATTAGACTTAACAGGAGGAAAAATAACAATACAATATGCAAGTGGAACAACACAAGACAAACCATTAGATGCAAGCATGATAACAGAAAGTGATGGAAGTACAGTAAACATGTCACCATCATTATATGGAAACACAAACAAAGAAAGCAAAACATTATTAATAAAATATGAAGAAGATGGAGTATCATCACAAGAAAATTATCCAATAGAGATAATAAATGACATAAAACAAATAGCAATACAAGGAACAGCACAATCACAATACAATGTAAATGGTCCATTACAACCAGGATTATCAATCTTAGTAACAAGAGCATCTGGAGTACCAGAAGCAATCACAGTAACAAGTAGTATGTTAACAAACTTCAGTACAGCAACAGAAGGAAAAAGAACAGCAACAATAACATATACAGAAAACGGAATAACAAAAACAACAACATTTACATACACAGTAACAGACACAGTAACAAACATAAATGTAAATACACAACCAACAAAAGCTACAAAATACGGAGAAAACGCAGACTTAACAGGAGCAACAATAGATGTAGTAAAAGGAAGTGGAACAACAACAATACCAGTAACAAAAGACATGATAAAACCAGGAACATACAATCCAAATCAAACAGGAAACCAAACAATTAAGGTTATATATGGAGGAAAAGAAACAAGTCTAACAATAACAGTAAAAGACTATGTAACTGGAATAACAATAAACCCAGCAAGTGTAACAGGAAAATACAACGACACATTAAGTAAAATGATCCAAACAAATAACATACAATATACTGTAACCTATGCAAAAGCCGGAGCACAAACCCCAGAAACTCTAGCAGAAAGCATGGTATCAGGATACTCAGCAACAACAACACAAGATCAAAACCTAACAGTAACATATAAAGACACAGACACAGACAGTTACACAAACGGACAAGACTTCACAGCAAACTTAAAAGTAACGTTAAGCAAAGAAGTAAAGAAAATAGACATCACAGCACCAAGCAAAACAAAATATGAACACGGAGAAACAATAGCAACAGACGGAACAATAACAGTAACATTCACAGACAACACAACAGAACAAAGAACAATGAAAGCAAACATGATAACAGAAAACGACGGAAGCCCATTAAATATGAGCCCAGCCGTATCAGAATATACAAACAACAAAATAAACAAAACATTAAAAATAACATACACAGAAGATGGAAAAGTAGGAACAATAAATTATCCAATAGAAATAATAAACAAAGTACAAACAATAACAATAAAAGGAACACCAAAAACAACATACAATGTAAACGAAGCATTGGATAATAACATAACAATAACAATACACAGACAAACAGGAGCAGACGAAGATGTAACTGTAACAACAAGTATGATACCAAGTTTCAACACAACAACAGAAACTTCAGGAACCCCAAGAAGTTCAGACATAGAATACACAGAAAACGGAACAACAGTAAAAGTACCATACACATACACAGTAACAGACACAGTAACAAACATAAATGTAAACACACAACCAACAAAAGCTACAAAATACGGAGAAAACGCAGACTTAACAGGAGCAACAATAGATGTAGTAAAAGGAAGTGGAACAACAACAATACCAGTAACAAAAGACATGATAAAACCAGGAACATACAATCCAAATCAAACAGGAAACCAAACAATTAAGGTTATATATGGAGGAAAAGAAACAAGTCTAACAATAACAGTAAAAGACTATGTAACTGGAATAACAATAAACCCAGCAAGTGTAACAGGAAAATACAACGACACATTAAGTAAAATGATCCAAACAAATAACATACAATATACTGTAACCTATGCAAAAGCCGGAGCACAAACCCCAGAAACTCTAGCAGAAAGCATGGTATCAGGATACTCAGCAACAACAACACAAGATCAAAACCTAACAGTAACATATAAAGACACAGACACAGACAGTTACACAAACGGACAAGACTTCACAGCAAACTTAAAAGTAACATTAGACGACACAATAACAGGAATGACATTAAAACAAACAGGTACAGTAAAAACAAACTACAAATACAACGAAGAAATTGATGTAACAAATCTAGTAATAGTAGTACACAAATTAAGTGGAGACGAAAATGTACCAGTAACAAAAGACATGATTAAAAACTATAACAAACAACAATTAGGAAACCAAACAGTTTCAGTAGAATATAATGGAACAACAGTTGGAACAATTAATGCAACTGTAAAAGATTACATAGCAAGTGTTGTAATAACAGCACCAAGCAAAATAACATATAAGTATAATGAAGAATTAGACTTATCAGATGCAAAAATAACAATAACAATGGCATCAAAACCAAATGCACCAACAACAATATCAGTAACCCCAAGTATGATAAGTGGATATAATAAAACACAAGTTGGAGCACAAACAATAACAATAACATACACAGACAGTGAAAACAAAGTACATAAGCAAACATTTGGAGTAACAGTAAATGACGCAATCAAAACAATCACCTTAGAAAACAACAACTTCAAAACAAATTACAAATATGGAGAAAACTTAAACCTAAGCGGATTAAGCCTAAAAGTAACAAAAGAAAGTGGAGCAACCACAACAGTTCCAGTAACATCAGGAATGATAAGTGGATATAATCCAAACAAACTAGGAAACCAAACATTAACAATAAATTACGAAGGAAAACAATTCACAACAGTTGTAAATGTAGTGGATTATGTAAAAGACATAACACTAACACCACCAACTAAAAATGAATACAAAATAGGAGAAACATTAAGTTTAGTAGGCGGAAGCATTACAGAAAAAATGGCAAGTGGAGCAAACGGAAGCATAATAGCATTAACAAATAACATGATAAGCGGATTTGATAGTACAACCCCAGGTACAAAAAATCTAACAGTAAAATATGTTAAAGACGGAAAAACATACACAAAAACATTCCAAGTAGCAGTAATAAACACAATAAACCATATTGAAGTAATAGCACCTACAAAAACAAACTACAAATATGGAGAAAACTTAAACCTAGCAGGTGGAACAGTAAAAATCCATATGGAAGACGGAACAATCAAAACAGTTCCATTAACAGACAAGATGGTAACAGGATATGATAAAACAAAACCTGGACAACAAATGTTAAAAGTAACATACACAAGTGAAGACAACAAAAAATATGAAGGATACTTCAAAGTAACAGTAGGAGAAGACTACATAAAAGACACAAAATTTGTAGCACCTACAAAGAAAGAATATAGAATAGGAGACACCATAGACTTAGCAGGAGGATCAATAACAGAAATATACGCTAGTGGAAAACTAGGAAACAAATACGAATTAACAAACAGCATGATAAGTGGATTTAACAGTACAACCCCAGGTACAAAACAAATCACAGTAACATTCAATAACAAAAAATACAACTACAGTATAACAGTAAAAGACAAAACATTAGGAATATCAATAAAGACATTACCTAATAAACTAGAATACAAAAAAGGTGAAAACATAGACTTAACAGGAGCAACATTAAATGTTGTAAAAGAAAGTGGAACAACAACAATAAAAATAACAGCAAACATGGTATCAGGATATGACAAAAACAAAACAGGAATGCAAGTAATAACAGTAACTTACGAAGGATTTACAGCACAATTCAGTGTATTAGTAAAAGAAGAAGTTCAAACAAATCCTGAAAAACCAGATGATAACAAACCAAACACACCAGATAACAACAAACCAAATACAGATGATAACAAACAAAATACAACAGACAACAATAAAACAAACACAACAGACAAAAACAATAACAGTACTTCAAACACTACCCCAAGTGTACCAAGTACAACAAACAGAAACACAACAAATATAAGTAATGAAACAACAACAGAAGAAAATAAAAATGAAAAAACAGAAGAAACAAATAATGAAGAAACAACAAACGAGGAAAACAAAAATGAAGAAACAAAACAAGAAGAAGATAACAAAAATACACAAGACGAAAACAAAGTACCATTGGTACCAGGAACAAATGACAATAACAACAACAAAACACCAAAAGACAAAGGAACAATAAGTATTCAAGGATTATTAAACATATTAGGATTATTATTAGCACTATTAGCTTTAGCATTTATCATAATTGTATTAGCTAAACGCAGAAACAATGTAAAAATTTACATTGAAGAAGGAGACGAAAAAGTCTTAGTAGGAAAAGAAAAAGTAACAAAAGACAATAGAGAATTAGACCTAAATAAATATTACAACAAATATAAAGAAGATGAATACAAAATAGTATTATCAAAATCAATCAGTAAGAAACTAGACAAGAAAACTGTAAACCTTACAGTACACGACAAAAAAGAAAGTTTCGTAGTAGATTACGATTCAAAAGAATACATTTATAGAACATAAGCAAAAATAAAAAAGCTAAACAAGGCACCCCAGCCAAGTTTAGAAAGAAAGAACAAAGAAAAGGCTAAACAAGGCACCCCAGCCAAGTTTAGAAAAGAAAAACAAAAAAGAAATAAACAAGGTTTCCACAAACCGAGTTTAGAAAAAACAAAAAGAAAAAGAGCACAAAAAATATGTTAGTAAATAAAAAATTACAATAAGAAAGTAGACAGAACAAAGTAGTAGTAATAAAAAATACAACCAAAGAAAAAACTAAAAAAAGATAGCAAAAGAAAACTAAGAAAGATAACACAAGAAAAGTATAGAAGAAAAAATAACTAAAGTAAAACAATTATAAAAACAAAAAGAAAAAAGAGTATAAAAATAAATACACAAATAAAAAAAGCAGAAATGCAAATAAATAAAAAACATGTTAAAATAAAAAATAATTATTAATAAATCAAGCGCTTGAAAAACTAAATAAAAAGGATCCAAATAAGTTTAGAAAGCAAGGAAAGTTTACTATTACAGGGTAGATATATATAAACCTGGTAATATCCTGTAAAGTAAATAAGTACAATACTAAGGTAGTTGGAAAGTTTGCAATTCAGAATAGATATATATAAACCTGGTAATATTCTGAAAAGCAAACAAGTACAATACTAAAGTAAAAGGAAAGTTTGTTATTACAGTATAGATATATAAAACCCGGTTATATCCTGTAAAACAAGCAAGTACATACTAAAATAGGAATAGCTGCAATATATGATAGATATATAAACCCGGTTATATCATATAAAGCACATATATCCCTATAAAAGTAAAAAAACTGTGAAATAAGGGACATATATTAACCTGGTAAATCTCTTATAAGCAGAAATATATAGCTATATAAAATAGGTAAAAGTAACTGTTGTATGAGAAAAAATATATAAACCTGGTATTTTCTCATATAACAGAACTAATACCATATAATTTAAAATTGCATGCAAAAAATTAAAAAAAATTAAAAAAAATTGAAAAAATGGCAAAAAAAGACTTGAAAAGTGCCAAAATTTTTAAAAAATCACGTTTTCAGGTCTATTTGCCATGCATAAAATTAATTCAAAGAGCTAAGGCTATTCATATAAATAGAATAAGTTTGTTCACCAATAGCAGTAGAATAATTTTTCATACGATTATCTTCACAATATATGTCAATGTTCTCACCATTAAGACTAATAGTAGCAGAACCCATATACGTTTTTTCATGAGTTTTACCAAACAATTTAGATTGCACGGGATGAAGCATAAATACTTCATAATGATGCAAATCTACAGGTTTTATGGAAAACTGCATAATTAAACATCCTTTCAAATAAAATTAAAGTTTAAAATCTAAGCATAGTATATGCAAAAATCAAAACAATACTCATAAATTATAACACAATTAACATAAAAAGTAAACAAAAATATAAAAATTACAAAAGTAAGAGATTAATCAAAAAAAGTGAAGTAAGTGCCACTAACACAAACTTCACATATGATTACAAATTACACGACTTTTGTAATTGCTAAATATATATTAGCACATATTTTATTATATGTCAAATAAAATATTTTATGAAACACATACAAAAAAATAAAAAGAGCCAGCAACAAAAATAAAAAAAGAACAGACAAAAATATAAAAAAGTATCGAAAAAAAACGAAAAAAGAAGATTAAACAAAAACGTCGAAAAGCAGCAATCCCTAACGAAAAAAGCAAAAAAAAGACGAAAATGTAACACAAAAATAAAACAAATGTAAAAAAGGAAAGTTTAGAAAACAAACCGCCAATTTCCGTAGCTTTTAAATAAATAAAATATATATAATATAAAAAAACACAGATTGAAAATAGAAGAAGAAAAATAATATAATAAATATATATTACTTGTAGAAAAAAGGAGAGAAAAACATGAAAAGAAAAAGCGAAAGCAGACAAGAAAGAAAAATGATAATAGGAGCAGTAGCAATGTTGATAATAGCAACATTACTATTTGGGTTAGCAACAGAACCAGGAATGAATTTAATGCAAAATATAAAAAATGCAGTAATGCCAAAAACAAGCATTACTATTTCTGCTGCAAACAATGAAACACTAAAAAACAAAATCACAGAAGCCAAACTAGTAGCAGGATACAACCATTTTATAGCATTAACAGCAGATGGAAAAGTATATGGATGGGGATATAATGGCAAAGGACAACTAGGACTAAACAATACAACCAGTTACAAAGAGCCAACATATCTAGGTATAGACAACGCAATAGATGTAGCAGCAGGAGGAAACTATACAATTGTCCTAAAACAAGATGGAACATTATGGGCAACAGGAAACAATGAAAATGGTGAATTAGGAATAAACAACACATCAACTCAAACAACATTTGTACAAGTAGTAGATGAACAAGGAACCGGAAAACTAAGTAATATAAAATCAATATCAGCAGGAGCAAACACAACTTATGCCATAACAACAACAGGAGAAATGTATGGATGGGGATATAATGGTTATGGACAACTAGGAATTGGAGACACAGCAAACAGAATAAAACCAACAAAAAGCAATCTACAAAAAATAAAACAAATAGCAGCAAATGAATATTCAACAATAGCACTAACAGAAGATGGAAAAATATATGGAGCGGGATACAACACAGAAGGAGAGCTAGGATTAGGATACAATCAAGAAAAAGTACTAAAATGGGGGAAAGTAAAAGATCCAAATGGAAAAGATGACATATCAAATGCAACACAAATAGCAACAGGAAGATATCACATAGTAGTATTAACAAACAATGGAAAAGTATATTCAGCAGGATATAACAACGTATATCAATTAGCAGATGGAACAACAACATATAAAAATGTATTAGCACCAATGAAAGACAACTCAGACAATGAAATGACAAATATAAAAAATGTATATGCATCAGGATATTGCTCATATGTACTAACAAATAACAACGAAGTATATGCAGTAGGATATAACAACTATGGACAACAATTCCAAAACAACACAGCAACTAACACAAAACTAACAAAAATAAAAACAGATGTAGAAATAACATCAATAGCAGTAACAACTTCACAAGAATATCAAACAGCAGCATATGTAGACACATTAGGAAGAATATACACAGTAGGATATAATGGAAATGGAGAACTAGGAAATACAACAACAACATCATCAACAATTGCATATAATATAAGTGACGGAAAAATATTAACAGACGAATCACTAGTAAACATAGAACAAGGAACATCAAGTTACATCAATCCAAGATATGAATCAAAATTCACATTATTAAATAATGAAGTAACAATGAATTTAAAATATGAATCATTAGACACAAGTATAGCAACAGTAAGTGGAAATAAAATAACAGGAGTAGGAATAGGAACAACACATATAAGAATTTCAGATGACACAAACAAAGTATATGGAAGCATAAAAGTAAATGTAAATGTACAAGGAGGAATAGCACAACCAAAAGTAGTAGGAGGACAAAACCACTTTGTAGCACTAAAATCAGATGGAACAGTATGGACATGGGGATACAATGGAAACGGACAACTAGGGCTAGGAGATACAACAAACAGAACAGAACCAACAAAAGTAAACATAGAAAATGTAATAGACATAACAGCAGGATATCAATATACAGCGATACTAAAAAATGATGGAACAGTATGGACAACCGGATATAGTGGATATGGAACATCAGGAATAGACGCAAAACCATCAAAAGAATTTAGACAAGTACCAAATCTAACAGATGTAATAGAAATATCATCAGGATCTAACACAATGCATGCACTAAAAAAAGACGGAACAGTATGGTCATGGGGAATAAGTGAGTATGGAGAATTTGGAAACAACACAGCATCTTCATCAGCAATAATAACACCATATAAAATGCTTAGAACAGAAAATATAATGCAAATATCATCTGGAGAAAGCCATATAGCAATGTTAGCAGCAGATGGAACAATATGGGGAGCAGGAAGAAACACAGAAGGGCAATTAGGACTAGCAGATAGCTCTAACAGAGTAATGCCACAACAAATGTTAAACACAGAAGGAACAGACAAATTAAGAGGAATAAAACAAGTAAGTTGTGGAATGTATAACACAGTATTATTAGCAGACAATGGAGATACTTATGGAGTAGGATACAATTATTATGGAGGACTAGCAACAGGAAACACAACAGGAACAAGCAAACCAGTACCAATGCTAGAAGAAACAACAGGAACACAATTAAAAAATATAAAAAATATAACATCAAATGCATATTTAACAATAGCAGTAAAAAATGATGAAAAAGGAATATATGTAACAGGATATGCAAACAATGCACAAGATTTCACAAAAAATGCAACAACAAAAACAAAGTTTGTAAAAACACAAGAAGATAAAAAAATATTATCAGTAGGAATGACAAGAAGCGGAAGTACACAAACATCAGCAATAATAGATGAAACAGGAAAAATATGGACAGTAGGAAACAATGCTTATGGACAAATGGGAAATGGAACAACAGAAAGTTTAACAAGACCATGGTGTATACAAGACAACAAAATAGATATAAGCAAAAACAATACAATAAATTTACAAGTACAAGGAGACAAAAAACAAATACAATATTCAGAAATACTAGGATTTAATGTATTAACAAATAATCCACTAACACCAAATGTAACATTCAGAACACTAGACAGTAATATAGCAACAGTAAGCAACACAGGAATTGTAACAGCACAAGGAACAGGAACAACTTATATAGAACTAAAAGACGAACAAAAAGAAATAATAGCAAAAATAAAAATAAATGTAAATGGAAAAGGAAACGAGACAGCAGCAAAAATAGTAGGAGGAGCCTACCACTTTGTAGCATTAAAAGGAAATGGAACAGTATGGACTTGGGGATATAATGCAAATGGAGAGCTAGGAGTAGGAGACAACACAAACAAAACAAAAGCAACACAAGCAATAGCAGAAGTAGAACAAAGTGATGGAAGCAAAGTAGACCAAAAAATAGAAGACGCAATAGATGTTGAAGCAGGAGCAAACCAAACATTAATATTAAGAAAAGATGGAACAGTCTGGGCAACAGGATATAATAATAAAG
>ERZ780151.1164-NODE-1164-length-20843-cov-3.233837_pt1 | contig 20843 bp, 13 predicted proteins | sample MGYA00510983_ERZ780151 | MGnify/ENA primary metagenome ERZ780151 (study PRJEB29588, sample SAMEA2144623) | human gut metagenome | biome: human gut; feature: human-associated habitat; material: faeces | place: Denmark | collected 2008/2010 ... | reverse complement strand
TGCGAGGCCGGCACAAGGCGCGGCCACTACAGTGGATATTCGTTGCTTGTCCTCGCTTGCGGACGCTCGAACGAACGTCTCTACAGTTAGGATGTATGGGGAATTGATGCTCGGTGATTGTTCGCTGTTGTACGGGCACCGGGATGGGGCCCTGCTGACCCACGTCAACAACCGCTATCTGTTGTGACTGTTTATGTGTCAGCCCCGAAGGGGTTGAATTCTCCATAACCCCAGTTTGGGCGAGCGGAGCGAGCACAGACTGGGGACACCAAGTGCCACTAATCATTCAGCCTCGAAGAGGTTGACTAGCATCTTTGATGCGCCATAAACAGAAGGAAAGCATGTCTGATGTTAACCCGATATGCTATCATTATAGATATCTCTCATCATAAGGCACTCCCAACTCCTCACATATTTTGATAAGTTCGTCATGAGTGCTTAAATGCTTATGATGATTCTTTTGATTGATGATGTATTCTCTTACCCTTTCCTTATGGCTCAAACTGACTGTACTCACAAAATACTCAGCCCCCCAACCGTCAAACTGGGGAAACTTATTCTTGTTTGACTTAAGCATCTTACTAGCCGCCGTCTTCAAATCTCGAACGAAATCAGATACAGAGATAGAGGGATGTATACTGACAAGAATATGCAGATGGTCTGGCATCCCATTCAGTCGATAGAGCTGACAATTATGAGATTTGATGAATGAGTAGATATAAGCATACAACTCACGCTCGTATTCCTCATTGATCGCCGGCCGACTGTGCTTCGTGCGAAACACTATATGGTATAGAAGGCTGGTGTAACTCATATATAACTGAATTTACGCATTCTGCTAGTCAACCTCTTCGAGGCTGAGTTTCTTTGTTTCTTCCTTGCCCCAGGCTGCGTCCGCTTCGCGTCCTTACCTGGGGTTACGGATGAGTGAGCCTCTTCGAGGCTCCGTATGCTTGTAATCTCAGGATGCAATCGGGCATAGGATGCCCACCGTCACGTGGCCTACATGCCAACAACGCTGTCTATATATCAGCCCCGAAGGGGTTGACTTATCCATAACCCCAGTTTGGGCGAGCGAAGCGAGAACAGACTGGGGACACCAAATGCCACTAACCTCTCAGCCCCGAAGGGGTTGACTTATCCATAACCCCAGTTTGGGCGAGCGGAGCGAGAACAGACTGGGGACACAAAATGCCACTAACCTCTCAGCCCCGAAGGGGTTGACCAGCATCTTTGATGCGCATAGCCAGATGCACGGCAAGTAGGCACCCCAGAAGTAGATGAGGCTTTGACACGTTGGTGAACGGACCCGGTGCGGTGCCCCTCCGCTTGCGGACGCACCAAGGTACGTCCCTACATTTAGGGTGTAATATATTGTTGGGCGTTGGAGGCTGGCCGTCTCGGTGCCCACACACCAATGACTGTCTAAATGTACATAAAAAACTGCGTGATTGTATATAAAACCCGATAACAATAGGGACTTACGGAAAACATGGGTGAGATGTGGGTGGAATATGGGTGAGATGTTTTCTGACATGTTCAGATTTACAAATTACTATGTATCAATACTTTAACCCATTGGGTGGAATGGGTGGAATAGAATTTACAGCATTTCTTTTTGAAATGGGTTATTCAGCATGGCAAAAAGGCCTTCCTTACAACGCAAAATAGGCATTATGACCTTGTAAAAATGGCCTTTTAAGAAAGCGATGCTGACATGCCGATGCATGAACGAGCCATACACCGCCCGGCCAAAGCACTTTGGATACCTCAACCGAAGAGTGTTTTCAGCACGTCGAGGCACTTCAGCTCCGGCATGTCGGGCACATGAAGCCTGTAATATCTCAGTGCCAGCTCGGTGACGCGGTTGCGGTCTTGCCGGCTCATCCTGAAGAGGTGCATGGTCTCGTAGTTCATCCTGAACAAGTAGTGCAACCGAGCCGCCTCATCACTGCGCAAGAAGTCCGGGTGAAGGGGCACCGTTCTGACGAAGCGAGCTTCACGCAAATCAAACAGACATCCAGGCACGAAGTCATCCAGATTGGGATAGAAGCCCACAAAGCGCGACAGCCTCAACATGAAGACAAGATGAAAGTTGGCATATCCGTCGGGTGCCACGTCGAGCCACGAGAGGCTCTCCACGATATAGAGAAAGAGCGGAGCGTTGCGCTGTTCGGACCGCGTCACATAATAAAGAAACTCCTGCAAGAAGAGCGCCAAAGCCCGCTTCACCGGGTGAAGGGCAATGCCAGGCATCTGCACGGCCATTCTCACGTCTCTGATGTGCTGTAAGTTCTTGCGCTCGCGATAGTCTATCACCAGCTCGAGCACCGACAGAGGCTGGAAGAACTGCTTCTTCACCTTGCCTTTTCCCGTCTTGGGAATATGCAGCAAAAAAGACATGCGACCGTATTCCTCGGTCAGCAGATCGGCCACAAACGAAGCCTCACCATACTTAATTGTGCGCAAAACAATGGCTCTTGTACGTACCAACATAGCGACAAAAGTACAAATTTACAGCGTTTTACGAAAATTTATTCAAGAAAATTTGGTAGGTTGCAAGAATTGTAATAACTTTGCACCCGCAAAATTGCGAAAGGGGTCCCTTCGTCTATCGGTTAGGACGAGAGATTTTCATTCTCTAAAGAGCAGTTCGATTCTGCTAGGGACTACAAAATAAGGACAGAAAAAAAAGAAAAAGGTTAAGATGGCAAATCACAAATCATCATTAAAGAGAATCCGCCAGGACAAGCAGAAGGCTCTGCACAACAAATATTACGCAAAGACAATGCGCAACGCAGTGCGCAAGTTGCGTGCCACAACAGACAAGGACGCAGCCATAGAGCTCTATCCAAGCGTTCAGAAGATGCTTGACAAGTTGGCTAAGGTGAACATCATTCACAAGAACAAGGCAGCCAACCTGAAGTCTAGCCTTACACGCCACATCGCTTCACTGGCTTAAGGACTGTCAGTCCTAATTAGGAAATGCAGGCTGTATCCCTTTTGGGACACAGCCTTTGTGCGTTTAGAAGCATCTTACCAAGCAGCGATTTTTTCGCTTTTTTTATGCCAAAATAATTCTGTATTTGCCTTATTTTTAGTATCTTTGCATACTATATTACTGAAAACAAACAATGGCAGACAATCAAAACATTGAGAATAACTACTCGGCCAGCAACATACAAGTGCTGGAAGGGCTTGAGGCCGTGCGCAAACGCCCAGCCATGTATATTGGCGACATCAGCGAGAAAGGCCTGCACCACCTCATCAATGAGACGGTAGACAACTCCATAGACGAGGCCATGGCCGGCTATTGCCACAATATCGAGGTGACACTGAACGAAGACGGCTCGGTGACCGTGGAGGATGACGGACGTGGAATACCGGTAGACGAGCACAAGAAGCTGCACAAGAGTGCGCTGGAAGTGGTGATGACCGTGCTGCACGCCGGAGGTAAGTTCGACAAAGGCTCGTATAAGGTGAGCGGCGGACTGCATGGCGTGGGCGTGAGCTGCGTAAATGCGCTGTCTACACACATGAAGTCGCAGGTGTTTCGCGACGGTAAGATATACCAGCAAGAATATGAAAAGGGAAAGCCTCTATACCCCGTAAAGGTTGTAGGCACAACAGACAAGCGCGGAACACGCCAGCAGTTCTGGCCAGACCCAACCATATTCACCACAACAACATTCAAGTGGGACATCGTGTCGAGACGAATGAGGGAGCTGGCTTATCTGAATGCAGGCATCAAAATAACGCTCACTGACCTCAGGCCCGACGAAGAGGGCAAGACCAAACAGGAGGTTTTTCATGCCAAAGACGGTCTGAAGGAGTTTGTGAGATACATAGACAGGCACCGCACCCACCTCTTCGACGATGTGATATACCTGAAGACAGAAAAGCAGGGCGTGCCCATCGAGGTGGCCATCATGTATAACACCGACTACAACGAGAACCTTCACTCTTATGTGAACAACATCAACACCATAGAAGGTGGTACCCATGTAACCGGATTCAGAATAGCGCTTACGCGCACACTGAAGAACTATGCCGACAACGACCCGCAGATTTCAAAGCAAATAGAAAAGGCCAAGATAGAGATATCGGGCGAGGACTTCCGCGAGGGTCTCACCGCTGTCATCTCCATCAAGGTGGCTGAGCCACAGTTTGAGGGACAAACCAAGACCAAGCTGGGCAACAGCGAGGTGGCAGGTGCCGTGCAGCAGGCCGTGGGCGAGGCTCTTACCAACTATCTGGAGGAGCATCCCGGCGAGGCAAAGATGATTTGCAACAAGGTGATACTCGCCGCCACGGCACGCATAGCAGCCCGTAAGGCGCGTGAAAGCGTGCAACGCAAGAGCGTGATGAGCGGAGGTGGACTGCCCGGCAAGCTGGCCGACTGCTCTATCAAAGACCCGAAAGAAACAGAGATATTCCTGGTCGAGGGTGACTCGGCCGGCGGTTCAGCCAAGCAGGGCCGTGACCGTTTCCATCAGGCCATACTGCCTTTGCGTGGTAAGATTCTGAATGTAGAGAAGGTGCAGCGCCACCGCGTGTTCGAAGCTGAGTCGGTGATGAACATCATTCAGTCTATCGGCGTGCGCTTCGGCGTTGAGGGCGAAGGCGAAATGGAGGCCAACACCGACAAGCTTCGCTACGACAAGATTATCATTATGACCGATGCCGATGTCGATGGCTCACACATCGACACGCTCATCATGACACTCTTCTACCGCTACATGCCCAAGGTGATAGAAGAAGGACATCTATACATCGCCACCCCACCACTCTATAAGTGCACCTGCAAGAACGTTTCGGAGTATTGCTACAACGAAGTTCAGCGTCAGGCATTTATAGACAAGTATGCCGCAGGCAACAAAAACGCCAGCAACATACATGTGCAGCGCTACAAAGGTTTGGGTGAGATGAACCCCGAACAGCTGTGGGAAACCACCATGGACCCCAAGACACGCCTGCTGAAACAGGTGAGCATAGAGAACGCGGCCGATGCCGACGAGATATTCTCCATGCTGATGGGTGACGACGTAGAGCCACGGCGTGAGTTCATAGAGAACAACGCCACCTACGCTAACATTGATGCATAACCTTAAAAGAATACTTTAAAAACCTTCAGGGGCAGGCCAGCAGCAGCGAACCTGTCCCTGATTTTTTACACATATAAAGCGTTAAACGATAAGGAAAAACACGAAAAGATGTTCTGAAACACAAGACAACAAGCCACAAATCCTTTTTTTTTCGTATCTTTGCAACCATTAATGACAAACAATGCATAACTATACCCTCCCACAAGAAACCAACGTAGCACAGGCTAAAAGCCTGTTGGCCGACAGTCATTATATTGATGACGACTTGCTGATACTTGATGAGATAAACGTAAACTCAATAAGTGAGAACGCTCTGCGAATGCAATGTCTCTTCATGGCACTGTGTACGGAGGGACACGCACGCTACTGTGTAGACACCAAGGAGCAGGAAGTAGAAGCGGGCGACGTGATGATTGTGAGTGAGGGGCAGGTGCTCAGCAACTATATGCTAAGCCCCGATTGCCGGGGTGTGGCACTGATGATGTCGTACGACTTTTATAATGACATCATCAATGAGATACATGAGCTGTCGGCCTTGTTTCTTTTCTCGCGCATGCACCCCGTCTTCAAACTCAACAAGAACGAGATGCACGACATGCTGAGCTATTTTTCGGCCATCCGGCAGAAGGTGAGCGACACATCACACCACTTCCGCCGCGAGGTGGTTATATCATTGCTCAAGGCGCTTATCTACGACACCAGCAACGTTATATACCGCATACAGACCCTCGAAGAGAAGCGGCCCAACCGTGCCGAGAGCATTTTCATGGCCTTCATCAAGCTTGTGGAAAAGAATTTCAGGCAAAAACGGCGTGTGGGATGGTATGCCAAGCAGCTGTGCATCACGCCCAAATACCTCTCAGAGACCGTTAAGCACATCAGCAACCGCACTCCCAACGACTGGATAGACAAGTATGTGGTGATGGAGATACGCGTCTTGCTGAAGAGCTCTAACATGAGTATCAAGGAAATATCGCATGAGCTTAACTTCCCTAATCAGTCTTTTTTAGGCAAATACTTCAAGGAACACGTGGGCATGCCGCCCTCACAGTTCCGCAGATCATGATGTCTGGCCTTCAAAAAGACTTCTATTCTATATAGCCCTGAGCCCTCAGCTGTGTGGCCAGGGCGAGCAGCTCGTCATACCATTCGCTGCCAAAGCGCCTGACAAGCGGTTCCTTGAGAAACTTGTAAAGGGGCAAATCGAGCTCCCTACCCTTTGACAGAGCATCCTTACAAATACTCCAACGATGATAATTCAAGCCCACGGTGCCGTCAGGAAATGTCTTTTCGCGAAGCGGATATAGGGCACACGAGATGGGTTTCACAAAGGTTGAGCGCCCCTCACGACAGGCTTTCTCGAGCGCGCAGAGGCAACAGCCTTTGTCATAACACGTAAAGACGCAGTCCTTGCCCTGCACAATGCTGGTCACCAGTTCGCCGTCGCGATCGGTGTAAGCTACGCCCTGACGGTCGATGACCGACTGTGCCGAGGCTGCCAAATCATGCCATACAATATCCAAAGAACCTTCTATTTGGCCGATTTCATCGAGAGTTACAGGAGCGCCCGCGTCACCTTCCACACAACAGGCGCCCTTGCACTTCTGCAAGTCGCAGCAAAACTTCACGGTGAAGATGTCGGGTGATAAGAGCACATTGCCTACCTGCATGATGTGCAACGTTTTTTCCGTCATGATAATCAATAAGAAAGAGGTGGCATTACCATTGTATAGGCTCTATGCCATGAGCCTTGAGATAGTCGTTACAGCGTGAGAAGTGATGATTGCCAAACCATCCTCCGCGGTTGGCCGACAGCGGAGAGGGATGCACCGACTCCAGAACGAGGTGCTTGGAAGCGTCGATAAGTGCCTTCTTAGAGCGTGCATAGCCGCCCCAAAGAATAAACACCAGGTGGCTGCGCTCTGCCGACAAGGCTCTGATGGCCGCATCGGTAAACTCTTCCCAGCCCTTGCGCTGGTGGCTGCCTGCCTGATGCGCACGCACCGTAAGCGTGGCGTTAAGCAGCAAGACGCCCTGCTTGGCCCAACGCGTAAGGTCGCCGTTGGCGGGCATCGGCGTGCCCAGGTCCATTTCTATCTCTTTAAAGATATTGATAAGTGAAGGTGGCATCACCACGCCCTGCGGCACAGAGAAGCTCAAGCCCATGGCTTGGCCCATCTCGTGATAAGGGTCTTGACCGATGATTACCACCTTCACCTTGTCGAAAGGACAAAGATTGAAGGCGTTGAACACCAGCTTTCCTGGTGGAAAGCACTGGTGGTGAAAATACTCCTGGCGCACGAATTGTGTCAAGTCTATGAAATACTGCTTGTCGAATTCGTTGCCGATGTGCTTCTTCCAGCTCGCCTCAATCTTCACGTCCATAGGTTATTCTTCTACGATATTGTCACTGATAAGGTTCTCGCCCGTCATATCCTCAGGCTGCTCCAGTCCCATGATGTGCAGGATAGAGGGAGCGACGTCGGCCAGACGACCGTTCTTCACCGTAGCAGAGTTGTTGTCTGTCACATAGATGAAGGGCACGGGGTTGAGCGAGTGAGCCGTGTTAGGCGTGCCATCGGGGTTGATGGCGTTGTCGGCATTGCCATGGTCGGCAATGATGATAGCCTCATAGCCATTGCGCTTCACAGCCTCTATCACGTCGTGCACGCACTGGTCTACGGCCCATACAGCCTTGGCTATGGCGTGATAAACGCCCGTGTGACCCACCATGTCGCCGTTGGCGAAGTTCACCACGATGAAGTCATACTGCTGTGTGTTGATGGCGCCCACCAGTTTGTCCTTTACCTCATAGGCACTCATCTCTGGTTTAAGGTCGTAAGTAGCCACCTTGGGTGAGGGAACCAGAATTCTGTCTTCGCCCTCGAACGGCTTTTCACGTCCACCGTTGAAGAAGAATGTAACGTGAGCATACTTCTCTGTCTCGGCAGTGTGCAGCTGCTTGAGGCCCTTGCGAGAGAGATATTCGCCCAGAGTGTCCTTAACGTTCTCTTTGGGGAAGAGCACATGCACGCCCTTGAACGATGCGTCGTAAGGTGTCATGCAATAAAACTGCAGGTCCTTAATGGTGTGCATACCCTCGTCAGGCATGTCTTGCTGGGTGAGCACCTGCGTGAGCTCCTTGGCACGGTCGTTGCGGAAGTTGATGAAGATAACCACATCGCCCTCTTGTATGGTGCCGTCTACCGTCTGATTGTTGATAGGCTTGATAAACTCATCGGTCACTCCCTCTTCATAGCTCTCCTCTACGGCCTTCACCATGTCGGTAGCTTGCTTGCCTTCGCCCTTTACGAGCAGGTCGTAAGCCTCTTTCACACGGTTCCAACGCTTGTCGCGGTCCATGGCATAGAAGCGTCCCACGATGCTGGCAACAGCCGCACCGTTTTTCTGGCACTCCTCTGTGAGGTCCTTGATGAAGCCTGCGCCGCTCTTGGGGTCGGTGTCACGACCGTCCATGAAGCAATGCACAAACACGTTCTTCAAACCATATTCCTTGCCTATCTCCACCAGCTTGTACAGATGAGCCAGTGATGCGTGCACGCCGCCCGTACTGGTCAGACCCATGAGGTGCAGCTTCTTGCCCGTCTTCTGTGCGTAAGAGTAGGCACTCACAATCTCTTTATTCTTCAGTATATCGCCTGACTGGCAAGCCTTGTTTATCTTAACCAGGTCTTGAAAAACAACTCTTCCGGCACCAATGTTCATGTGTCCCACCTCAGAGTTGCCCATCTGACCGTCTGGCAGACCCACATCCTCACCGCTGGCCTGCAGCTGTGAGTGAGCCTGAGTGGCGTAGAGATAATCCAGATAAGGCGTAGGAGTGTTGTAGATAACGTCACCTGCGCCGTGCTTGCCGATTCCCCAACCATCGAGAATCATTAGTAAAGCTTTCTTTGCCATAAAATTTATGTATTAAACGTTAAAATTTTCCGTGTGCAAATGTAATGCTTTTAGGGCGAAAAGCCAAAAACGAAATGATAAAAGCTATTAAATCATCAGGGCTTTTCGCATTCGTCAACAATGCCTGAGCCTGCCGTTCATCGCTGGTCGAGCACCCTTGCCGCATAGATGCCCATCTGATAGTAGCCCTCGGCATTGGGATGCAGCCAGTCGCTCTGCCAGTTACGGCGCATGGCATGTGGGTCTATGGGGTCGCGCATCAGCTCGTCAAAGTCTATCACGGCATCAAAATCCTTTGTCGTTCTTATCCAGTGGTTCACCGCCTCGCGTATCAGCTCATGCTCGATAGAATAATAACCGGACCCTTTCATCGGCGTTATGGTGGCTCCGTACACCCTCATGTGCAGCGCATGCGCCTTGGCTGCCATGACCTTATAAGCCTCTATGAGCCGTTGGGCCGTGAGAAGGCCGTCGCGAGAAGTACCTATGTCGTTGATGCCCTCGAAGATGATGACGCGCTGCACGCCGCGCTGCATGAGCACGTCGCGCTCAAAGCGTTCTTTGCCAGGCGCACCCAGCCCCACAGAGAGCACGCGGTTGTTGCCTATACCCAGGTTGAGCACGCCCACCTTGCCCAGTCGGTGGCTGCGTGAGTGCTGCATCAGATAGAGCGACTCGGCCATACGGTCGGGCCAACGGTTCTGCGCGTTGGTGGTAGAGTTCTTTCCGTCGGTGATGGAATTGCCCAGTATGGCCACCGCCGAGGCTTTGGCATCAGCCACGTCTATGGCACTGATGTTGAACCAGTGGTCTTCACGAAAGGCCTTAGAGAAGTCGGCCGACGGCCGTGTCGCGCCTTTCAGAATATAGGTTGTGGTGCGCGAGCCCATGTGCACCGTGGGTTCCTTGGGCGCACGAACATAGTTGATGGTTATGGAGAGTCGCTGCAAGGGCTTGAGATGATAGCGTATAGGGTCAGAAAATACGTTTCTGCCCGATGGAATGGTCACTTTTCGCTTGCCACCAAACTTCAGATAGGTGGCCGTATGCTCAAAAATCTGATAGGAGGCACCTGCTTCGGCTATGTAGACAGAGGCTATCTCAACGGGTTCGCGACTCACCTCATTAGAGAGTTGCAGGCGTAGGATGTCGCCGCCTATGCTCACTTTCACCACCTGGCGCACCGAGCGGTCGGTCATTTGGTTATTAAAGGGCATGAACCGACGGTCTACCGGCTGCGGCGCGCACGCCCATGTGCCCACCCACCGGTAAGGTTGAGCATCGGCAAGCGCAGCCCATAACAAAAAGAAAAAAAGGATGTATCGTCTCATTATCTATTGATTACGCCTGCAAAATTACATACAATAATCCATAATGAGCCCCTGACTATGTTTAAAAAAGTATATCAAAGTCCGTCTCACTTGTGATTTTTGTCGCCCGGATGTACTATTTTGTCACATCGACAGCCACTGCCCCACCCCATCCCTTCATAGTCTGAGCAGGGCGTGAGCTTGCCTGCCACTACGTAAAAGACCGGCTTTCAGCCTGGCAAACAAGCCCTTAGCCGGCTTTAAGAACCACGCTTCGGCGCACAAGTCGCAGCTTCCGGAAGGCAAAAACGTGAACCTATAACGGCAGAGGTAAAGGTTACAACGTTGAACAAAAAGTGATAATAATCTAAAAAACGAAAAAATATTCGGCAAAATTATGGGAAATAAAATATATTATCGTATCTTTGCAGCACAAAAACAACAACTTTGGTATCAAAAATCTAGCATATCCTTCATCGCAGAGCGCGATACGGAATGCCGGAACTAACATAAACGAGAACAACAAGAGTACCTTTCATACTTGCAGCCGTGACAAGCAACAAGAGGAAGACGTAATTCTTTATTCAAGTTTTCATGATTTTTAGACAAAAAGAAATGTATTTATAGATGGTTTTTAATATTCGTCGGCAGCAAATAGCGACTATTACCCTGCCGCAACTCTCTTTTTTTGAGAGTGGACTTTTTATTAGACGGATGTCTTTATTAAGTTTACAGGAAAATAGGATTGCCTGGCGAGGCAATCCTAATTTCTTTTTCAGCACCCCCGAACACAACTAACAGCTTGCCAGAATGCCCATTTGGGGTGGTCAAAGTGCCTGTTTTGCATTGCAAGAACGGCCGTTTTGCTTCGCAAAAGAGCCATTCTTGTCAAGGCATTGGTTATCAACTGATTATCTATATGCTTTAAGACACGAAGTCTACGTACTTGCCTGCACGTCACTTTCCCTTTCTGAAGTCGAACAATTCTGAGTCGCGATGCTCCTTGCCGATGATTTTCTCCATGTGCTTCACTACATCAGGATGCTCTGCGGCCACATTATGGTCTTCGTGAATGTCGGTCGTCAGGTCGTAAAGTTCGGTCACGGTGCGCTCCGGATGGCTCACCTGCAGCTTCACCAGCTTCCATTTTCCCCATCTCACGGCCTGCTTTCCGCCCTGCTCATGAAACTCCCAATACAGGTGGTCGTGAGCTTTAGATGGCTTGCCACCGTCAAGCAATGAGCTGAACGACAATCCGTCGGTGTGCTTATTGCACTTGGCGCCTGCCAGAGAGGCAAAGGTGGGCATCATGTCCCAAAAGGCCACAAGGCGGTCGGAGGTTGTTCCGGCACTTATATGGTGTGGCCAGACGGCCAGCATAGGCATCCGGATGCCCCCCTCGTAGAGGTCACGCTTCACGCCGCGATATTGTGCGTAGCTGTCAAAATAGTCGGGATTGGCTCCGCCCTCACGGTGCGGCCCGTTGTCGGAGGTAAAAATCACGAGGGTATTGTCGGCTATGCCCTCTTCCTTGAGCACCCTCATCACGTCGCCCACATACCGGTCTAACCGCGTCACCATGGCGGCAAAGGCAGCCAAGGGTCTACGCTGCGAGCCATAAGCACCGCGGCGATTGGGATTAGCCTCAGCAAACGGTTTCTCGCACGAGTCGGGTATGATGCTGGCATAATAGCTGAACACGCTGTCTTCAGGCAGTCTGAGCTCGGCATGAGGCAGGGTGTAAGAGAGGAAGGCAAAGAAGGGCTCATGCGCATGTTGCCTGATGAACTGCAGGGCACGGGCATGTATGGTGTCGGCAGAATACACGTTCTCCTGCTGGTTGGCATTCATGGGCAGGTCTACACGTTTAAGATTGTCCCACAGATGGTCGGGATAGTAGTCGTGAGCCAGCGTCTGACAGTTGTAGCCAAAGAAGTTGTCGAAGCCCACACGCGTTGGGTCGGAGGTTGAACCTGGATAGCCCAGCCCCCATTTGCCGAAGCATCCTGTGGCATAACCGGCATCGTGCAGCATCTGCGCCAGGGTATACGTTCCCTCAGGCATAGCCACCTGCCCCTCGGGGTCGTGCCTCAAATTGCCGCGAATGAAGGTGTGTCCGGTGTGAAATCCGGTGAGCAACGACGCTCTCGATGGTGCAGACACTGCCGTACCGGCATAAGCCTGCGTGAAGGTGAGCCCATCGTGCGCCATACGCTCCAGGTTAGGCGTGCGAATGATGCGCTGCCCGTAAGGCTGTATGTCGCCTATGCCGAGATCGTCGGCCAGTATAAACACGATGTTAGGACGTTCCTTGCCGGTGCTTCGCACCTTTTGCGCCACAGCGGGCACTGCCGTCAGCATACCGCATAGACCGCACGATATGCTTAATGCTTGTTGTCTGTTCATAGATTTGTTTTTAATAGATTAGCGCAAAGATAAGCAATTATAGCTTAAAATGCCAACATACTTATTGGAGTTTATACTTTTTTAAATGTAGAGCAAGACCATCTGCCACAGCGATGGCATGACGCATTGTTTCTTGACAAACCATCATCCTGACGAATGCCCCCTATGTTCAGCCCGAGGCGGAATTGTAACGGATTAAGCCACTTGTACATTACGTGTTGCGCTTGCCCCCTTTTTCAGCTTTCAGGACAGTAAGGACAAAGCGGAATATTAATGACAAAAAGCCGCTGATATTTTTACATCCCTTCGACAAAAAATTACGATACTTCTTTCTTAATATAATAAGGTATAATGATATTGATAGGCTTGATTGTGTTAAATACACTTAACAAAAGCATGATTTGCTATCTTCACTTTACAACTATCCGATGATTTTTGTTACTTTTGCGGTACGATTTGACACTTATTCTGTTAAAAAGGCAGATAAATGACAACTCGTATATAAGACTAGAGACTAAAACAAGCAATAGGTAAGCAATATCGCCGAATGAATATAGCAATAACAATATAGTAACGAAATAGAGGAAAAAGTAAATGAAACGAAAATTTAGAATTGCGCATGCGCCCTGTGGCTGGGTGTGCTTGCTGCTTATCTTGTTGGGGTGCCTGCAAGCGCAGGCCCAAGACACGAAGGTGGATCCGGTGAACCCTGAGTGGACGTTTACCCCATCGCAGCTCGTGGTTACCGTAGGCCAGCTGAATGTACCAAAACCAACGCTGTCTGTGACAGACAAATCAGGAAAGTCTATTCGCGGAAAGTTTGTTGAGTCTTGGAGCATCCAGGAAGCCAGCACTGAGATTACCGAGGACAACCGCGTCAAGTATGTAGACAACACCACCGGCTCGAAGGTGAGCAGGCTCTACGGGTTGGAGTCCATCGGCGATACAGCCGGTACATTCACCGTCGTAGACGTGCTCACGCCACAAGAACGGTATGCAAAGGACTACAACAGCGTAACGGTAAAATACACCGTAACGGTGAAGTCGCCCGAAGTAACCGCCGAATACTACAACGGCTCTACGCTTCTAAAATCAGGATCTGCATTGCAGATTTATAAATACGGGGGGGATAAGTACACCTCCATTCCTGTGCCCACCGCCAAGTTGTATTATAAGCTTGACAATTCTACCTATGACGTAACGTCCTATTACGACTGCAAGCCTGCCGTTACTGAAGGCTTCTCTATCGACGGCAACAACAACATCACAGCCACCAAGGTTGGCGACGGCACACTGACCATCACCGCTACACCTAAAGACGATTACAAGGCGATGTTAGGCAGTAACACCATCACAACCACTGTAAAATTGAACTGCTCCGTACACGATGGGAAGATAAAAACCTACATCTCTTTTGCAAAGCACGAACTGGATACTTACAAATTTCGCAACAACCAAGACAAAGACAGAATCAACACACCCGATGTCATAGTAAAGGATGAGTATGGCAATGATATCACCAGCTTGGTTAACACATCGAATGTGGATTGGAAGAATACTGCTCAAAATGTTTTTAAGAATTTCAGTCAGGATCCTCATGACGCCATCAATGAAACAAACGTCTGGTATGGAACCCTAAAGTCAGACAATACCAATACGGTAAACGTCGGAACTATGCATGACAATTCAAAGAAACTATATGGCTCTATTCAGTTTGGCCGCCCTGACGACTATATCATCACGGTAAATGTCAACCTGAGCAATACCGATCTGTATGAAAAGCCTGTTGCTGATCCTAATTTCACTGCTTTGACGGTCAACGGACAATTCTATAACGCCAATGGCGATGCGCCTTACTCTAAGGAAAACACTTACACCGTTGCTTCCAACCAGTTGCTCCTGCGTGTGCATAAGCGAGTGCCTACCATCAAGCTTACGCCAGACCCGAGCACAATAGAGTTGGCTGAGGGGTACACCATGACGGCATTCAACCGCTTTAACATCATTGGTGAGATAAAAGACCCCTATACCTCAGACCCTACAGAAACAAAAAGCTTTGATAATAACGACTTCCATTACAGGTTCTTCCTGCCCGACAATATGGTTTATGGCTCAGATGCCGCAAAGAAAGAATCTAATAATGTCACACTGGAAGTAACTACAAACGCTCCATCAACAGCTTGTAATGAGTGGGTGCCGGCCTATCACAATGGCGTGATACAGAAGAACGACGATGGCACGACCAAGATGGAACTGATGCATGGTACTTATTATGAGAGTTGGAAAGGCTATAACAACGAAGATTTCAAAATGGTGTTCCACCTTCCTGAAGGTGGGGAAAGTGCCGAAAATGTACCAATCATTTACTCTATCGTGCCTTGGAACCCAATTGTAATGGACGTAGGCATATCCGGTTATTATAATTTCAAGGTTGTAAAGAAAGAACCTACCCACTTTGTCATCGATCCCAAGCAGCAGGTAACAGGTACCGGCGGCACTGTGCCGTGCCCGAGCATTGCCATACACGACCAGTTTGAAGCAGACATCACAGACCTCTTCAACGTAACGCGCGCCAAGGCTGACAACAAGGACAGCTACACGCTTAACGAAGACGGCTCTGTAACATCCGGCACTGCGGGAAGCTACAACGTCAACGTCAACGGAACCCTGAAGGATGCTACCAGCGCTACTTCCAACGGCCGCTTCTTCGAGAATCCGGCTTCAGACAGCTACACTGTCGTATTCAAGGGAACATCACCGGGCAGCATAGGTACCTACGAGATTATCTATGACGATAAAGAGTTTTCTGATGATGCCACAACCAAGGCCAAGAGCAAGATGGGCAAGCTGCACTTCATCACTACAGGCGACTTCTTCCCTGGCACAACAAGCTACGGCGAGGTGCCGGGCATCAACATCACCTTTGGTAGCGCCGAAGATGCTGAAAACCCGTGGAGCATCCAAACCGGCGGTGGAGGTCCAGCTGCCAATCCCGACAACGACAAGGACAAGGATGAAAATGGCAATAACTCGATGGAGTATATCGAAGGCGATGTGGTGACGATAGACGCCAACACCCATCTGCCCACAGCCGGCTGCTTCCTGAAGATATATGCCATCACCAACGGATGGCTCACCATAGACAGCAAGTTCCTCAGCCATAAGGATGAGGAGGGCAAGACGCCGGAGCATTACATCCTCGTCAACGCCTCCACCATGGAGATGCAGCAAAGCAAAACCTTTACGGAAGATTTCTATGGAGAATATACATTCCCGAAGGCACTGCTGGCTGGCAACACCTATTACCTCTACACCAAAGACGGACAGATGAGATTGCACGGCCTGAACTATACTCCGGCATTCATAGACCCCGTTACCGACAAAAAGCCATGGACCACGCCGGGTGCCCTAGACGACAAACCTGTAACCGTGTCGTCGGCATTCGTCAATGGCTACACGGGCATACTGCCTACACTCACCATGCACCGTCCTAACGAAAACGTGTCATGGCACTGCCTCGACGTTCGTGACGGCAGCACGTCTACGTCTGTCAGTGACATTCAGGAGTATACCAACAACGCTGCCAAGCATGTTTATGTTGGTCAGACCGACGGAATCATCTATCCCAAAGCTCTTACCTCTGAGGCTCCTCTCAATAACTCGAGCCGCGAGAACAGCGATGCCTACAGCCGTGTGTACATCTACGGTAAGGTGTTAGGACAGAAGAAGAATGAAGGACAGGTGATGAAGAAGCCGGGCTACTGGCTCTTCATCGGTGACATGCCCACCTATATCGTACAGGAGGGCGAGACCCACGATCAGGAAGACCGCGTGTCGACAACCAACATCCCCACACGTATCTGGATGAAATTCGGCGGATGGCAGTGGGCTCCGGAGTCTGATTATCCTTACTATAAGGACAACGTGTCGGAGAAAGGATGGCTCGCCGACGGATGGAAGACAGCCAAGATGGACTCTGTAGGCCGCAACAATCAGACCATAGACGGTTTCCACTTCACGACATGGGGCGAGCAGAACCCCTCTGACGAGACTGTAAAGGGCTGGGACAAGGGCAAACGCAACACCTTCAACCTGCCGGTACGTGGCACCTACCTGAAATTCGAACCTGAGGAGAGCGGACAGCTCTTTGTCTACCTCTGCCAAAACGGTATGACAGATATCTCAAAGAATGATGACGCAGCCCGTCTGAAAAAGAACGGACCGTGGCTGCGACGCCGTGCAGTGTATATTGTAGATGAAACCGGAAAGCCCGTGGCCATCGACGATATGGGCGGATGGCATGTAGGTAACGACTGGAACCAATATGTCAATGCCGGCCAGACCAATGCCGACCGGTATCCTGGCTATCACAACTTGTGTCTGAACTACTATTGCGACGGCATGACGCGCTGCGCTTGGAAATATGACGGCACCAATGAGCTGAAAATCTCCACTGCCGACCCTGCCACAGCAACCGGCGATGCCAAGAAGTACAGCTGGTTTAGTGCCTACGACCGCGACAACGACGGCAAGCTCTCGACAACAGAGCAGGGCAACCTCGATGCTGACATAAATAAGATATATGACTGGTGGACTACTGACAGCTATTCTTACGACAAGACCGTCGATGGGAAACACCTTACCAGCTCGCTGAGCCATGCCAAGCTCGACGGCCCGCTGGAGGTTCTTCAACTCTCCGACTCCAGTTATGTGCTGCCCACCAAGGGCTATGTGCGCTACACCTTCCATGTGCTCGCCGGAAAAACCTATTATGTGTTTGCTACGGGCTCTAAGTTAGGCTTCTGCGGCTTCGGCTTTCTGCCTGTCGGCTATCAAGGCAATTCTTCTAAGTGGACAAATGCCGGAACGCCGAATGAGTATGGCGAGTTCTCTGATGAAGTATATGCTAATTTGCCCGAAGTGTCGGACGACATCTACAAGCCCGGCAACACCGGAAACACACGCCTGATGGGCGGTGAGGCCACTCTGGATGTCACCAAGAAGGCAACAGAAGAAGGCAGCTATGACAAGTTTGCCAAGAGCGGCTTCGGCGGCAATAACAGTACAGCAGGCAACACCACAGAGGGCACCACAACCAAGGCACGCGACTTTGTAAACGTAACGCTCAAGCGCACCTTCCGCAACAAGCGCTGGCACGGCATCTGCCTGCCCTTCTCGCTCTCTGAGACACAAATGCACAAAGTGTTCGGCGATGATGCCGTAGTGATAACCTTCGACAGCATCATGGCAACAGGCGACCAAGAGCGCGCCATACACTTCACGCAACACTCTAATCAGCTCATGGAGGCCGGCAGACCTTACTTCATCCGTCCCAGCTGGTCGGACAAGAGTGACGGTGAAGATGTATCAAATCTAACCTTCAGCCACGTGACGTTCGAGAACAAGGATGCCATGTCGCTGGTTTGCTACAACGAGGGTGTGAAAAAGGTGCACGAAGACTATCAGAAAAAAGCAGCCGCAGAAGACAAGAACATCTTCACCTATAAGATAACGGGTGTGTATGACAAGACCCTCATTCCCTGGTACAGCTACTTCATGCGCAACAGTGTGAAAGCTGATGAAAACAAGCTCTATCGCATTGTGCCTCAATCAGGCTCTGATGACAAGGGTGCTTATCTGCCGGGCATGAACGTTTATCTCTATCCTTACTCTGCTGATGTCTCAGGCTCAGAACTCGTCACCACAACAGACAATCCAGCCAAGATGGCCTCGTTCTGGATAACAGGAGCTGAGGTGGCTGGCGGAAGCACTACAAGCATAGACCAGCTGGTTGACGAGATAAACACCGAAGCCACCAGCTTTGTGTCGGGCGTTTATGACCTGCAGGGCCACTGCGTTCGCACAACCAACAACTTAAAAGGCTTGCAACCCGGCATATATATCATGGGCGGTAAGAAGTATGTAATAAAATAAAAAGGAAGTGATGAAAACAATAAAGAAAGAATATACGGCTCCTTGCACCATCGTATGTAAGATGCAAATGGAGGGCGTGATGGTTTCTGCCAGCAAACTCTCTTTGTCTTACAAGCACGACAACGTGCTGTTTGAAGCCGACAAGCAAGTCAACGTCAATGATATCCCTGTCCCTGCTACGGCAGGCGACTTCCAAGTGGTGGGTGGCAGCGACTTGCCCGCAGCCAAGAAGAACAACCTTTTTTATGACGAAGAGTAAACTATGTGCCGCCCTATCCTACTGCTCAGGTGGGTAAAGCAGCATGATCTATAACCAAAAGGCATCCGGATAATGAGTTCGGATGCTTTTTTTATTACTTCCTGACAAGACTGACAACACACGCCATACGCCACCAACAGTATGCACCGGCCTCTCAACCTGGCCTGATGCGCACCTTAACGGTAGAATAACAAACGAAAAAGGTAGAGAAGAATGGGCAACAAATAGAGAATTTTAAGTAACTTTGCAACTTGGTTATATACATACAGGCAGGAGGATAACAACAGAGAATGGCAACAGGCAACAACAGTGTAGACATGCTGCACGGACCGCTGCTGGGCAAGATGCTCAAGGTGGCCATGCCCTTTGCTGCAAGCAACGTCTTGCAGCAGCTCTTCATATCCATAGACGTGGCCGTGGTGGGCCACTTCGCCTCAAGCGAGGCTCTGGCTGCCGTGGGGGCCAACACCTTTCTCATCAACCTGCTCATCAATCTCTTCGTAGGCATAGCCGTAGGAGCCAATGCCGTCATCGCCATGGCCATAGGCGCACGCGACCGTCATCGCATACGCGATGCCGTGGGCACCACCTACGTGCTGGCTGTGGTGGGCGGACTGCTGCTCAGCATGGTGGGCATCACACTGGCTCCCGTCGCCTTGGGATGGATGGCCACACCAGCCAACATCATGAAGGATGCCACGCTCTATCTGCGGGTGTATTTCCTGAGCATTCCCTTCTTCTTCATCTTTAACTTTGGGGCAGCCGTTCTGCGCAGCAAGGGCGACACCAAACAACCGCTATACATCCTGCTCATGGCTGGCGTGGTGAACACCTTATGCTGCTTGCTCTTTGTAGTGGCTTTGCACTGGGGCGTAGCCGGTGTGGCCGGAGCAACGGGCATGGCCAACATCTTCAGCGCGGCATGCATCGTGAGGTCACTGCGACGGGAAAGCGGACCGTTCAGATTGCAGATGTCACGCCTGCACGTCAACCGGCGCTCACTGCGCAACATCCTGGCCATTGGCATACCCACAGGACTGCAAAGCATGCTCTTCTCCTTCAGCAATGTGTTTGTGCAGACAGCCATCAACGGCTATGGCTCGGCTGCCATAGCAGGCTCGTCGGTGGCACAAAATTTCGAGTACTACTGCTACTTCATCATCAACGCCTTTACCGGCACTGCCGTGACCTTTGTGGGTCAGAACTACGGGGCGGGGCAGCTCAAACGATGCCGCACCGTGTTCTGGCTGTCACTGGGTGGAGCCATGGCAGGCTGTCTGGCAGCCAACATGACATTCTTCTGCGGTGCCGACTTCTTTCTGTGGCTCTTCACATCCGACCCTCAAGTAACACACTTTGCCTATCAACGCATGGCCTGCGTGCTGGTTTTTCAGTGGATAGCGTCAACCTACGAGATACCGGCAGCATGTATGAGAGGATACGGCCATGCCGTTGAACCCACGCTGATGGCCATATTCGGCACGTGCATATTCCGACTGGGATGGATATTCTGGATATGCCCCGTGCTGCCGGGCTTCAACCACCTGATGATTGTCTACCCCATATCATGGGTGCTCACGGGCATCATCATGACCTCTGCCTACATATTGTTGCTGCGCCGACCGGAACTGCGAGCAACACAACATTAAAACAACCTGCAAACTTTTCAATGTGTTGTTGAAAATCCCAACCTCATCCAACCCGTAGGGACGCTCGTTCGAGCGTCCGCAAGTGAGGAACGAGCGAATGATTATCAATAGTTATGTTTAATAATATGCACAAAATACGCCCACAATTCAATTGCGATGGGATTTTGAATACGCCAACCGCCCTTGTGCCGTTTGAAACTGGGCCCCTCATTGATTGCTCTCCGCTTGCGGACGCACCAAGGTACGTCCCTACATTTAG
>ERZ780151.1158-NODE-1158-length-20943-cov-6.953131_pt1 | contig 20943 bp, 23 predicted proteins | sample MGYA00510983_ERZ780151 | MGnify/ENA primary metagenome ERZ780151 (study PRJEB29588, sample SAMEA2144623) | human gut metagenome | biome: human gut; feature: human-associated habitat; material: faeces | place: Denmark | collected 2008/2010 ... | reverse complement strand
GGCGGCGTCCATGTATAAGGCATTTCTTCAGACCGGAGATACGGAGCGAGCTGCCAGAGAAAAGGAGAAGATGGATGCCGCATATGAAGAAATGGGTGACTGGAATATTGCAGCGGACAGCATCAGGGAGAGACTTGGACTGGACTGACAGATTTGCTGTAGGAATACCTGCGATATTACTGGCAACCTGTCAGACAGTGGGATGCCGGATCAGTATAGAATACCATACTTCCGTACATAGAACGATGCAGTCGTGGCTGGAACAGGTCCCTATGGCAGGCTGGATTTTGTGGTGGATAGCAGAGACATTACTTTTTGGACAGATGCTGCGATGGCTGTTTGTGCATGCAGGGAGAGACAAGGCAGTTCAGGAGGACGGTATCGGGAAAGGTATCGGAAAGAGAATATTTTTGATTTTTGCAGGATTGTTGATAGCCTGGCTGCCGGTGCTCCTTTCCAATGATCCCGGATTTTATAATTATGATATTTATGGGCAGGTGCCTCAGGTGATGTATCCGGAGGTGCCGTATAATACACACCATTCGTTACTCAGCACGTTGGTCATGGGAGGCGTTATCACATTAGGATACCGGATCTTCGGGACGATGGAGAAGGCAGTATTTCTTCACTCCTGCTTCCAGATGATACTTTGTGCGGCGGCCTTTTCCTACAGTCTGGATTTCTGGTATCGGCGATTGAATAAATGGCTGTTGGGAGTCGGATTTTGTTTTTATGCTTTTCTGCCGACGATTGCCTTGTTTTCCGTCAGTACGACCAAGGATGTGGTATGCTCTCTGGCACTTTTTATTGCATTTCACCTGTTGTATGAATTGTATGAGAATACGGAGGGATTTTTTCGGAAGAAAGAGAAAATCGCAGCATTATCGTGCAGCCTGATCGTGGGAGCGCTGTATCGGAAAAATGTAATTTATGCGGTTTTTCTTTATCTGGTGTTGTGCGCGGTTTTCTGTAAAAAGCAGAAAAGAAAGATCATTTCACTGTTTGCGGGAACGATTCTGCTGACCATGCTATTGTCTGTGGGAATGGAAACTCTGCTCCATGCGGGAAAAGGTTCCGCGGTAGAGGCTCTGTGTGTACCGCTCCAGCAGATTGCAAGGGTATATACAGATAAGGGAGAAGCGGCGTTTGACAGTGAGGAATTGCAGCTGCTGGATCAGATCATGGACAGAGAACAGTGGTCACAATATAATCCGTTTCTGGCAGACCGGATCAAAAATTATGTGAATAATGAAGAACTTCTTCAAAATAAGTGGGAGTATCTGAGACTATGGTTCCGAAAAGGATGGCAGTATCCGGGATGTTATCTGAGAGCCTTTCTGGATAATACGTATCAGGCCTGGTATCCGGGGACATCGGTTGTGGATGATCCGGATGGTGATATTTATTACTTTGATTTCGAGGGAAGAAATGTACTGGAAATGAAGACGATCAGTTCCCGGCTGACAGAATTTTATCGTAAGATATCGCTGGAATATTATTACCAGAAAATTCCAGTGATCCGTGCGTTGTTTGCAATCGGCACCTATTTCTGGCTGGCAGTGATCCTGTTTTTCTACGGTATCCGGCGGCGGAGGGCAGAGATATGGAACAGCTGGCTGTTGGTTCTGGCACTGTGCCTTACGGTCTTTCTGGGCCCCATATCCCTGGTGCGTTATTATCTGCTTTTATTTTATGCAGCTCCGGCAGGTATCTTCTTATTAGCAGATAGACCTTGACAAATCCCGGAAGCATGCACTACAATTACTTGCATACGACAATGACGATGAAAAGGATCAGTACGATCGGAAAGCATCCCAGAGAGAGGGGAAGGACACGGTGACGTGCGGCTGGGAACCCCTTATGACAGAGGATCGGAAACCTCCCTTGGAGTCCTGTGCGAGACGCAATGTACCTGGAAGCGGCGAAGCACAGCGTAGAACCGGCGTTAACGGTGACAGAGCAGGATACATATTTGTATCAATCAGGGTGGTACCGCCGAGTGATCGGTCCCTTTTTCGGGAGCGATGACCCGGCGTTTTTCGTTTCCGTAGATCGTATGAGCAGTTTATTTTCAGAAAAAGAAAAGGAGAGAGAAAATGGCAGACAAGAAAATGGTAGAAGCGATCACTTCCATGGAAGAAGATTTCGCCCAGTGGTATACCGATGTAGTGAAGAAGGCAGAGCTGTGTGATTACACTAGCGTAAAAGGATGTATGGTGATCAAGCCCGCGGGCTATGCGATCTGGGAGCTGATCCAGAAGGAGCTGGATGCAAGATTCAAAGCAGTAGGAGTACAGAATGTATACCTTCCCATGTTCATTCCTGAGTCCCTGTTGGACAAGGAGAAGGATCATGTAGAAGGTTTCGCACCCGAAGTAGCATGGGTTACCCAGGGAGGATTAAACGAGCTTCCGGAGAGACTCTGTGTCAGACCTACTTCAGAGACCCTGTTCTGTGATTTCTATAAGAATGACATCCATTCCTACAGAGACCTGCCTAAGGTATACAATCAGTGGTGCTCCGTGGTACGTTGGGAGAAGGAGACCAGACCTTTCCTGCGTTCCCGAGAGTTCCTGTGGCAGGAAGGACATACCGCACATGCTACCGCAGAAGAATCTCAGGAGAGAACACTGCAGATGCTGAATGTATATGCGAAGTTCCTGGAGGAGGTTCTGGCTATCCCCGCGATCAAGGGACAGAAGACCGAGAAGGAGAAATTCGCAGGTGCAATTGCAACCTATACGGTAGAAGCACTGATGCATGACGGCAAGGCACTGCAGTCCGGTACCAGCCATAACTTCGGTGACGGTTTCGCCAAGGCTTTCGGCATCCAGTTCGCAGACAAGGACAATACTTTAAAATATGTACATCAGACCTCCTGGGGTATGACCACCCGTCTGATCGGTGCACTGATCATGGTACATGGTGATAACGAAGGCTTGGTGATCCCTCCCCGTGTGGCACCCATCCAGATCTGCATTGTACCCGTTATGCAGAAAAAGGAAGGCGTTCTCGACAAGGCGTATGAGCTGAGAGATCGCCTGGCGAAAGATTTCCGTGTCAAGGTAGATGACAGTGACAAGACCCCCGGCTTCAAGTTCGCAGAGGCTGAGATGAGAGGTTATCCGATCCGTGTGGAGATCGGTCCTAAGGATATCGAAGCAGGCAAGTGTGTGATCTGCCGCCGTGATACCAGAGAGAAGACCGAGGTGGCTCTGGAGGAGCTGGAGACCAAGGCAGCCGAGATCCTGGAGACTATGCAGAAGGAAATGCTGGAGAGAGCAAGAGCACATCGCGACAGCCATACCTATGTAGCACACAACATGGAAGAGTTCGAGCAGATCTTCAATGAGAAGTCCGGATTCGTCAAGGCTATGTGGTGCGGATGCCGGGAATGTGAAGATCGGATCAAGGAAAAGCTTGCGGTTACCAGCCGCTGCATGCCTTTTGAACAGGAACAGATCGCAGATACCTGCGTATGTTGTGGAAAACCTGCGAAAAAGATGGTATACTGGGGAAGAGCATACTAAGATATATATAACTATTCGGAGTGAATGCGATTCTGAATAGTTATGATAATATTAATAAGGCAGATGAAGACGCAGGCCGGTAGTATTGCTACAGGGTCTGCGCCTTATTTTTCAATGATAATGCTCGGAAATGAGGAAAAATATGATCTATAATACATTTGAAATGCATCAGGAGGGATCCCTTCCGGGAGCACATTTAGTTACCTATATTCAGGAGTATTCGGATGCAATGGCAATTAACGACAGACCTCTGATCCTGTTGTGTCCGGGAGGCGGCTATACCAGAACCTCCGACAGAGAGGCAGAACCCATGGCACTGAAATTCCTGGCGATGGGATATCATGCGGCAGTGTTGCGCTATTCCTGCGCCCCTGCGGAATATCCTACTTCCTTAAAGGAACTGGCTTACAGCATCAAGTTCCTGCGGGAGCACGCGAAAGAGTGGCACATTGATCCCCACAAGATCGTAGTGGAAGGATGTTCTGCGGGAGGACACCTGGCAGCCAGCCTTGGTGTGTTCTGGGATGAAGATTTCCTGGCAGAGAGCCAGGGACTTTCCGCTTCCGAGCATGAGCTGCTGCGTCCGGACGGACTGCTGTTATGCTATCCGGTCATCACTTCCGGAGAGTTTGCTCACAGAGGATCTTTTGAGAATCTGTTAGGCAGCAGACAGGAAGAACTGGGAGAGAAGCTGTCCCTGGAGAAACAGGTAACAAGTAAAGTGCCGAAGACTTTCATTTGGCATACCTTTGCGGATCAGTCGGTACCGGTGGAAAATTCGCTGCTGTTTGTCAGCGCTCTCCGCAGAGCGGGAGTGCCCACAGAATTCCATATGTATGAAAAGGGTGCCCACGGACTGGCACTGGCGGATAAGCTGACAGAGACCAACGATGGCAGAGCCGTACAGGAGGAATGCACCTCATGGATCCGGTTGGCGCATACCTGGCTGGAGAGCCTTTTTGCAGGAGATGTGGAAGACGGGCTGCACGCACAGGGCAGAGAATGGTAAGAATAGCAATAAGAGAAAATGAAAACGCAAGGAGCAGTCATGGAACAGGCAGATACGATCATTCAGATCCCTCATTTCTACGGAAGTCTGAAGGGAATGCAGGACAAATTTGATAAATATGCAAGGCAGGATGCGTTCGCCGGATCCACCAGAGAGGAATGGGAAGCCTGGAAGGAGACTTCCAGAGAGACATTAAAAGACCTCCTGGGGTGGAAATACATGGAGTCCTGTGATCTGGACCCACGCGTGGAAGAAGTCGTGGAGCTGGAGAACGGCATTCGTCGGGAAAAAGTGATCATTCAGGTAGAGCCGGAAGTGTATATGCCCATGTATATACTGATCCCACCGAAGCAGGACGAAGAGAAGCAGAAATGTTTTCTTGCCCTTCCGGGGCATCAGGGAGCAGGTAAATTCAGCGTGGCAGGACGCGATGATATTCCCGCGGTAAAACGGATGATCGAATTCTACCATTATGATTACGGCATGCAGCTGGCGAAGCGTGGTTATGTGGCAATCTGTCCGGATTGCAGAGGCTTCGGAGAACGCAGGGATGAGGCATTGCAGAAAGGAACTGATGAGAAATCCTTCCTGACCAGTACCTGTTTTCATCTGGCACATATGGCGGAGCCTTTGGGAGAGACCGTGGCAGGTATGTGCACCTGGGACGCTTCCCGGCTGATCGATTATGTATATGAACGGGGCGAATGGGATACTGAGGACTTGGGAGTCATGGGATTTTCCGGCGGTGGTATGCAGACGCTGTGGGTCTCTGCTTTGGATGACCGTGTGAAAAAATGTATCATCAGCGGATATCTCTATGGATATCGTGACGCGTTGTTATTACTCAACGGTAATTGCAGCTGTAATTATGTTCCCCATCTGTGGGAACACTTTGATATGGGAGATATTGCATCGCTCATTGCGCCGAGACCGCTGGCGGTCCAGTCTTGCCGGGATGACCATCTGAACGGTCCCAGAGGACTGGTGAATGTGACGGAGCAGATGGATATTGTGCGGAAGGCTTACAGCCTGTACGGAAAAGAGGAATATCCGATCCACGATGTCAGAGAGGGAGACCACTGCTGGCATGAAGAGGTATTGGATATCGCACTGCCAAGACTGTAAGACATTTATAACCCCTGTTAATAGTTACAAAATATGGAGGAACGTATGGAATATATCGTTCTGGATCTGGAATGGAATCAGAGTAACACCGGCAAAGAGGATGCTGTGGAGAAGCTGCCTTTTGAAATCATAGAGATCGGTGCCATCAAACTGAATAAAGAACGTGTCATGGTCAGCGAATTCAATGAACTGATCAAGCCACAGGTCTACCATGAGATGCACAAGATCACCAGCAAACTGATCCATATTCAGATGCAGGAGCTGGAGCGTGGGAGACCGTTCCCTGAGGTTGGAGGAGATTTTGTCAGATGGTGCGGACAGGAGGAGCAGCTGTTCTGTACCTGGGGGACGTTAGACCTTACGGAGTTACAGCGGAATATGGCATATTATGAGATGCCGCTTCTGGCACCGGGACCGCTGCCCTATCTGGATGTGCAGAAGCTGTTCGCCATTGCCTATGAGGAGCGCAAGATCCGCAGAAATCTGGAATATGCCATCGATTTTCTGCATATTGAGAAGGATATTCCCTTCCACCGGGCGTTCAGTGATGCCTACTATACGGCAAAGATCCTGATCCGGATCCTGGAGGAGCACCCGGAGGTAGTGGTGAACCTGTCCTACGATACCTTCTGTCCTCCGAAGGACCGTGGGGATGAGGTTAAAGCGCAGTTTGATACCTATGTAAAATATATTTCCAGGGAATTCAAGGACAAGACAGAAGCCTTCGCAGATAAGGAAGTCGTGTCCAGCAAATGTTATCTCTGCCATCGTAACCTGCGCAAGAAGATCAAATGGTTCAGCGCTAACGGCAGGCATTATTACTGCGTGGCTTATTGCGAGAAGCACGGCTACCTCAAGGGCAAGATCCGGGTACGCAAGGCATATGACGGCGGTGTATATATTGTCAAGACCACGAAGCTGATCCCTAAGGAAGAGGCAGACGCTATCGCCGCCCGCAGAGATCACGCCAGAGAAGTGCGCAAGAGACACAAGCACAGCAAGGCAGGGAATGCCGAGAAATAGGGACAGAATATAGCAAATTACATTTCATGAGTATGAGGATATTCCGGCGGACCTTATTGCGACTGCGGGTATAGGAAAAAGGGCCAAAAATACAGTAGATACTGTGATTCTGCTTCTGAGAGTTGACTTTTGAAAAGAATGTTCTATTTTCCAAAAGACAGCTCTCCCTTTTAGTTATTTAAAACATATTTGTTGCATAATTAAAAAGTATAAGATATACTCCACTTATAAGTACATGTCACTTATAAAAAATTTCTTTGTCAGCGGAAGCTGATGTCTGAGACTTTTGTTAAGAAAGTCCGCCCGCCTCTTCAAGAAGAGCAGAGAGAGGCAAAAACCCACTCAGAAAACCAGTTGTATCAGAAAAACAGGTAAGTTATAATGTAGATATGGTGAAATCCTTTTATTTCCGGCGGTATCTATGATTACCTGACACAAAAGGAGGAAACCATTGAATACGGAGTTAAAAAATGCAGTACTGGCAACAGACAGAGACGCACAATATGATAACAGCGCGAAACGCCTGATAGCACATAAGATTATTCTGGCACGGATCCTGATAAAGACTGTGGAGAAATTTAAGGGAATGGACCCGCTGGAGGTCGCAGCGCTTATAGAGGGAATTCCCTACATCAGTACAGTACCGGTGGAGCCGGGACTGACGAATGCAGTTCATTTTCAGAATGGAAAGCGGATTGTTGGTTTTAACACGGAGAATCAGGAACTGAACGAAGGTCTGGTGCGTTTTGACATTGTATTTTATGTGCGGATGAAGGATGGCCTTTCGCAGATCATCATCAATGTGGAAGCGCAAAAGGACGAACCCAGCGACTATAAGATCCTAAACCGGGCAGTTTTCTACGTGAGCAGACTGATCTCCTCCCAGAAGGAAAAGGATTTCGAGAATTCGAGTTACGATGACATCAAATGTGTCTATTCCATCTGGATCTGTATGAATATGGAGGAAAACACCATGAGCCATATTCATCTTACCAAAGAAGACATGATCGGTTCTTATGAATGGAAGGGCAATCTGGATCTATTGAATATCATTATGATAGGTCTTGCTAAGGAACTGCCGGAGCATGATGAGACCTATGAATTGCATCGTCTGTTGGGAGCATTACTGTCCAGAGAGCTTACGGTGGATGAAAAGCTGGACATTATTGGAAATGAGTATGATATCCCATTAGAAGAGAATTTCAGAAAGGACATGAGCACTATGTGTAATTTGAGTCAGGGAGTTAAGGAAGAAGGCATTGCAATCGGACGCAGAGAAGGCTTGGAAGAAGGACGCAGAGAGGGTTATGCAGAAGGTGAAGCAGGGCTTATTATGACAATGTATAAGAACGGCCTTTTGCCAGAGCAGATTGCATCTGCTACGGATAAAACGGTAGAAGAGATAAAGACGATTATTCAGGGTAAGGGAATTTTCGATGAAATCTAAGAATTCTGCCTCAAGTATTTAGATAATAGGTAATAAAATTACAGTATTGAACAGAACATGTTTAGCAAATAATAATCAGAAATGGAAGACCTTATGTATGAGCTTTATGGTGAATATTACGAAAATGTCATTGGAAAACGGAGTTATGGGATTACCTGTGGATGTGTGCAGGAATTGGAATGCATTAACGAGCATTCCGGGAAAATTAATATATGCAGGCAGAGAATGCCCTATTACCTTTTCACCAAAACATAAACGTAAACCTTCTGACGATGTGTATGGTTCAGCAGGAGCTTGGCAGTTTACAATTAATGATTCCATTCAATTTTCCAAGTTGAGGATTGATGGTGTTTATACATATGCAGAAGGGGAAAAAGCTAGAATTTCTAAAAGAGAATGGTCAGAAAAACTTGAGTGTGAAATATATGAAGAAGAAAATCAAATTTTTTTAGAAGTTATTAATGTAATTAAAAAACCAAAGACAAATGCTACAAAAAAAATATGTGAATTATTGCAACAAGGGATTCGACCGTCTTCTGAAAAAGAATCTAAGGCACCCGAATGGAATTCGCCGAGTGCATGGACCAATTTTCTGAAATAGAGAATTATAAGGCCGTAACGGATTGTTTATATATATGGTATGGTAAAGTTGAAAATTCAAATACAGTATATCTATATGTAGGTATTGTCGGGGATACGAAGAGCGCTGGAAAAAGTAAAAGAAACCTTTATTTAAGATTACGTGAAGAACAAAAAGGTGCCTACAAAAAATACGGGTTGGACATAAAGATAGAGAAATTCAGATTCTGTTCGCTTAATAATGCGCATGGGTTTTCTGTTCCAGAATTGCTTAAAACAATTGAAATGTCTGAAATAACAATTATGACATCACTTTTTAACTGTGAAAATGCAAGGGCAAATATAGATGCATTGTTCAATAAATATGATATTATTCTTTTAAATTCAAGTACTTCGTATAAGTATGTTAAGTGAGTGGAATAAATGTAAAGGCGAAAGCGTATGCTTTCGCCTTTACATTTATTAGAATTGAAAAAGTGGGTAATAAAGAATTAGAGCGAATTCATACGATGGTTCTTAGTTTGCAGCTTTTGCCTTTTCTCTCTTTAAGAACAGGTACACACAGATACCGGCAAAAACAATCGTTGCAGCGATCAGTATCGGCAGTACCGGGATGAAACGGACATCTGCATTGATGAGCTTCAGTCCCTGATACAGTGTGAAGACGCCAAATACAGAGAAGATGGCGAAGGCGAGAGTATTGAGTAGCCCTTCCGGTGTCTTGCTCTTTAACAGATAGCCTAAAAGCATTCCCAGGATGTCTGCTAAAAACAGTCCCAGAGAACAGCCGAGCCATACAATCAGTGCGGAACGCATACCTTCATTGGCACCAAAGGTGATGGTGGTAAGCTGTGTCTTGTCTCCAAGCTCGGCTACGAAAAAGGTACAGAAAACCGCAAGCGGTGCGAACCGGATCCTGGATCTGCCGTTACCCTCCTCTTCCTCGTCATCATCGCCCGCAAGTGTTGATGCGGCAAAATAAAGAAATGCAAATGCAGCAATGATCTTGATAAGCCAGGCAGGGATGAATTCGCTGACGAGCCCGCCGGCGAGAACGGCCAGACCGTTCAGCACCAGGATTGCGGCAGCGGTTCCCAATATAATATCTCTTAATTTGTATTTCGAAGTAAGGGCGATCAGCATAAGCTGTGTTTTGTCGCCCATCTCTGCGATGAATTCCGTGAGAAATACCTTAAAAAACAATATCATTTGTACGGCCCTCATTTATCTGATTATGATATAAACCGCATATGCCGCGTAAAGAGCCACCATACAGAAGCCTTCGACTCTTCCGATTTTCTTTTTGCTTCCTGCGAAGATCCATACACACACAGTAAATGCGATCAGTACACACAGATCAATGATGTTTTCCGTAATGATGCTGATGGGACTGATGGCGGAAGCGATACCCAGAACCATCAGGATGTTAAATACGTTGGAACCGATGGCGTTACCCAGTGCCATATCGACTTCATTTTTTCTGGCTGCAACGATGGAAGTCACAAGCTCCGGAAGAGATGTACCTATGGAAACGATGGTAAGTCCGATCAGCGTCTGCGTCATTCCCAGGTCGCTTGCAATTCTGGATGCAGCATCGACGGTGAGATCTCCGCCGAAGGCGATCGCAGCAGCACCGCCGATAATGAAAATAATGCTAAGCGGCACGGAGATCAGCTTGATCTCTTCATCGGAACCGCCCTCAATCTCCACTTTTTTGCCTTCTTTATTTGCCTTTAGGGCAATCTTTACCATGTAGAAGATGTATCCGGCAAACAGACCTATGAATATTACACCATCGAAATGTCCCAGTGTCATTTTGGCCTGATCACCAAGCCCGATACTTCCCAAAAGCAGTAAAAGACCGGCGCAGATCAGGGAAAGGGGGATGTCTCTCCTGATAGTTTCCCGCGCAACCTCTACGGTGGCGATCATTGCACATACGCCGATCACGACCATCAGATTAAAGATATTGGAACCGACGACATTACTGACCGCAAGCTCATTATTGCCTGCAAGGGAAGCCGATACACTGACCGCTGTCTCCGGGAGAGAGGTTCCCATTGCTACGATGGTAAGTCCGATAATGATAGACGGAACATGCAGTCTCTTCGCTACACTTGAGCTTCCTTCTACGAAAAAGTCTGCACCCTTAATAAGCAGTATAAAACCGATTACAAGGAATACAAGAACAAGGGCAAACGGGGCGTTGTTAATAAGTTTCTCCATGTTTTTCTCCTTTGCGTGATCCATTATAGTGTTGTCAGCCGAAAGCTGTGCGATGATAAGTATCCGACAGAGATAAAAAAGACTCATGTATACCAATTATCTGCCAGTGTGCATTATACACAGACCGTTAATAGATATACATGAGTCTCATTATTTAAGATTTGCCAGATTATACTCTAAAATTATAATCAGAATGTTGACAAATCACACCTTCGTGCTAACTACTCCCTCATGGAATATTCAATTCTTGATAAATAATATCAAAAAGAATTGCCGGTGTCAACAGGTGAATGAAGAAATCTTAGGGGGTGTTCTGCTTTATTGGTTTGCACTGTCTGCATCAATTACCGATTGAATCTGCTGCATCAGAGAGTCATAGTTATCCTGGTTATCAATTCCCCCAAGGATCGGATCCCCTACAATATTTCCATTTCTATCGACAAGTATGGTTGTAGGAAATGCCATAATATCAGAGGCATATTTACCAGCATCGGAAGCAGAGTCAATGGAAATATTGCGGTACTTTGCACCCTGGCTTTCAAGAACGGCGGCAGCTTCTTTCATGGCAGCTTCATTGCCGTCGAAGGTTTCGGTATTGATGCCGATGACTTCGCCGCCCATTGCTTTGAGCGTATTGTTTAATTCGTTCAGCTTAGACAACTCAGCAACACAGGGCTTACAGCCGGTAAACCAGAAATTAACGACGGTTACTGCATTGCCGGAAAACAGGCTTTCATCGACAGAATTCCCGTCAAAATCCTGACCGGAGAAATTCCGGAAGGGAGAGGCAGCTTCAGAATTGTTTTCCGGAGCAGTATGATCGGATGTGGTAGTTCCCTGTTCCAGTTCTGCTATCTGTTCTTCGATCTTCCGTATGGTTTCAATATCGTCCGTAAGTGTTTTCAATTCATCCTCTGTAAAGGAGTCCTTGTTTGCTTCGACGGTATCAGCCAGATAATCAGCATAATTTGCGCTGGGATCAGCATTACTTTTGCTCATCATGCCGAATACCTTGTTCCATACAGCCTCATGATCTGCAAAAAGCTGGTTCTCCTGCTGATACAGATCATTCAGTGCAGTGTTGGAGCTGTCTGTGGATACTGTGCCGGTTTCCGTCAGAGACTCATTGGTTTTGTCCGTGCCGGCAGCATCCGTTGTGCCACAGGCTGTAAGCAATAAAGCTATGCAGAGTGTTAAAATAGTAAGGAATTTTTTGTTTGTTTTCATGATTAAATTCTCCTTTAAGTAATAGTAATAAGATTATTTTCCCATAAACCGGTAGTGGATCGCATCCTTGGGACAAGCCTTGATGCAGGCTCCGCACCGTATGCATTCCGGATGGTCTGGATGCTTGCACACATCCACATCCATTTTACATACCTTTGAACATTGACCACAACCGATACATTTGCTGTCCTCCACCTTAATATTAAGAAGGCTGACCTTATTAAACAGTGAGTAGATCGCGCCAAGAGGACAGATCCATTTGCAGAAGGGCCTGTAAAATAAAATACTTAACACGACAACTGTGATCAAAATAAAGCATTTAAAAGAAAAGAGTTTTCCAAGTGCGGACCGTATGGCTGTATTTCCCAGAGAAAGCGGGATAGCTCCCTCCAGAACGCCCTGTGGACAAATATATTTACAGAAAAAAGGGTCGCCCATTCCTATAGAGTTCGTTACGAGCAGCGGCAGAAGGATAACGAAAACGACAAGAATCATATATTTCAGATATCTTAGCGGCTTCAGTCCTGCTGTGGAAAATTTTTTCCCCGGGATTTTATGAAGTAAATCCTGAAACCATCCAAACGGACACAAAAAACCACATATAAATCTTCCAAGTGTCACACCCAGTAAAATAAAAAACCCCGTGACATAATATGAAAATTTAAATCGGGAGGATCCGATCACCGCCTGAAATGCGCCAATGGGGCACGCTCCCGTGGCAGCAGGACAGGAATAACAGTTTAATCCCGGTACACATACGGTCTTAGCGTTTCCCTGATATATTTTGCCCTTAAAAAAATTAGGGATGTGAATATTAGTAAGCAGTGTGGCAGCAGCCTGTATCCATCCGCGTATCCCGGCTGTCTGCCTTGACAGTGACTTTTTTCTCTTATCCAATTCCGACACACTCCAGACATAATTTTATTGCTTTACCAAGCACGACAGCAGCTTCGCCTCTGACAGCACCGTAGCCGATCATAGTGATCCCGGTGACGAGCAGAACGATCTGAGATATTTTTCTGCACTTCAAGTTATTGTTACTCCTTTCGATCGTGGTATTTATTGACCAGCTGACTTCGCTATTATACAATAATTGTTGTAAAATCTTTGTTAAGGTGGAAGGAATTTTGAGATTATTAATTGTTGAGGATGAAAAAGAAATATGTGATACAGTTGCAAAAAGTCTGTATGACGCAGGATATGAGGTGGATACCTGCTATGATGGGGAAGAAGCTCTTGCAGGTATCCTGACGGAGAACTATGATCTGGTCGTTCTTGATCTGAATCTGCCCGGCATGGATGGAATGGAGATCCTGAAGGAACTCAGGCAGGAAAATGAGGAGACAAAGGTTCTTATATTATCTGCAAGAGGGCAGATAGCGGATAAGGTTGAGGCGCTGGATGCAGGGGCAAATGATTATATGGAAAAACCATTCCATTTACAGGAACTTGAGGCACGCATCAGAAGCCTGACCAGAAGGAAGTTTGTACAGAAGGATGTATGTCTGGAAAGCGGTGAGATAAAGTTTGATACCGTAAGGCGTGAGGCTTATGCAAAAGGAGAAATGGTATCTCTGACAAGAAAAGAAAATGGTATTCTGGAATATCTGCTTCTGAACATGGGCAGACCGGTAAGCCAGGAGGAATTGATGGAGCATGTCTGGGATGCATCTGTGGATAGCTTTAGCGGAGCGATCAGAGTACACATGTCTTCCCTTAGAAAAAAGCTTAAGGCTGTGCTGGGATATGATCCGATTCTGAACAAGGTGGGAGAAGGGTATAAAATACGAGAGGAGTCCGATAGATGAAAAAAATGTCGCTGCAGTGGAGACTTACCTGCATCATTACATTATATATAGCGGTGATATGTGGATGCGTGACAATGCTTGTCTATAGAAACGGTGTGTATTATATGGATTCCCTGCAAGAGGCTGTGGATACACGGGGGGATGATCAGCCGGACGACGCGGAGGAAATATATATCAGCATTCCGGAGGACAAGTGGGATGAGTTCGCCAATGACTTTTCTGTCCAGGTCTATAATAATAAGGCGGATTACAGGAAAAACAGCTTGATCATTTCAGCAGTATTGGCTCTTCTGGGTGGAGTGGCTACCTATTTTATAAGTGGGCATGCACTCAGACCGATCAGAGAGTTTTCTGACAAGATCGAAAAGGTGCAGGCGCAAAATCTGGCAGATTCACGGATAGAAGAAAACCAGGTGAAGGAACTGAACCAGCTTAGCGTTTCGTATAACCGGATGCTGGAACGTCTCTCGGATGCATTTGAGATACAGAGACAATTTACTGCAAATGCAGCCCATGAGCTTCGTACTCCATTAGCCCTGATGCAGGTACAGCTTGATCTGTATCATTCCAACAGACATCCGGACAATGATGCAGACACGGTACAGATGATAAAGATGGTTACCGAACAGAACGACAGACTCAACAAAATGGTAAAGACACTTCTCGACATGAGTGAGCTTCAGACGGTAGGAAGGGATGATGAAATTATCTTAGACGCTCTGGTGGATGAGGTGTTGGAGGATCTGGAACCTCTCGCAGAGGGCAAAAATATAAGACTGATCGGAAAATGTAATGATGTAACGATGGTCGGAAGTGACATCCTTATTTACCGGCTGGTATACAATCTGGTTGAGAATGCCATAAAATATAATCATTCGGGCGGGCAGGTCACAGTAACCGCAGACCGGAAGGAAAAACATGTATATCTGTCAGTGGAGGATACGGGAGCCGGAATCCCTGAGGAACTTAAGGAGCGCGTGTTTGAACCGTTTTTCCGGGTGGATAAATCCAGAAGCCGGGAGCTTGGTGGAGTAGGACTGGGACTTGCACTCGTTCGTGAAATTGTAAGAGTGCATGATGGCAGTATTACGGTGAAGTCCAATCCATCCGGAGGGACGATCTTCGAGGTGGTTTTGTAAATTGTAGCAGAACAGGGTGTTTGAAGAAGTATGATCAAAGTATTACAAAAAGCAGATATCGAACGAGTTGTTGATATATGGTTAGATACCAACTTAAAAGCACATTATTTTATTCCGGGGCAATATTGGAAAGATAATATTGATTTAGTGAAAGAAATGTTGCCACAGGCAGAGGTCTATGTGTATGAGAATGACTGCCAGATAGAAGGCTTTATAGGGTTAAATGATGAATATATGGAAGGCATTTTTGTCCGTGATGAAATGCAGTCGCAGGGTATAGGTAAGCTCCTGTTGAATTTTGTAAAAGAAAAAAAGACGAAATTATACTTAAATGTTTACCAAAAGAATACACGTGCAATTCACTTTTATCAACGAGAAGGTTTTGAAATCCAACGAGAAGGATTGGATGAAGTTACCGGGGAAAAAGACTATGTAATGGTATGGCAGCGTGGCTGTGTTCGACCGGCCATGGAACAGCCGGGCAGAGCTTCCCAATGACAGATTTGTGAGATGTACGGACTGGCAGGAGATTGACCGGTTGTTTGAAAAGCTTTCCGAAGCATAGGGAAAATGTTGTGGCAAAGACAAGGCTTGCGACAGAAGAATTATATTAGATGAAAAAGGCAAAGAGGAACATAGAATGAGGGCAACAGGATGAAAATAGAACACATTGCACTTTACGTAGAGGATCTGGAAGGAGCCAGAAATTTTTTTATAAAGTATCTGGGGGCGAAATCAAACGAAGGATACCATAATCCACAGACAGACTTTCGTTCCTATTTTCTTTCTTTTGAGGATGGTGCCCGACTTGAGATCATGCAGAGACCGGAAATGGTAAACCTGCCGAAAGAAGCTGCCAGAACCGGATATGCACATATTGCCTTCAGTGTAGGAAGCAGGGAAAAGGTGGATGCTTTGACTGCAGAATTAAAAGCAGACGGATATGACGTTGTCAGCGGACCCAGAATTACAGGAGACGGCTATTACGAAAGCTGCATCGTTGTAATGGAAGGCAACCAGGTCGAAATTACAGTCTGATGACGACCGGATTAAAATCGTTATTCGGATAGGTACTGTTAATAAGTGAAAGGGGAAACATGATGAAAGAAAATTTAATCAGGCAAATAGAAAACTATCCCCCATTCAATGAACAGGAAGAAAAGGACAAAGCTTTGATCCTGGGATGGATCAGTAACAATGAGAACGCATTTTCCAGAGAAAATACAGTTGCGCATATTACGGCTTCTGCCTGGGTGGTAAATAAGGACAGAAGCAAAGTGCTTATGGTATATCATAATATTTATAATTCCTGGTCCTGGATGGGAGGACATGCGGATGGGGAGACGGATCTGCTGTCCGTTGCCATCCGGGAAGTGAAGGAGGAGGCGGGAATTTCCAATGTGAGACCGGTATCAGAGGAGATTTTTTCTCTGGAATCTCTGACGGTGGACGGACATGTGAAAAAAGGGAACTATGTGTCCAGCCATTTGCATCTGAATATCACGTATTTACTGGAGGCAGATTCGGAAGAGCAGGTATCCGTAAAAGCCGATGAGAACAGTGGAGTGATGTGGTTCTCTCTGGAAGATGCTTTGGAGAAATCTACGGAACCATGGTTCGTGGAACATATTTATTCAAAACTCATTAAGAAAATGGGTATATGAAATTGGAAAAAACGGAGAATGACCTATGATAAAATTCTTAAAGGCAGCGCCTGTCGTGTTCCTGATCGGAACCATTGTCACGGGTATTTTATATCAAAAAACTTTGTTAGAAATCTGGCTGACGATTGCCATTACCTTTGGAACCACTGCTTATCATTTTATCATGCGATGGGTGGTAGCATTTATCTACAATTCTATCATGCATAACAGGGCAGATTACAGAAAACACTGGTATCAGGTAAGTAAATCTGAAATGAAATTATATGAAAAGCTGCATGTGAAAAAATGGAAGAATCGCATGCCTACCTATAATCCCAGCCTGTTTGATCCGAGACAACACACCTGGGAGGAAATAGCGCAGGTCACATGTCAGGCGGAACTGGGGCATGAGACGATCGTAGTGCTCAGCTTTGTACCGATTGTGGCAGGTCATTGGCTGGGTGGATATCCGGCATTTATCATTACATCGATCCTTGCGGCCATGTTTGATATGATGTTTGTGATCATGCAGCGATATAACAGGCAAAGGATTCTGAAACTGATAAAATAGAATGGATACTTGATAGAAAAGGATATTTGATAGAGAAAGAGGACGGCATGACTAAATATAAATATGGGAATCCGGAGGCTCCCATTGTTTTGATCCAGCCCGTGGGAGATCATGATCTTCCGGAAATAGAGGGCGAAGTGGCACAAATCCGGAAACTGACAGCATTGGATTTTCAAATGATTGCGGTGAAAGTGGATGACTGGAACCTCGATCTGTCTCCGTGGAAAGCACCAGCGGTATTCGGAAATGAGGATTTTGGCGAGGGTGCAGCCTCGTTGCTAGAAGAAATTTTGCGTTTATGCTCGGATGAAAGTAAAACTTATTATCTTGGAGGATATTCTCTTGCAGGGCTGTTTTCTCTGTGGGCATCTTATCAGACGGATCGGTTTGCGGGGATAGCGGCGGCATCGCCCTCAGTGTGGTTCCCCGGGTTTCTGCCCTATATGAAAGAGCACGAGAATCAGAGTCGGGCAGTTTACTTAAGCCTGGGGGACAAAGAGGAAAAGACCAGAAATCCTGTTATGGCTACTGTGGGTGACTGCATCCGGGAGGCACATGCGTGGCTGCAGCAGTGTGGGATCGGCAGTACGCTGGAATGGAATCCGGGGAATCATTTCAGAGATCCGGGTCTGCGGACCGCGAAGGCATTTGCCTGGGTAATGAAAAATTCATAAATTTTGCTTATCGGATCGGAGGAGAGGGATATGGTAATGGAAGCTCTGGTATACATATTGACATTATTGTTTGGAGTATCTACCGTTATCATTATAAAAAATAAGAGATATAAGGTTGTACCTTTTATATGTCTGGACATCATCCTGACATTTGCTGGTTTTGCCATCACATCATTTGTTATTTTGTTTGTAGGGAATGAAGCTCTCGAGGCGCTGCTGATTATGAGCGTGTTTGGATTGTTTCTGTTTTTACTGGGTGCGAATGATATCTATGCTGTATTTTGCTGCAATCAGAAGATAGAAGCTATCTATTGCGGATATAACAGCTACCCCGGACGCTATGGGATTACCAGCTATGCACCGGTGTTTGAATACGTCTGTAACGGCACGGCTTACCATGAGCAGACCACATTGACGGTACCCTATCGTCTGCTGCGGAGGATGACAGAAGGGAACACTTATCCCATCTATATTCATTCAAAACATCCTGGAGTATGTGTTTTGAAGAGAAGAATCAGGTTCACGACAGTGATTGAATTTGGTTTTGCAATTATGTTTTTTGTAGTAGCAATTTTGTGGCAGCAATCCTGAAAATGGTACATAGGAATACTCGGAACATGTGGACAATGCCGAATACCGGAGAAACCGGTAAATCAGTAGAAACTCTGAGGTTTGCGGAAATGTTAAGTTCCTTTGCGCAATTTCCCGGAGATGTTGATAGTACTGCATAGCTATTGCATGCTATACTTCCTGCGAAAGGAGAGGTGACGGATGCAGTTAGGAAACAATATTCAGACCTTAAGAAAAAGGAAGGGGCTTTCGCAGGAGAAGCTGGCAGAAAAAATTAATGTTACAAGGCAGACCATATCAAATTGGGAATTAGGAGAGACTGCGCCGAACCCGGAGCAATTAATTCTTTTATCAAAGCAATTCGACATAAGCATTGATGTGTTAGTGGGAAATGATGCGATGCCGTCCGGGAGTTCGAGGGAGAATAAGAGTATAAAAGATATCTATATCGGATTGATCGTTTTGTGCGGCATCGTAGCATGCGTATGGGCATCTTCGGCAAACAGATTTCGCTATGTGGAAATACTGGGAATCACCATTGCCGGGGCGGTGATAGGAGCATGCCTGGGCAGAGTTATCCATGGAATTTTGATGTATTTGCGAAATGATAAAAAGTAAGAGGAAGTTCAGCTTTTTTCATAATATTTGTACACCATAGACATATCTGCTGCTTCGATGGTAAAGATTGCAAAATAGAGCGTTAGTGCCCGCAGCTATTTCTATTGCTTTGGCGCAAATCGCATCAAAATAGCAAAATCAGTACAAAAAAACTTCTAAATCAAACATTTTTTGTACTGATTTAATTATTTTTCCTATTTTAGCGAAAATAATCACTTATAATAGGCCAAAATTTCATGTTTTTGTATTTTTTAGTGAAAAATGTTGCTTTAAATACAAACAGAACTCCCGGAGGGCCGTCTGCTCCGGGAGTTATTCATAAAAGATGCGCCACATTTATTTCATATTGCGGCATTCGCCGCATCACGACAAAAGTAAAAACCGAGCAAGCTCGTAATCACGGTTCTTATTTTGCCTATGCGCGGCTCATTGCCCGCGTAAACTTTCAATTTACTTCCGGTGTTTATTCTCCAAAGCCGCTTCCACGAATCCCTTAAATAACGGATGGGGTCTGTTGGGTCTGGACTTGAGCTCGGGGTGTCCCTGGGTGGCGACGAAGAAGGGATGCTCGGTAAGCTCGCACATCTCCACGATACGTCCGTCAGGGGACAATCCGGACAGACGCAGACCGTGTTCAGTGAGGACGGCACGGTAATCGTTGTTGACCTCGTAACGATGACGATGTCTCTCGGAGATATTCTCCTGTCCGTAGAGCTGATAAGCACGGGAATCCTTATCCAGTACACAAGGGTATGCACCCAGTCTTAAGGTGCCGCCGATATCCTCGACACCGTTCTGATCCGGCATCAGAGCGATCACAGGATGTGTGGTGTTAGGATCCAGTTCCACACTGTGTGCATCCGTATAACCAATGACATTTCTTGCATATTCTACGATCGTCAGCTGCATTCCCAGACACAGTCCCAGGAAGGGAACTCCATGGGTTCTTGCATACTGAATCGCCAGGATCTTGCCTTCGATACCCCGGGAACCGAAGCCGCCGGGTACTAGGACACCGTTGCAGTCACCTAACAGTTCATCCACATTTTCAGGCGTTACCGTCTCGGAGTCGATCCATTTGATGTGTACGGTCGCATGATTGGTGATACCGCCATGCTTCAGAGCCTCTACAACACTGATATAGGCATCATGCAGAGAGACATATTTTCCGACCAGAGCAATCTGCACTTCATCGGTGGGATGACGCAGATCCTCTACCATCTTCTTCCAGTCTGCCAGATCCGGTTCCGGACAATCCAGATGCAGACATTCACAGGCTACCTGTGCCAGATGCTCTTTTTCCATAGCTAACGGAGCCTCATACAGATATTCCACATCCAGATTCTGCAATACATGACTCTGAGGTACGTTACAGAACAGAGCAATCTTATCCTTGATGGACTGATCCAGAGGATGCTCACTTCTGCAGACGATGATATCCGGCTGGATGCCCATGCCCTGCAGATCCTTAACACTGGCTTGGGTAGGCTTGGTCTTCAGCTCCTGAGAAGCACTCAGATAAGGAATCAGCGTTACATGGATCAGAATGGCATTGTCATGCCCAACCTCATGCTGGAACTGACGGATGGACTCCAGGAAAGGCTGGCTCTCGATGTCACCTACGGTACCGCCTACCTCGATGATGGCGATACGGGTTTCATCATCTGTAAAGTTGCGGTAAAAGCGGCTCTTGATCTCATTGGTGATATGGGGGATGACCTGTACAGTACCTCCGCCGTAATCACCACGACGCT
>ERZ780151.1152-NODE-1152-length-21096-cov-2.889929_pt1 | contig 21096 bp, 19 predicted proteins | sample MGYA00510983_ERZ780151 | MGnify/ENA primary metagenome ERZ780151 (study PRJEB29588, sample SAMEA2144623) | human gut metagenome | biome: human gut; feature: human-associated habitat; material: faeces | place: Denmark | collected 2008/2010 ... | reverse complement strand
TGTTGAAATCTACAACCTTCCGCAGGTACTTGTTAAAGGTAACGGTATCTGCCAGGGAAACCTGACCATCCAGGTTTACATCTCCGTACAGCGGATCATAAACCGGCTCTGTCGTGGTAGTCGTGGTGGTTGTGGTGGTGGTAGTCGTTGTCGTAGTGGTCGTGGCTGCTGCCTTTACGATTACATGAACGGTTGCAGTCTGACCGCCTGGTGTGGTAACCTTGATGTCTGTTTCACCAACAGCTACACCGTTTACGGTACCATCGGACAATACTGTCGCAATCTTCATGTTGTCGGTACGGAAGGTAGAATTCGGCACGTTGCAGTCAATCTTCTTGGATTCGCCAACGGTCAGTTCAATAACATCCGGAACAACCAGCTTATCTTCAAACATATCGCTCTTTGCTTCGTTCTTGGTGTCGTCAGTGGTGTAGTAAATGGTTGCGTCCTTCAAAGTAACGGAGCTTGCTTCTGTTTCACCAGCGCCGCCATACCAGAAGCCCAGCTTAAAGTTATCCTTCGGTTGTTCGGTGCTGATATAGTTCATGTGCTTATCCGCATTGTGCTGCAAGCTTTCTGCTACATCACCCGGAATAATCCACATCAGATCATAGGTATGAGAAGCTGCATCTTCGGAAACAATCAAGGTATCTGCCTTTGCCTGATACCAGTAATCAGAAGTTTTTGCCGGGCAGGTATTCCGAACGGAAGTACCCAGACCTACTACCAACTTTGAAATATCTGTTGTAGAGGAAATCTTAAAGAGAATTGCATAAACATCCAGCGTATGGTCATATTGGATACCATAGTCGCTAAACAGTACTTCTGCATTATCACCGGTCTTAATGGTGGTGTTCAGTGTCTTGGTCTTATTTGCCTGATACGGGAATGTGGTAGACTGTGTATAAGTTACAACAGCATCTACCAGGGTAACAGAATCACACTTGGTATACTGTTCTGCATCCTCTTCTCCATACCAATACTGGAAAGAAATCTTGGAAGAAGAATCTGATGTTGTATACTCCTTAACTGCTGCCGGAACATCCCAGGTCACCTGGAAGTAAGAACCAAGCTGATCCTTATCTCGAATGTCAACACCTTCAGACGGTGTGATTTCAAACGGAACATCCTTATACTTCTCCAGTTCCTTGGTACCCATATCGTTGTACCAGTAACCGCCCTGTTTCTTTACACCAGCTGCTACCTTCGCAGCTTCCAAGTCAGCCGGAGAACCGTTTATAACACTCAAGCCGCCGCCATACATAAAACGCTTCAGCGGAACTTTGCTCTTAATGGTAGCAGAAACGGAATCGATGGTTACTGTATAAGCATCACTTTCTCCCGCACGGATGCCGAAATCACTGTACTTCATTTCGTGGCTGTTCAGCGGATCTCCATTTTCACGGATGGTGGATTCTGCAAGCGGAAGCTTGGTGTCCGGATCAATATAGCTGTCCAGATCATAACCGGAAGTTAATTCCAAATTGATATCAGAAACCTGCTTGGAAAGGGTTGAACGAATGGTTGCGGTTCCATCTCCATTGTCAATGAATTCATAGGTACCGCTTTTATTGTTCTTGGTAGCATAACCAGCGCCGCCGGTATTGGCGTTCGGATTGCTGCTCGGCTCTCCATGACTGGTATCTGTCGTACCATTTACTACAATAGATTCCAGTTTAATTGGAATTTCCTTGCCGCCATCTGCTTCGGTGTAGCAGTTCTGAATCTCAAATTTCTTTTCCCCATAAGTATCATCATAACCAATATCCAAGTTGGATACATCTACAACAACAGAAAACTTGGAAGCATATGGTGTACAACTAAACGCACCATTTTCTCCAGTTCCTTCCGGCTGAACCGTACCATCCATCGTGGAACCAGCCCACCAAGGCTCATCTTTCAATGCAATACCAAAATAATACTGGAACTGAGAAACTTCTTCTGATGCACTGAAATTAAACTGCAGGGAAGTGAGTCCAGATGTTGCGAGATCCTTTACATCTCCTCTATAGGATACTTCATCCTTATTCGTTACTTCTTCCCCAACTTTTATTGGGATTGCAAATTCCTTATTAACCGTTACTGTTTTTCCGGCTGCCCAAACGGTGGAGAGCGTACCAGAAACAGATGCTGATACAGCTGTCATGGTCATTGCTGCCCCAACCAGCAAGGCACCCAATCGTTTTTTGAATGTCGTACCCATAAATCAATCTTCCTTTCTAAATACGAATCATCTCATTTGTTTATAAAAAGGCAATCTCTTTCCCTTTTATTTGTTTTCATTATATCACATGTTTCAAACGAATTTGTGAATAATATATTAATTTACAAACGAATTGCAGATTTTAGGCACCAAATTTTTTTCTTCATTTTTGTGCATGTTCCATAAAAACATTTCAAATCGTTGGCTATAACCAGATGAAACATAAAAGAAAACGTCTATTATGGAGTAGTAGTCGTACTTGCAGCTGCTGTGGTGCTGGCGGAATTGGAACCGGTATACGTTCCGGTAATGGCAACCTTGTAATCTCCAACCGCCCACACCGTTGGATGGTTCTGGAAGGAAATGGTCGGAACGTAGTTAAAGGATACCGTATTGCCCTTCACAGCATCTGCCTGTACCGAATAGCTGAGCAAATCCACGTTGACCGTAATATCCGTTGCATCCAGATTTTTCACTTCATCCGCAGGCCCGATTACGCTGACCGTCAGCTGCTGCGTTAATACCCGCAAATCGTAGGAACTTGGCGCATTGATCAGCCCGATTTCTGAAATGACAAAATCCTTCTTCACCAGACCCGTAGAGTCCAAAGACAGTGTTACTGTATTGACGCCGGATTCGTTGGTAAAGCCTTCCGGCATTTCCAGTTTAAAGTCCTTCGAAAAATCCAAGCCAATTTCACTCAATGAAACGGAACCAATGTTAAATTCCTTCATATCACCCAGGGAATCATTCGGCGCAGCCAGCGTAATCTGATCCAGAGAGAGTTTCAAATCCAGACTGCTTTGGTCAAAGGAGGACGGCGCATTGGTAATTTGATAGGTAACATCCAACGTTTTTTGATACAATACTGGAATCTCCATCGAATACCGGATATCATCATACGTAAAGTCAGAGTCATCCAAAAGTGCACCTTTTTCATTATAGAATAACAGCTGGTCGCTGAGCAAGTTTGTGGAAGCACTCAACTGTAATTTCTGATCGGTCTGTGCGACGCACTTCGCCACTTGATCCAACTGCTGAACCGGGCCGGTTACCTCTACCGTACTAGGTGTCGTTACCATGTCTGCCTCATCTACGATACAGCCATCGGCAAATGTCACATTGGGAATCTGTGGCACGACATCAAATGTATATGTTGCAATCTTGTCAAACTTGACATTCACCGTACTGGGCTTAATGGATTTCACATTGAAAGAAATGCCGTTGTTACTAGTTACGGCAATCGACAAAGTCTTGGTTCCTGCTGTTGTAATATTTTCCAAAACAGCAGATGCCGTTAAGTCCTCCGGTTTAATCGTTCCGATCTGAGAACGATCTCCTTCAATTTGCACAGTTACCTCCTGCACGCTGCTGTCAATGACACTCAATCCATTTTCTTCTACCGAACTGCCTGCAATATCTACATTCAGCTTCACATGAGAAATGGTGCGTGGCGTCGTTGGATAAATTGCAATGGAAATCACAAACCAGATTACCACTGCCGTAAAAACCGAAAAAACAGCAGTAGTCATGCGATTATTAAAAATTTTATGGAGCAATCCATTCAACGGATTGTGAAATGTTCCTTTCATGTATCATTCATCCTTCTTTCCAAAGTGGATAAACGGAATCTTCTTGGCAGCCTTTTCAATGACACTTGTATTTTCATCGGTAATCATACGGGCATCCAAGAGATGTTTGAGGCTTTCCCGGGTGTAGCCGCTTTTCAGCACACCGTTTTCTGCAACCGAAATGGAACCGTTTTCTTCCGAAACCACCACGACAATGGCATCAGAGTTCTCACTCATTCCAATGGCAGCACGATGCCGGGAGCCCAACTTTTTATTAACCAGTTCTTCCTTCTGCGGTTTAGGCAGAAAACAAGCGGCCGCCAGAATTTTTCCATCCCGCATAATGACAGCACCATCATGCAGCGGTGTTTTGTTGTAGAAAATATTCCCAAACAGTTCCTTGCTGGGATCGGCGTTTAAAATTGTCCCGTTGTCAATCTGTTCGCCCAGACGAGTCTGCCGCTCCAATACAATCAAAGCACCCGTCATGGTTGCAGACAATTCCACACAAGCATCGCAAACCACTTCAATCGCAGGTCCCCAGACCGCCTGATCACCGGTAGAATTGTTCAAGCCAAGACGCAGTCCAATTTTAGTATGTCCTGCCTTTTCCAATGCACGGCGCAGTTCCGGCTGAAACATAATCAGCAGGGCCAAAAGTCCGACGTTAAACGTCTGTGTCAACAGGTATGTAATCGCCTTCATATTCAGCCATTTTGCCAGAATAAAAGCAATCAATAAAAGAAAAATGCCCTTCATCAACTGTCCTGCCCGTGTTTCCCGAATCAGCTTAATCACAAAATACACGATATAGGACAACACCAAAATATCCAGCAAGTCCACTGGCTGTGCGGTTTTCATCACACTATAAATCATATCCCATAAATCCCGAATGGATGACATTTTTCTCACTTCCTTTTGCTCAAATTTCTAAAAAGTTGTCCAATTTTGAACCTATGTACCGGCGAGGGAGCTGCCCTCGCCTATTTTATTGTAACACAAAAAAAGTATGGTTGCAATACATTCTGATTATTTTTTCAACATTCGGACGCTCTTTTTTACAGCGTCTGCCAATCGAATCACATCCGATTCCCGGCTGAAGGCAGACGGTGCAAAGCGAACGGTTCCATCCGGTGTTCCCAGCGTCTGATGCGCCAGCGGTGAGCAGTGCAGCCCTGCCCGCAGGCAAAAGCCCTGCTCTCCAAGTGCTGCTGCCAATTCCTCCGGCGGAATGTCCACGGCATTAAACGAAACAATCGGCACATACGAAACACCCGGCTCCCGATAGAGCTGAATGGCCGGGTCTGATTCCAGCAAGCTGCAAAATACAGTACACAACCGGCTTTCCTTTTGCAGCAGCCGTTCCATCGGCTGGCGCTGCACAAACTCAATGCCTGCCTTGAGAGAAGCAGCACCAATAATATTCAGTGTTCCGCTTTCCAAGCGATCCGGCAGAAAATCCGGCTGATCCGGACTGGCAGAGGCACTGCCGGTTCCACCCTGCATCAATGGATACAGCGGAAACGCGCCATCTGTCAGCAAAACACCCGTCCCGGTAATGCCATACAGTCCTTTATGCCCAGCGGTACAAAGGATATTGATGCCATCCGACATAGAAACCGGAAGGATACCGCATGCCTGCGCACCATCTGCAATCATGCAGATGTTTCGGCTCTGACATAGTTCCCCCAGTTCCTTCCAGGGCATAATCTGCCCGGTTACATTCCCGGCAATTGTACAGGCAATCGCCTTGGTATGCGGACGAATCAATTGCTGAAACGCCTGCAAGGTCTCGGCAGGATCCGCAGATACCTGCGCAATGCTAAACGTAATGATCCCTGCCTTCGCCAATGCTGCCACCGGGCGAAAGACCGAGTTATGCTCAATGCTGCTGATGATCACGTGATCCCCGGGCGAAACAACACCCCGAATCGCCTGATTCAGCGCATGGGTACAGTTCATGGTAAAAATGGTATTCTCCACTTTTCCGCCAAAAAATGCGGCAACGGTTTCCCGCGCAGAAAAAACCATCTCAGAAGTCCGGGCAGTAATGGGATGCCCACCACGTCCGGCATTTCCGCCGTAATACGCAACTGCACGATCTACTGCCTGCCGTACTTCCGGCGGTTTGGGATACGTGGTTGCTGCATTGTCAAAGTTGACAATTCTCAAGGCGCCTCACGCCCGCTCTGTACATCCTGATAGGGTATTCCCCCGTACAACAAGATATCTGAAACACTGCTGCAATCGCCTTTTACAACCAGGACATAGCCGCACCCACCGGGAGCATTTTTCTCCTTTCGGCGAATCTCACTCCGGTAGCCGTAGCCGCCAAGTAATTTCTGCGCTTTCATGGCCTGTGTATAAGACTGCATTGCCGCCTTGCATGTTAACATCATATCACCCCTTACATTTTTCAGGATACTTTCATTTTATGCCACCTGTTCTGCATTGGTGCCAAACAAAAAGGGGAAGCAGAACATTCTGCTTCCCCTTTTTCAGCAAGAAATTGCTTATTCTCGAATCTGTCCGTTGCCACGAATCAGATACTTAATCGTTGTCAGTGCCTGCAAGCCCATTGGCCCTCTTGCATGCAATTTTTGGGTCGAAATTCCGATTTCAGCGCCATAGCCGAATTCTCCGCCGTCTGTAAAACGAGTGGAAGCATTGACATAAACGGCTGCTGCATCCACTTCCCGCTGGAACTGTTCTGCTGCATCTAAACTTCTGGTCACAATGCACTCGGAATGCTTGGTGCCATATTTTGCAATGTGCGCAATGGCTTCTTCCAAAGAATCCACAACCTTCACTGCAATTTTATAGTCCAAAAATTCGGTGGCATACTCCGTTTCCGTTGCCGGTAAAATGGATTCTCCCAGAATTTCCCGTGTACGGTCACAGCCATAGATGGTAACGTCATGTGCTGCCAGTGCCTGCTGAATCCGAGGTAAGACTGCCTGTGCAACTTCCTGATGCACCAGTAAACTTTCAATGGCATTGCAAACAGACGGACGCTGTGCCTTGGCATTCTCCACAATGGCAGCTGCCATCTCATAATCTGCCGCACCATTCAGGCAGCGGTCAATGTAAACATGACAATTACCCACGCCAGTTTCAATCACCGGAACGGTTGCCTGCTGTACCACGGCACGAATTAAACCGGCGCCGCCTCTTGGAATCAGCACATCCAGGTATCCGCTCAGCCGCATCATATCCGCAGCCGTCTCTCGGGAGGTATCCTCCACCAGCTGAATGACATCCGCCGGCAAACCTGCTTCTGCAATTGCCGTGCGCATCACATGCGTCAGGCAGGTGTTCGAATGAATGGCTTCCTTTCCGCCCCGCAGAATCACTGCATTGCCTGCCTTGAGGCAAAGTGTGGCAGCATCTACGGTTACATTCGGACGGGATTCAAAGATAATTCCAATTACGCCAAGCGGAACACGCGTTTTCAGGATTTGAAGCCCATTCGGACGAATCGTACCGGATTCCACTGCACCAATCGGTTCTTCCGCCTCTACCAGCTGCAAAACAGCAGCAGCCATGCCCTGAATCCGTGCTTCTGTCAGGCGCAGCCGATCCTGTAAAGAGGCGGTCATGTGATTTTCCTGCGCAGCCGCCAAATCTGCTGCATTGGCTTCCAAGATTGCTGGTGTCTGCACAATCAAAGCGTCTGCAATGGCACGCAGTGCCTGATTTTTCTGCATGGGAGAAGCCGTTGCAATTTTTGTTTCAATGACTTTCGCTTTTTCTCCAAGTTGCTGTGCGTAATTCATGTTCTGCCTCCTATTCCTGTGCAGCTGTTTGCTGCTTGGCTAAAAATTGTGTGCCAATTGGCTGATTGTCAAACAGATCATAAAGCTGATCTGGATTTCTGCCGTTCATAATAATCATATCAATACCATTTTCATTGGCGATTTCTGCCGCATGAATTTTGGTAATCATTCCACCGCTGCCCAGCTTGCTGCCGGCACCGCCTGCCAGATTCCGAATTTCATCCGTAACAGTATCCACAACCGGAATCAGATGGGCATCCTGATTCTGACGTGGATCTGTATCATACAGTCCATCAATATCCGACAGAATCACCAGCAAATCTGCATGCGCAATGGTTGCAATTGTCGCTGCCAAGCTGTCATTTTCTCCGATTTCCAGTTCCAACTCATCAATGGCAACTGTATCATTTTCATTGACAATCGGAATCACCCCGTGTTCAATAATGGTACGCAGTGCATTCTGCACATTTTGCTTTCGGTCTTCCAGCAGAATATACTTGGTGACCAATACCTGCGCAACGGTTAAATTATACTGTGAAAACAACTTGTCATATAGGTACATCAATTCGCACTGTCCAACTGCTGCGCACGCCTGCTTGAGCGGAATTTCCTTTGGTTTCTGCGTCATGCCAAGCTTTGCCATGCCGAGTCCAACCGAACCGCTGGATACAATAATCAGTTCTCTTCCTTCATTTTGCAGATCAGCCAGTGCCTTCACCAGCTGCTCCACCCGGCGGATATTCAAACGACCCGTTTTATGGGTCAATGTAGAGGTCCCCAACTTGATGACCACACGTTTTTTTGCTTTTACATCAATCATTTTCTTGCCTCGCTCCCGTTGCTCCCAATCTCCTGTGCACCGATAATCTGCTCCGGAAATAAGTTTTCCAACCGCTGATAGACAAAATCCAGAAATTTTCCCGATTCCGTCATCTGTGCAAGCCGCTGCGGGGAAACAATTTGAAATGCAATGGTTTCCCCACGTTGCAGCCGAATATCCTGCGCCGTAAAGTCAGCCTGGTAACAGTACCAATCATGCAGGCAGCCCGATGCCTGCTGGACAATGGTTCCACGATAATCCAGCTCGGATTCTGCTGCATGCAGACCCGTTTCTTCCTCTAATTCCCGTACGGCACCATGCAGGGAGGTTTCTCCCGCCAATACCGAGCCGCCGGTTACTTCCCATTTTCCGCCAAACGGCTTTTTGGGATGCCGCTTGGTAATTAAAATATTTCCCTGCCGATCAACAGACAGCACATTTACAACAACATGAAATTCTCCCGGCTGCATTGGCATACCTCGCACATGCTTTCGATGCAACGGACAGCGGTTTTGATCGTACAAATCCCATTGTTCCATCATGTTTGTCCGCATTCCTTTCCCGATTTTTTCGGCATGCACACCACGTTCTGCGGCGTTCCCTGCAAATAGCAGCGCAGATTTTCCACGGTAATTTGCAGCAACCGCTGTCTGGTTTCCTGCGGTGCCCATGCCACATGCGGTGTAAATATGCAGTTCTTCACACCACGCAGCGGACAATCTGCTGCCATTGGCTCCTGCTGCAACACATCCAGACAGGCACCTGCAATCGTTCCCTGCTCCAAAGCCTGTGCCAAATCTGCCTCCCGTATTATGCCACCACGCGCCGTATTGATCAGCAGCGCCGTTGGTTTCATGCTTGCAAGTGCCTGCCGGTTGATGAGTCCTGCACTTTCCGGATTCAGCGGACAGTGCAGCGTTACAATATCCGACTGCCGAAGCAGCTGTTCCAATGAAACTGTACGGGTTCCATCTGTCACCTTTTCCGGAGAACGGGTATAAGTAAGCACATCCATATCAAAAGCCCGTGCAATCTGTGCAACCTTTCTGCCAATACTGCCGTATCCGACAATCCCAATACATTTTCCAACCAGTTCCTGCATGGGATAGGGAAAATAAGAAAAGACCGGCGCACGCATCCAATCACCAGCCTGCACCGATGCATGATACTGTGCCACACGATTGTACCATTCTAAAATAAAAGCAAACACGTGCTGTGCAACCGCATCGGTTGCGTATACACCGGCATTGCAGACAGTAATGCCATGCCGGGCTGCTGCCTCCAGATCAATATTGTTATAACCGGTGGCAAAAACACCAATATACTGCAAATCCGGACAATGTTCCAGTGTTTCCGCCGTGACCAGCGTTTTGTTACAAAGCAAAACCTGTGCACCGGCAAGCCGCTGTGCCAGCTGTTCTGGCGCTGTCACATCATAATTCTGCACCGTTCCGAATTCTGAAAATGGTGACACGGTTTTGCCGTCCGATTCCATTGTCTGCCAATCTGAACATACCAGCTTCATCGGTTGCTCCTTTAGGATTGTTCCTGTTTCGGTGCTTCTGCGGCTTTCGATCGTGCTTCCTGTTCCTGTTTTTGTTCCTGCTTGCGCCGCTTTTTGTTCTTGATGTTTCCGATAATTGCCAATACAAAGGCGACAACCAGCAGCACCAGTACCAGCAAGCCAACTGCATGAAACAGCGTATCATTGGAAGGATCCAAATAAATCAGCAGTGAAGACGGAATGGCAATGGCAAGCAGCAATTCATAGACCTTCCGGGTATGCGCAAACTGAAACAGAAAGAAAATAGCTGCAATGATGCAGAATACAAGGTGGTAACTAAAAGTAAGCGGAAAAGTTGTGGCATCCATATTTGATTTCCTCCGTGAAATGGTTCCTTGCAAGGCATGCAGGGAACACGCTCTAATGTGTATCCTTCTCGTTGTTGCAGAAGCTTCACTTCTGTGCAGTGCTCTCTGCGCCTTTTTCGATAACGGGAAGGATAGAACCTGCCTGCACAAGCCTTTACACACATTCTTGTGCAGACAGGTTCTTCCCAGCCTGTTGAAACAGGCCGGCGATCATCCTGTTGATTCTTATTGTAAACGATTCCCATACAAATGTCAAGTCAGGCATTTGCTAGGTTCATTTTTACGGACGAAGACCCAGTCCACCTTCCAGTGTAATGGTTTCTCCTGTCATGTACTTGAAGTCCGGAGATGCCAGCTGTACGCATACTCTGCCGATTTCCAGTTCCGAATCACCAAAGTGTCCCATCGGCGGTGTCTTCACGTTCTTTTCAAATGCATCCGGATAAGCGTTCTGGAACTGTTCCAGCTGTGCTGTCCAGGCAAGCGGACAAATGATATTGACATTGATGCCATCCTTGCTCCATTCTGTTGCAGCAACTCTTGTCAAGCCACGAATGCCTTCCTTTGCAGCAGCATAGGCACACTGTCCAAAATTGCCGAACAAGCCGGCACCGGAAGCGAAGTTGATTACGCTGCCCTTGGTGGCTGCCAGATGCGGATAGCAAGCCTTCATGTAATAAAATGCAGCATACAAGCCGGAATACATTGCCAGATTAAACTGATCGGTGGTGTGTTCTGCCAGCGGCACACCGGAAGCAGAAGCCTGTGCATTGTTGATCAATACATCAATGCGGCCAAATTGCTCCATAGTCTTTGCAACCACTTTCCCGACAACTACTTCATTGTCGGCGCCAGCATTTACATCGGCCTGCATAATCAGCACCTGTACCCCATAAAGCCGTTCCAATTCTTCCTTCGCAGCTTCCAGCTTCTGCACATTTCGACCGGTAATCACAAGATTAGCGCCTTCCTTGGCATAGGCGGTTGCAATTCCGTACCCAATGGAGCCGCATCTGCCATCACTTAAAACGGCTCTGCCAGCACCTGTGATAATTGCTGTTTTTCCCTTTAAAAAGCTCATAATCCAATTCCTTTCTGTTGCGGTCTGATCCTATGAAGCAGCCTTGTAAACAAGCTGCCAAATTTTACGTACCTTTATTATAGCACAGAAAAACAAGCTTTTCAAGAGTGAACCGGACAGAAAATCATCCAATTCTCTGCAAAAGAGCAGCCCCCTCGGATTGACAAAATCCGGCACATATACTATAATAAGGATTGTCTTTTTACAGAAACTTTGAAATACAGTCAAGCAATCAACCTCACATTGGAAAGGAACAAGATCAAAATGGAACAGTGGGATATCTACGATGAAAACAAACAGCTAACCGGCCGCACGATGAACCGAAACGACTGGAACATGCAGCCTGGTGAGTTTCACCTGACCGTTCTGGGTGTTTTGCAGCGTCCGGACGGTAAATTTTTGATTACCCGCCGCAAGCTGGATAAGGAATGGGCTCCCGGCTGGTGGGAAGTACCAGGCGGCGGCGTGCGGGCTGGTGAAACCTCTGAGCAAGCAGTGCTTCGGGAACTCCAGGAGGAAACCGGCATTGATGCATCTCATGCAGCCGGCGGCTATGCCTTCACCTATCAGCGCATCAATCCAGAAGAAAAGAACAATTATTTTGTAGATATTTACAAGTTCATTCTGGATTTTTCCGAAGAAGATGTTCACGTGCAGGAACGGGAAGTTTCCGGCTTTGCACTGGCAACCTTAGAAGAAATTCAGGCATACGCAAAGGAAGGCATTTTCCTGCACTATGACAGCATCCGTCAAGTATTTGAGCAATAAGGAATCGCCTTTTCTATACCTGCACAGCAGAATACATCCCTGTCGAGACCAGCTCCGCAGTCAGCAAGCCAAACAAACATAAAATAAAAGGGAGAACTTGGAAAATGAATGCTATTTTCATTCGAGCTTATCAGAAAAAAGATGTTCCGGCAATGACAACAATTTGGAATGAAGTAGTACAGGACGGCATTGCTTTTCCGCAGGAAGAATTTCTGACAGAGGAAACAGCTGATGACTTTTTTGCACAGCAAACCGCCTGCAGCGTAGCAGAAGATCCTGCAACCGGTTCCATCCTGGGGCTATACATTCTGCATCCCAATAACATTGGTCGATGCGGACACATCTGCAACACCAGCTATGCCGTATCGTCACAAAGCAGAGGGCAGCACATTGGAGAAAAACTGGTGCTGAATTCCATTCAGCAGGCAAAAGCCCATGGATTCCGCATTTTGCAGCTCAATGCCGTTGCGGCAACCAATACCCACGCACGGCATCTTTATGAACGAATTGGATTTCAGCCGCTTGGCAGTATTCCAAACGGTTTTCGCTTAAAAAGCGGACAGTATGAAACAATCTGTCCCTACTATCTGCCGTTATCGGAATAACCAGAAACCGCCTGTACAGCAATACTGCTGATACAGGCGGTTTTTTGATTTAAAATTGTTTTTATTCCCACTCCTCAAATCGCCCTCCGGACTAAACAATTTTGTTTAGGAGATTTGAGCTGTGGTATCTCAATTATACATTTTGTTCTGTATTGTACTTGGCTGCTGATGCTCCGTTATCATTTTGTTAGCGCCATGATAACACACCTTGCAACTTATGGAGACGATGTGTGCCTGGTGGCTTGCTCCTTATTTGGTATTATAGCGCAGATCGGGGCGGTTGTCAAGAGATAAAAGAATCATTCTTTTCTTTTGGATAAAATATTTGAAAGAAAGTTATCAAAAACCTTTTTTATGTCTCGCATAGATTCAATATCACCATAATCTGGTGCCTTTAACTCTGAAATCTCTTTCTCAGACAAGGCTTTTTCATTTCTTTCACTCAACTTCCTATTTGTGCGTTCTATCAGTAAATCTATAAATTCATTCTTGTTTTGTATTGTCGGAGATTGGAACTCACATACTAAGTCGAACCTTGTTTGTAGTTCTGGAGGAATTGTTTTTTTATATTCTGATTCATTTTGAATGTTTGAAGTGAATATTACAATATATCCATTTAAATCATATTCTCTTGCCATAGAGTCAGTAAACTGTCCTTCTTCCAACATTTCTAAAAAGAATGAGAACACAGGTTTTGTGGTTTTTTCAAATTCATCACATAGTATTACTCCTACTGTATTATCTTTTAGTTTCTTACTTAATTCACCTTCTTCACATCCAATATACCCTCTCGAACTGCCTATTAAATTGTTCAATGCATCTTGGCTACTATAATTCTGAAAGTTTATCTTTATAAATCGTCCTCTATCTTTAAGCGATTCCGAAATAACTCTTGCAACTTCAGTTTTTCCAATCCCAGATTTACCGAAAAGAAAAACTGAAAAAATACTTTTCTCTTCCACTTGATTTAGTGTGATAAAATTATTCAAGGAATCTAAAAAACGCTTTTTAAAATATGTATGTCCAACAAGTCCGTGGTTGAATTTTTGGCAAAAATCTGCAAACTGCGTTTTGGACAAATCGGGTATTTTTCTGACTGGTTCCTTTTCTTCATTGGAGTCATTAATATGCGAAACTTCAAGTCTAGGGAATAGATCAGTTATTTTGCCTTGTTTTGAATAGTACAATGGAAAATGCTTTATTATTGAATCAACTTGTGAGGTGAGGCAGATAGTTTTAGTATTCAAACTATAATTGTTAAGGAACTGTTCCACAATATATATAATTGACTGATTATCCTTAATTGCGTAGGATATTGATGTCAGATCTATCATTTGCATATCTGATTGTTGACTAAATGCAGCCAACTCTAATGATAAATTTGTTGCCTGAGATAGAGTGGTTAACGGAATGTTGTTCTCCTTTGCATATTCAATTATTGTTTGTAAATCTTCATTTGTGTTATAAGTATATATCGTTTTTGAAGGAAAGCACTTATCAAGAATGGAATCGGTATTATCCTTCTCAATACATTCTTCAAAATATGGGACACATTCATCAAAGATATGAGGCAAAAAACGTAGAGCGTCATTTACAACCGATTCTTCAACTATAATAATTGTTGATTTTGTAACTTCTTTTAAGTTTTGTTCCGCACTATATATGTTTTCTGAGTTTTTTCTTAACAAGAGAATTAAAGAAGTGATATCAATACATATTTTAGAATCAATAGAAAGCTCGTTTTTTGTTTCCACAAAAACAAAAGAATAAACATCTCTTTCCTCTTGGATCTTTCTTAATTGATCCAAATTACTGTACGAATACAGTTTGTTATACTTTTTCATCATTACTTCTCCGCCTATTCTTTATCCACTTCCAAATTCTTTTTATTAGTGACTCTTTCTTTGCAGGTAAAATTATATTCTTTACTTGAATATCTTGAATGATAGCAACGGTATCAATAAATGCGAAATCACCATCGTTTTCTTTTGTTACAGGCTCAATAATTTCAACTTCTTCGTTGCTTTTAAAAATTTTTGGGGCAATTTCGGGGCTTTTTCTGTTCTTAACACCTTCATCCTGAAAATAATTGAATGTATTAGAAACTATATTGTCTTCTGTAACGATTCCTTTATAAATACCGACAATTGATACATGACCAATTAAAAGATCGTTTATACTGTATTTATTCTCGAATTCGGGTTGCATTTCAAGTGGAATTTTTATTATTATTTGCGGGCTATCTTTATTTTCAACTGCTCCACATAGAACATAAGTATAATCTTGAAGCATAGAATTAACAAGATTATTTACTTCTATTCCTTCAACCCTAAGCCCCTTTAGTGCATCTCTTCGTAAGATTAAAAAAGAACGCAAACTGGTTTCGTCAAATAATGTCAATTTGACATTATCAATTTTAATCAAGTCACCTTCTTTGCAATCAGACAATTTATCCGGTATGATACAATAATCAATTACACTTTGAAGTAAAATAGATTTTGTTGTTTTAACATCTAATGTTTCAATTACTTTTGAAGAGGAGAAATTCGTTTGCTTTGATTCAGACAACATTGTTGCTTTTATGCTATTTAGATATTGTTGTGGCGCAGATGCTGTAAATGATCCCGAGGAAGTTTTTGAGTTTTCTTTACTAATGAATTTCTCTTTCTCATACTTAGTATGAAGCACGTTATTTATCATCATAGCCATTTCATATGTTTTTGTAAAATTAAGATAATAAATATTGAAATTCAATGCCATTTAACCATCCTCCATTCACTGACTTATTCGTGATTCAAAAAGACATATTCCCCTGAAACAACACGATTATCCAGTATATCTACATTATACCACGATACCCGTATTATTTCAAGGGAATTCGCTTATATATTCTATTACTCCTGCCCCGACTTCTTCAAATTACAATCCCTGCAAAGCATCTGCAAGTTTTCCGGAACCGTTTTCCCGCCTGCGTGCCAGGGCGTGATGTGATCGGCGTGCATTCTGTCGAGTTCAAAATGTTTCTGACAAATCGGACAGATTCCATTTTGTTTGGCATAAGCAGTAGCTTTCTGACTATCGGTAAATGCTCTGATGCTGAGAACTTTTTCTTTTCCGCTTAAAAGATACTCATAAATCCCTTTTTTAGAGGTTACATCATCATCTGCCATAAGTTCGGTTATTCTTTTCTCTAACATATCTGGGTTATAGGAATTATTTCCAAACACATTATAAAACAATCCCCATTCAAGCCCTTTCATTTCCTTTCGATATTTCGGGAAGAGTGTGTTCACCCATGAAATAACGTTCTGGAAATAAAGCCATAATGCAGTGCCGTCTGAATCATGCTGATGTTCTGACATATATTCTTCAATGCTCTTATTTTCTTTTGAAGCGATCCACTTGATTGCCTTTTCAAGATAATCTTGACGAATCATTTCACCGCTGAGATATTTATTTCCGATCTTATATGCAGGACAACCATTCTTGGAAAAATATTTTTTGACATCTGTTAGCCATGGACCGGTATAAATCGCATTTCTCAGTTCCTGATCAGCAAGTTTTACACCTGCAATATTTATCGTCTTGAACCACTCCAGCTTTTCAAGATCATTTCCTTTGCATATGTAGATCATAAGCTTGTAATCCAGAATACGTTCTCTTTCAGTATTGGTGAGGTTATGAAAAGTTCTGTTATTGATTGAAAAATCTCCGCTGCAATACTGACAAATGCTGATCGTTCTTTGCTGTCCGTCAAGCAGTTCATAGTTTCCATTATCATCTTCGCACCAATACATCACATTCAAAGGAAAGCCTTTTGTCACAGTATCGATGACGGCATTGCGTTCTTTTTCCTTATAAACAAACTCTCGCTGAAAGGCTGGTCTGACGTTAAGTTTTCCACCAAATGCAATAACTCCGTTATCTGCACTATCTTTGTACCCATCGAATATTTCTCTGATCGTATGTTCTTCAAGTCTGATTTCCATTATGTAGTTCTCCTTTTTATCAAAATACGTTGATAAACTTTCTTACCGTTTACAACTCCTGATGCATTCAAATCATATGTACCTTTCTTTCCAAACAGTTCAAAATACCTATCTTTACATTCTTGTGGAGTATATATTCTTGTTTTGAGGTGATAGAGATCAAGGTTTTCACACATTCCTAATATTTCAAATTGATCTGGACTATATTTATCCATAAAGGTTATTGGAACACCCATGACACCATAGTAGTCAAACGGAATATCCGCAGTTTTCTTAACCTCTATAGCATCATAATTATCATAAGTTGGATATTCATCTGGTGAATAGTTCTTATATAGAATAAGGTTTTCATGACGCTTCTGAATGTCGATATTTGTATACCACATTACTCCTGAAACTCGAATCATCCCTTCTTTATGCTGACTGGACTTGGCATAATCCTCATAATGTGTGTTAAGAAAAAAACCTACATTGCCTGAAAAACCGTATCCAAGCCATATTTTATTATCTTTTATCAAAGGAAATATTTCTTTATAAGTGATGGCATTCTGATTCCCAATAATAATAAATTTTTTATCATACTCCATAAGCTGTGCAACGTATTCTCTGAAAAGGGAAAATGGGGGATTTGTCACAACAATATCAGCTTCTTTCAAATATTCAATACATTCAGCAGAACGAAAATCGCCGTCCCCCTTTAATATTTTCGGCTTATTCTTCTTTAAAATCAACTCAAAATCAGTCAGATCAACCGCACCATCACCATTTTCATCTGTAACCTCGGTGATTTCGATTACATACGGTTTCTTTCCGCTGTCAGCAACAGATATTTCTTCTTCCTCACCAAAAAATGTAAGCTGCGTATACATCACGGGAGAAGTCGTATAACAAGTTGCAATAAGCTTTTTCAATCCGAGAGCATTAAAATTCATTGCAAAATACTTCACAAAATTGCTCTCATAAGGGTCATCACAATTGCAGAAAACAATCTTATCCTTGAAATGTTCCTTATAATGCCTTAATTCGTTCTCTATGTCGACTAACTGAGTATAAAACTCATCTTTCTTTGCATTTTTCGCAGCAGAAAGATTTTCATTTTTGTTTGCCATTTTACTATGCCTTTCGATTTGATTATATATCATGTTTTTCATTTTAAACTTGATTATATATCAAGTAGTATACCATAAAATTGCATATTTATCAAGTGGTTTGGGGTATAATTTGAGTATACTACAAATTCTTGAGGTGCAAAATGGATGAAGTGTACGATTTCGGAGTAATTCTTCAAAAATTACGAAAAGAAAAAGGGTTTACGCAAGAGCAGCTTGCCCGTCTGATTCATAAAGAAAGTTCAATCATAAGCCGATATGAAAAAGGGTTGCAAAATCCAACCTTTGAAACGGTAAAAGAATTCGCCGCTATTTTTAACGTTTCAATGGATTATCTTGCAGGAATGGAAAAGCATTCAAATATTTCCACTTTTGGTATGAACCCGGAACAGATCGCTATTACTAAAAATCTTATTGAAGTTTTCAGAAAAAAGAACATATCAACGTTCCAAAAAATGGGTGTAGAACATTACCAGATTATAGGAAAGATTGCGGTAGAGTTATCAAAAGACAAATAAAATATCCCGACAAATCAGCATTACAGCTTTGATTTGTCGGGATTTATTTTTTGAGTAATTTTTTTACTGTTTCACACTCTTACTTTCCTCACACATACACCATATCCGCATACACCGCCTCTCTCGCACACAACCTAAACATATTCTCCAAACCTTGAGCTTTGCAGAGATCACCAACAGCAAGTGACTGCTGATATTCCTTATCGTCAGCTTTCCACTTTTCAACCTGTCTTTCCATAGCATTTTCCACTGCCTTATCAAGTTCAGTCAGATAACCCAGAATTTCGCCGTTATTTACAAGTTTTCTCAGTCTGTTCTTACGGTGTTCCGCCGAATAATGCAGGTGATACTTGATATACTCGGAACGGAATGCTGTTACTGTTGGCTCAGTATCAACTGTATTGTGTGTAACGGTAAGTGCATTGGTATCCAACACCCAGACCGACTTGTTTTTGCCGATCACCTGAACTTTGTCTTTGCTTCTGATAATCATAAAATTTTTCTCCTCATTCCAAATTCTTGCTTTTTATTGTGCTGTTATATCTGAACTGCTGATAGTCGGAACTCAATCCACAAGCAGAGATAAAAGCCTCCGCCTTTTTCAGTTTGCGTGAAAGCTCGTCCTCACGGCTGATACGCTTTGCTTCCTTGTTTAGCTTCTCACGAGTGAAAAGAGCCTTTTCCTTTTCAGCTTTCTTGTAAGCGGCAAGCTCCGAGGAAACAGCCGACAACTGCTCTTTCAGCTTGTCACGCTCCTGCACTGCCGTGTCATGCTCGGATCTGAGCTTCTTGTTGGTCTTGACCATTGCCACATACTTCTTTGCCGTGTCGCTGAGCTTGTCATAGTCCTCTTTTGTGAGAGTAACTTTCTTTCCAAACATCGACTCCTTGGCTTCAATGCTCTCGATCTCATCGAGCTTGACTTTCTTCTTTGCTGCCTTGTCAAGCTCCGCACGGGCTTCGTCACGCTCAGAAAGAGCCTGCTCCTTTTCTTCATTCAGCCGCCTAATTTCGTCTTGATGATTGCCGTATTCCTCAACCGTATAGCTGTACCCTCTGGACTTCTTCGGCTCTGCAATTTCAACACCGTGAGCCTTGCAAATCTGGTGCAGGATTTCCCACTCTGTTAAACGCCAGCGGTTGATCGCATTTGCACCTTTGCCGTACCCCATTTCTTCGAGAGCTTTCGCCATAGCATTTCGGGTATCTAAACCATTGCTGAAATGCCCCACTGGAATATAGTCGATGTGCAGATGAGGAGTTGCTTCATCAAGGTGCATCACAGCATTGAACACATAGAAATTCGGATTTCTTTCTGAAAAGCCCTCCATGTACTCCCGTAAACAGGCAACAGCAATCTCCGAATCGGGAGTACCGACACCTGTATCATCTTTTGTCCCGATCTGGACTAAGTCTTCATAGAAACTCTTTTGCTTATTTGTTCCAGTGATAACACTTGCACTCGGTTCACGGCTGAACAGGTGATGAAAGTAGTCTGGGATACGGCGGTCATTTCGTTTCTGACGGGCATTGTATCTTTCTACTGCATCGCTGAAAAGAATATCATAAGCATCACGCAAATTCTGATGCACAAATGTAATGTTGTCCGCTGTTCGGGAACTGTCGATATTTTTGGCAGCAAATGCACGGTTATTGTGGGACAAGCTGCCCTTGCCCTGACACATTGAGATCGTCTTTTGACACATAGAAACACCTCCCTTCCTTTTTAAATTGACCCTCTGACGAGGAAATGCCCTATGGGCGAAACGGTTTGCAGCGATACGGAGATCGGCAAACCAAGCGGCTCGGAGAGCCGAGTTACCTGCGGAATGCCGCCGGTAACCCCATAGCACTTTCGACAGCCTTACGGACTATCAAAAATGCTATCGGGGCTCTGCGAGGCTTGAACGGCGGATAAACCGCCAACGCCGTGACGATGTGTGACGATGGTGACGATGATTACACCGCTCACAAAACATCGTCACGACCGTCACGGACTGACACGCCAACCACTTGAAATTTACTCTTTTGATAACAAAGAAAAGAAAATCATGCGTCCGCTGTGGTTACGCTTATTCGTGTATCGAATGCTATAATCATTCATCAATCTGCCTGCATTGACATTGAGTTTCAGCGAAACCACATTCGGCTTCATATCAAGTCCAAGCTTTTCTATCAGTTCAGTCGCTGTACCCTGCCAAGTCGGATTTTCTTCTGTTACAAGATTGGCGATACATTCCAGCAACGGTTCGGGAGGTTCTTTCCAAAGCTCTGTTTCTGCTTTTTCAAAATTCCAGCAGAGTTTTTCTTCATCACGAATAAGATGGATTTTCTGATCTTGCTGATCACGGCCTGAAATTTCAAGTGTTGCCTTATTGGAAGTCCTGGTTTCCTTGTAAAGCATAAATGCTCCGTCTGCACAGCCAAGTAACCCATTTGTTCCTGAGATCATGTCGAAGTTATCAGATGACTTTTGCTTTCTAGTATGATGAACTAACAGCAGACATATTCCCCAACTGTCAGAGAACTGTTTCAGCTGATTGATGATCTCGTAATCTTTGGCATAGCTGTAAGAATCACTGTCCACCTCACGGATTTTTTGAAGTGTATCAATAATCACAAGCGTTGTGTCAGGGTGTTCTCGGATAAAACCGCTCAGCTGATCGGTCAGACCATTTCCAAGCGGTTTGGACGATACGGAAAAGTACAAGTTTTCCGTACTGTCCGTTCCGAACATTCGGTACATTCGTTCCTGCAATCGTCTGTAATCATCTTCCAGTGCAA
>ERZ780151.1130-NODE-1130-length-21449-cov-2.972329_pt1 | contig 21449 bp, 19 predicted proteins | sample MGYA00510983_ERZ780151 | MGnify/ENA primary metagenome ERZ780151 (study PRJEB29588, sample SAMEA2144623) | human gut metagenome | biome: human gut; feature: human-associated habitat; material: faeces | place: Denmark | collected 2008/2010 ... | reverse complement strand
CCTATGATTTCAATACGGCAGACAAGCTCAACGGCTGCTGCATACGGTCCGGTGAAGGTTCGCAAGTCACAGGATCTGAAGAAATACCAGTCGCAGATAAGCCAATGGCACTATGACTATTACAATAAGGCTCTGAACGACACAACGAAACTATCGCCGAATTTGCGCCGCCTGGCTTGTTGGAATCCCGTTCTTTACACCATGCCCAATGGAGAGATATGGTTGTTCTACAAGGTTGGAGCCAACATAAGTGGCTGGACGGGATGGCTGGTGAAGTCGAAGGACGGCGGAAAGACATGGTCTGACCGCGAGGCATTGCCCAAAGGCTTTCTCGGACCCATCAAGAACAAGCCCGAAATCATCAACAACCGGCTGGTTTGCCCGTCGAGTACAGAGAGCGACGGCTGGAGATTTCATGTCGAGATATTGGATTTGGCCACCGGAAAGTGGAAGTATGTCGGACCCGTAGATGCTGACTCTTGCGCCATAACAGATGATGTTGAGCCCACCACAACCGATATGGCTCATCCCATCTATAAGCCGGGAAAGGGGCCAAAGCCTATTTACAGCATCCAGCCTTCTATATTGAAGTTGGCTGACGGCAGGCTGCAGGTTCTCATGCGCACGCATAACGGCCGACTGGCTCAGTCGTTCAGCAGTGACGGAGGCGACACATGGAGCAAGGTTACGCTCTCCAGCTTGCCCAGTACACAATCGGGCACGGATGCCGTAACGCTGTCTGACGGCACGCATGTATTGGTTTATAACAACTTCTCCACCCTTCCCGGCACCAAGAAGGGCCCCCGCACTCCTCTTGATGTGGCCATATCAAAGGACGGACAACACTGGAAGCATGTGCTGGCATTAGAAGATAGCCCCATCAATCAATACTCTTACCCGGCTGTCATTCAGGGAACCGATGGCAAGATACACATCGTTTACACCTGGCGCAGGCAGCGTATAAGCTATAAGTGCATCTCCCTGCCAGCCGAATAAACCCTCTTACATAATTTCTGCCGCGCTTCGGTTCATGCCTTGAGCAAGGCTGTAAGCGCGGCAGAACGACTCTCTTAGTAATCAAATTATATCCATCTTTAAAATCATCTATAACAAATCAGCATTCAGAAATGAAACCAACATTCTTTCATAACACTTGTCAGTTGCACAGGTTGTTATACTTTTCTTTCTTGTTTCTTGCTCTCTTTCTGGGGCACAGCGCTTTGTCGAACGCCCAGAATCTAGACATCAGATGGCCCAAGAACGCCAATAACCGCGTAACCTATGCCGCCTCTTATCTCAAAAAGAAGTTGAATGGCCAGCTTGCTTCCAACAAGAAGTATCGCATAGACCTGAAACTGGCATCTGATACCACCGGTCTGCGCAAGGAGGGATTTCGCATCAGCAGAAGAAACCGCCGACTGACGGTCGAGGGTTTTGATGGCTCTGGCGTAATATATGGCTGTAACGAATTGGCACAATACGCCATTGAGCATCATGACTTAAACATACCCAACATGACCCAAAACCCTGAAATGGTGCTTAGAGGGGCTTGTGTAGGACTGCAGAAGACGCAATATTTGCCGGGCAGGGGAGTGTATGAGTATCCTTATACGCCCGAAAACTTCCCATGGTTCTATGACAAGAACCTGTGGATAAAGTATCTTGACATGCTGGTGGACAATAAAATGAACTCGCTCTACCTGTGGAACGGCCATCCCTTTGCATCACTCGTCAAGCTAAAAGATTATCCTTTTGCCGTAGAAGTAGACGACTCTACCTTCAAGAAAAATCAGGAGATGTTCTCCTTTCTCACTCACGAGGCCGACAAACGGGGCATCTACGTCATACAGATGTTTTATAACATCATCGTTAGCAAGCCTTTTGCCGAGCATTACGGCATCAAGACACAAGATCGCAACCGGCCCATCTCTCCTCTGTTGAGCGATTATACCCGCAAGAGCATTGCCGCTTTCATAGAAAACTATCCTAATGTGGGCCTGTTGGTGTGCCTGGGTGAGGCCATGGCTACCTATGATGATGATGTGGAATGGATGACTAAAACGATTATTCCGGGTGTAAAAGACGGTCTGAAGGCTTTGGGCCGCACTGACGAACCTCCTATTCTGTTGCGTGCTCACGACACAGATTGCAGTGCTGTGATGCATGCCTCGTTGCCCCTCTATCATAATCTGTACACCATGCAGAAGTACACGGGCGAGTCGCTCACCACTTATCAGCCGCGCGGACCATGGGCTCAAGAACACCGAAACCTTGCTGCTTTGGGCACAACACATATAGAGAACGTGCACATACTGGCCAATCTGGAACCTTTCAGATGGTCGTCTCCCGCTTTTGTAGAGAAGACTGTAAAGGCCATGCATAACATCCACCATGCCAACGCGCTGCATCTCTATCCTCAGGCGTCTTATTGGGACTGGCCTTACACAGCAGACAAGTATGCCGACGGCCATAGAGAACTGCAGCTAGACCGTGACTGGATGTGGTATGCCACATGGGGAAGATATGCCTGGAATTGTCATCGCGATAGTGTGCCGGAGGTTAGATACTGGGACGGACGGCTATCACAGAAGTTTGGCTTCGACTCTATAGCAGCGCGAAATTTGCTTACTGCTTACGATGAAAGCGGCGAAATAGCACCCAAACTCATTCGCAGGTTTGGCATAACCGAAGGTAACAGGCAGACGCTCTTGCTTGGTATGTTGGCCAGTCAGCTGGTTAACCCTTATAAGTACACCGTTTATCCTGGCTTTTACGAGAGTTGTGGACCGGAAGGAGAGAAGCTTATAGAGTATGTGGAGAAGGAGTGGAAGCATCAACCCCATCACGGTGAGCTGCCTCTCGACATCGTGGCGCAGACCGAGGCCCATGGCGATAAGGCTGTGGCTGCCGTGGATGAGATAGCCGGCAGGGTGACACGCAACACCGAAGAGTTCAAACGCATACAGAATGACATGCACTGCTATCGTGAGTTTGCCTATGCCTTCGGCTGGAAGGTGAAAGCCGCTCAGCATGTGCTCAACTATAAATGGGGCAAGGACATACATGAGCTGGAGGCTGCCATCCCATTGCTGGAAGAGGGACTGAAGCATTATCGCAAGCTTGTGAGCCTCACCCAAGACACTTATCTCTACGCCAACAGTATGCAGACGGCTCAACGCCGTATACCCATAGGGGGCGACGGAGGCAAGATGAAGACATGGGCCGAGCTGTTGCCGTGTTATGAGCAAGAGGTAATCAATCTGAAGAAGAATATCAACTTACTGAAGAATAAGGCCCGGGGACTTGACAGCAAGCCTAAAAAGTGGCCGACCCTTGTGCCCGCTGATGTCACTCTGGCAGACAATTACTCTGTGGTTACCTTAGGCAAAGGTGCAAAGCTCTTCGCCGACTTAGACAGCACCGTAACTGATTTGTCGCCTGAGCTCAACGGATTAAAGGCTTTGGTGATGAGCAGCAAGCAGCAACGCAATGGGCAGACACGCATCGCCTTCAGCTGCAAGAAACCTGTTCAGCTGCTTGTTGGCTACTTCCGCGACGACCAGAAGAAGTATGCCAAAGCTCCAAAATTGGAGACCGATGCTACAGCCAACGACTATGGCCAGGCAGAACCGCAGATAACATCGGCCCTGCGCATAGCCGGTATGCCTCAGGTGAATGTTCATAAATATGTTTTCCAGGCAGGACAGCACGAGCTTTACCTGCCCAAAGGCATGTCACTCATCCTAGGTTTCACGCAGAGCACTATCATTCCGCATGATGCCGGCTTGGCAGGCGAGGATCAAGCCATTGATTGGCTGTTTCAATAACCATCCAATATATAAGAGGGACGCTGCATGGAGTATCCCTCTTTTATTTTAAATGCTCGCCACCTTATATCCCCGCCGGTGGTTTCCATGCGTTTGTGGACGGCCGGCTGTTGTTGGTTTATGCGTAAAGGGGTAGGGAAGGGTGTCTGATATAAATGAAGAAAGCCAAGCAATTTTTCAACTGCTTGGCTTCTGTGATGTGCGCCCTTAGGGACTCGAACCCTAGACCCACTGATTAAGAGTCAGTTGCTCTACCAGCTGAGCTAAGGGCGCTCTGTTTCTTGTTTGCGGGTGCAAAGGTAGCGCTTTTCTTTTAATTGGCAAAATATATTATACATTTTTTTCACAAAACTTTGCCCCCGGCGCTATGCTGGGTTAAGATTTTAAGGCGGTAGAAAGGCTGCGAAAATGCCGTCAGGAGATGCAACAGAAAGTTTAATCCTTTGTCAGTCAAACTCTTGACTATTCACTTTGGTGGCTCCGATTCGCCATTTCCTTGCCAATAGGCGATATGGTTTGTTGATTATTCCTTTTGGTTCTTGTTGGCAATATATACACCCAGCAGGATGAGCGCGCTACCTATGAAAGCCATAGCGGTCATCGGTTCATTAAGAAAAATGGCACTTACCACCACAGTAGCGATGGGATTGAGATATACATAGTTGGAAGTGGTAAGCGCGCCGATGCGTCCTATGGCCCACGTCCACAACGCGTAGCACGCAAAGGAGGCTATGATGCCCAGGAAAAGCACGTTCATCCATATAACGGGTTGCGCCATTCTGGCCAGAGGATAATCCCATGGATGGATGGCAAAGACGGGCAGGATGGTGACCAGACCATAAAAGAACACCTTGCGTGTGATGAATACTGAGTTATAGCGCTGCGTGGCCCACTTCATGAGCATACTATAAATGGCCCAGCTGCTTGCGGCAACAAGGGCCAGAAAGTCGCCCAACGGATTAAGGTGTAGCACAAAGTGACCATTGAAGATGACGATGGCCACTCCGCAAACGGCCATGAGTGAGCCTGCTATCAGCCTTGGCGTGGCATGTACGCTCTTCAAGAAGGCAATGGCAAGACATGTTGTGAGCAGGGGAGCGGTGCACACAATGAACGACACATTGTTGACGTACGACAGCTTGACAGACTCGTTTTCTGCTAGAAAATAAAGCGATCCGCCCGTTATGCCCAGTAAAAGCATCATCGCTTCGTCTTTCAGACTGTGGCAGAAAAGCTGGCGCGGAGATATGATGCAGATGCATATATAGGCCAGCAGAAAGCGCAATGCGAATATCTCGTGCGGCATCAAGCCACCCAAGAGCAGAAACTTGGTGTTTACGAAGGTGCATCCCCAGCACGTTATGACTATCAGAGCGACGATGTGCCCTAAGACTTTAGACTTCTTCAAATGTGATGATTCGGATTTTAATGGTGATAACCGGTATCTCTCTCAGAGGGTGATATGAAAGGTTTTGGCAGCGTTTTGGCTGGTCACCTCATTCACTTCATCGGGCGAAACGCCATACACCTCAGCCAGCTTGTCTCTTACCAGTGCCACAAAGGCGCTCTCGTTTCGCTTCCCGCGATGGGGCACAGGAGCCATATAGGGGCTGTCTGTTTCCAGCACGATACGAGATAGCGGAACAGCGGCAGGCAGATCCTCACGCAGATGCGAGCTCTTAAACGTAAGCACGCCCCCTATGCCCAGCATGAAGCGTGGAAAAGCCAGTAGTTGGGCAGCCTCCTGCTGATTGCCGGTGAAGCAATGAAACACGCCCCCGGGCAGCTCTTCGGCATACGGCCGGAGAATATGCAGCATCTCGTTCTGACCCTTTCTGCAATGAATCATCAGAGGCAGGCGCGTCTCTATGCTCCATTCCACTTGCCGGGCAAATGCCTGAAGCTGCTCTTTCTCATTCTCGCGTGTCCAGTAAAAGTCCAGTCCCACCTCACCTATGGCAATAAATCGCTCAGCTTCGGGCGCATTCTTCAGGTTCTCCGTCATGATGTCATGCATCTTGTCCAGCACTTGCTGATAGTCGGCCTTCACCTCTTCCGGGTGCAAGCCTATCATGGGATAGGCGTAATGTGGATAAGCTTTGCACACGCTCATCACGCTCTTCACCGACGGCAAGTCAATGGCCGGAAGAAAAACCTTGCCCACTCCGGCGGCCTTAGCCCTGGCTATGGTCAGTGGCAGGTCGTCCTTAAACTCATCACCATCTATATGTGTATGCGTGTCTATAATGTACATGTGTATTCTTTTTTTAATAATCCTCATGAGAGAGCATTCTGCTTCACTCTTCAGCAGCTTTTTCTCCCTTTCGATAATAATATATCACGCCCAGCTCCTTACACTTCTCAAGTCTCTCTTCTAGGGGTAGTGAGGCATAATGGGCCTCGATGGCGTTCCATAGTTCCAGCAGCAACTCATCCACTTCAGGCCTGATGTGAGCCACTTGCTCGGTGGCTCTACGCGTGCGTTGCATGTCAGTGCTTCTGGCTTCAGCAGCTTCTTTGAATATGTCGAAGTGCGTGCTCACCATCCCTATCGTTGGGTTATAGATGGGGCGTCCTCCCTTTGCTATGCGAGCTTTCTCTCCGTTGATGATTTTGGGCGCCCATTGCATGATGCCCTCCGTGCTCTTCACCTCGGGCACCGCTTTGCTGTCAGCGTTCAGCCCATACAGTTCCAGCAAGGCAGGTTTTATCTCTCCCCGCTCAACACCCATATACAGCACCTGTATGAAGTGGCTCAGATACATGCTGGCCCTGGCCTTCAGGCCGTTGTTCTTGTCAGAGTGGCGCACCTGCGAGGCATAGGCCACCTTGTATTGCTCAACGGCTGTGAGCAGTTGGTTGTAAAGTGATTGCGCGCTGTTCAGCACTTTCCAGCTGATGAAGTGCTCTCTGACGGTGTATAAGTCGCCGTTGTCGAGCACCGTTTTCAGTGCTTTGAGCCGTGCGGCATCAGTCTTAGGCAGTCTGCGGTATGGCATGGGCTCACTTCTTTCTTTTCATCATTTTCAAGGCATAGGCCTCCAGTTCTTGCTTTCGGCTCTCATCCACATGCAGGGCAGTGAGCAATGTCTTGCTTTCTTCAAAATATTGGTTTATCTTCTTGATGGCCAGGTCGCCTATGTGCATCTCATCATAGAGCTGAGTCACGGCCTTTATCTTTTCTTGTGGGTCAAAATCTTTTGCTGCCAGCCACTTGCCCAGTTCCTCACGTTGTACCTCATTGGCCCTGTTCATGGCGTTGATGAGCATGTAAGTCTTCTTATTGGACAGTATGTCGCCGCCAATAGCCTTTCCGAACACTTCCGGATTGCCGTAAACATCCAGATAGTCGTCTTGCAGTTGAAAAGCCAGACCGATGTGCTCGCCATATTTATACAAATTCTCAGCATCCTCTTCGGGTGCGTCAGCCAGTATGGCGCCCATCTTCATGGCGCAAGCCAGCAGCACGCTTGTCTTGAGCCTAATCATCTCAATATATTCCTCCTCGCTCACGTCGTCGCGCTGTTCAAAGTCCATGTCATATTGTTGCCCTTCGCCTATCTGCAATGCTGTTTCGGTGAAGAGGCTAAAGATGGGCTCGAACTTATCTGCCGGACATTCTGACAGCCGTTGAAAAGCCAGTACGAGCATGGTGTCACCCGAGAGAATAGCGGTGTTGGCATCCCACTTCTCGTGCACCGTCTGATGTCCTCTACGCATCGGGGCGTTATCCATCAGGTCGTCATGCAGCAAGGTATAGTTGTGATAAGTCTCCAGCGCGCAAGCCACGGGCAGGATGTTTGCGGGGTTCTCTCTATACATGTTGTAAGCAAGCAGCATGAGGATGGGGCGTATGCGCTTGCCACCCATGGAGAGAACATATTTAATAGGCTCATACAGCCGTTGTGGCTTACGGTTATATGAGAGATTGCTGATATATTCGTTCACTAAATGAAGAATCTCTTCGGATGTTAGATTTCCGTTCATGATATGCTGAAATATATTTTGTTCTACAAATTAAAGTTGACAGGTATTTCGAACAGCGTGCGGCATGGCTTGCCGTTTTGCTGTCCGGGTGTCCATTTGGGCATGATGCCGATGACGCGCAGAGCCTCTCGGTCCAGGCTGGGGTCGGCATGCTTGATGATTTTCTGACCGCTGATGGTGCCGTCCTTACCCACGATGAACTGCACGATCACCTGCCCCTGTATCTTCTGGGCCTGTGCTGTGGGAGGATATTGCAGGTTCTTGGTGAGCCACTTCATAAACTCTACCATTCCTCCGGGGAATGAAGGCAGCTGCTCAACAATTCTGAAATTCTCCTCGTTGTTCTCGTCTATGGCTACCGGCGACTGTGCTGTTGTCTCGTTGCTCACCTTCTCGTCTTTGGTAGGGTCGGGCATCTGCGTGCCGGTGGCGTCGCTCTTCAGGTCGAGGTTCAACTTGTCTACCGCCTCCGGCGCAACCGTCTTTTCCACCTCGTTCAGCTTTTCGGTAACCGATTTTGAGCTGGGCGGGGCAGCTACGGCGGCTATCATGTCTTTCTGATCCATGAGTGGCAGCTGACTGAGGTCTTGTGCCATATCGTCGAGCTCATCGCTGTCGTCGTCGCTTGAGCTCGCTCCGCCGGTGGTGAACTCCAGCGCTGCCAGCAGCAAAGCCAATGAGAGGATGAGCCCCAGCAGGAATGCTGTAGGACGAAGGTGTTCTATGTCGGCGTTATATGCTTTCTTTACTTCCACGTTACACTAAAATCTAACTTTTATCGTTATATGAAACGTAAATTCAGTGATGATGATTCAATTCACTTGCAAAAATAGTACAGTTATTCGAAAAAAAGCATAACTTTGCCGAAAATTTAAATACAATTAAATGAAGAAAGGCTTTTTACTGCTCCTTTTGCTCTTTGCGGCCTTACAGTCACGGGCACAAGAGAGCCAGTCACAATACAATTTCTTACGTCTGCCGGTGAGTGCGCACGCTGCGGCATTGGGTGGCGACAACGTAACCATTATAGAAGATGATGCTTCGCTGGTGTTTTCCAATCCCGCCCTGGCTGCCTCTGTAAGTGATATGAGCATCGGTCTCAACTACATGAGCTATATGAAGGGAGCCAACTATCTGAGTGCGTCTTTTGTGAAGGCTGCCAGCGACAAGGCCACGTGGGCCGTGGGAGCGCAGTATATCAACTATGGCACCATGAAAGAAACGGATGAGTATAACCGCGAAACAGGCTCTTTTTCTGCTCAGGATGTGGCTTTGAGCGGAACATTTGCTTATACGCTTGCTTCCAAATGGGTGGGTGGCATAACGGCCAAGATGGTTTATTCGTCGCTGGGCTCTTACACCAGCCTTGCCATGGGAGTAGACCTGGGCCTGAATTATTACGACCCCGACCATGAATGGAGCATATCGGCTGTGGCACGCAATTTGGGTGGTGAGCTGAAAGCTTATGACGAGGACTTTGGCAAGATGCCCCTTGATGTTGAGGTGGGCGTTTCTAAGACCTTGGCCATGGCGCCCCTGCGCTTTTCGGCTACGCTGGTGGATATGACCCATTATGATTATCGCTTTGCCAACCACCTGTGCCTGGGCGCCGATCTGCTGCTCTCGGAGAGTATATGGATAGGTGCCGGATATAATTTCAGGCGGGCAGACGAAATGAAAATACAAAGTTCTGACAGTCAGAGCAGTCATGGAGCAGGGCTTAGCTTGGGCGCCGGCGTCAATCTGGAACGCTTTAAGCTGAATGTGGCTTATGGCAAATACCATGTGTCTTCTTCTGCTTTAATGATTAATGTGGCTTACTGCCTGTAATGGAAATACAGTATATAGAATTAAATCTTTACTTTAAATCATGCGAAAGATTATTATAGCTATAGACGGCTACTCATCGTGCGGCAAGAGCACGATGGCTAAGAACCTTGCCAAGGAGATTGGTTATGTTTATGTAGACACGGGTGCCATGTATCGCGCCGTAACCCTCTTTGCCTTGCGCAAGGGCTTTTTCAAGACCGATGATGAGGTGGACGATGAGGCTCTGAAGGCTTCGTTGCCCGACATACACATCACGTTCCGTCTGAGCAACGCTACGGGCAGGCCCGATACTTATCTGAATGATGAGAACGTAGAGCAAGAGATAAGAGACATGAAGGTGTCGGCGCATGTAAGTGTCATTGCCGCCCTGCCTTTTGTCAGACAACTGCTTGTGGCCCAGCAGCAGCTCATGGGCAAGGAAAAAGGCATTGTGATGGATGGCCGGGATATTGGTACGGTGGTCTTTCCTCATGCCGAGCTCAAGGTGTTTGTCACTGCCTCGCCTGAGGTCAGGGCTCAGCGGCGATATGATGAGCTGAAGCAGAAGGGACAAGACGTTAGCTTTGACGACATACTGAAGAATGTGCAGGAGCGTGACTACATAGACTCGCACCGGGCCACCAGTCCTCTGAGGAAAGCCGATGATGCCATAGAGCTAGACAACAGTCACCTCAACATTGCTCAGCAACAGCAATGGTTGCTTGACGCATACAGAAAGGCGGTGGCAGAAGCGTAATCTAAAAAGCCTAGAAATAGTATTTCACATCAAACACTAATTAGCGATATGAACATAGGAGACAAATTGCCGGAGATGCTGGGAAAGGACCAGGACGGCAGGGAAATAAAATTGAGTGACTTTAAAGGAAAGAAGTTGGTGCTCTATATCTATCCTCGCGACTCAACACCGGGATGCACCAACGAGGCTTGTAACCTTCGCGACAACTATCAGTCTTTTCTCTCTCAAGGCTATGCCGTTGTGGGCGTGAGCACGCAAAGTGCCGCCAGCCATAAAAAGTTTATTGAGCGCAACAACCTGCCCTTCCCGCTTATAGCTGATGAGGACAAGCGGCTTGTCACTGAACTGGGTGCTTACGGCGAAAAGAAGATGTATGGCAAGACCACTATGGGAACCTTCCGCACCACGTTTGTTACAGATGAGGAGGGGCGCGTCACGCGCATCTTCCATCCCAAAGAGATAAAGGTGAAGGAACATGCATCTCAAATTTTGGGATAAGAGAGCGGGACATGGACATGTGTCGTGGGCTGTTAAAAACTCTCAAGTTTTTGTTACCCTGCATTAGTATATAAAGTACCTAATGCAGGGTGCTGATTTTTTTTGACAGTCAGTTCGATTAAGCAGGTGCGAGACCAGTATAAGACGCAGCCACTACTTGATGTGTGTATTTTGTGTAAGCTGATAAATGTACACCGAGTCGGTGTCTCTCCTACGACTGACGGCCACAAAAAGGGCCGCGCCCTGCAGTGTGTGTCCATAGCTGAGCGTGAATGCAGATATCCACAAAAACGCTTATGATGCATACTTTCCGCTTAGCAACGATTGCTGCATGAGCACAGGAAGTGCTCATTTTTTTAATTTACAGGCAACACCAGCTAGACACCAGAAGATTATCACGCCGAGCTCAGAGACATAAGCGACCGCTAAAGGCCACGAAAGATAATCAAATGTTGTTGCAGGGCGGATCGGGTAATACTTCTCTATTGATGAACGGAAGAGCAAAAGTACGATAGTTATGATGCCCAACAGCATCAAAAATGAGATCGTTGGCCTCAACACTTTCTTAGAAAGCAAGTAAGCTTTACAGTCTTTATTGACGACAGAAACAACTATCAGCAGAACCAAAGTCAAGATGGTGAGGATTAATATCTCAGGCATCATTGATTGTAATAAAGTGTTACACATAATTAATTCATTTTATCAAATTGGTAAGCCTTGTTTTTTACAACACACTTTATGCACATTAATTAAAGTAAGGGAATGAAACTATAATAGAATCTTTACTTTCAGGTATAATACCCCTATTAACGGTACAATATCCAAATACAAAATCTGTTTTTTCTTTTTTCTCACTGTTTTTTTACCGATTTGTTGTTTATTTTCGTTTACAAATCTATACAAATTTATAATATTGGCAAAGATGTTTTGTATCTTTTATGAAACTTTTTGGTTTAAAAGCAAAATAATAATTATAATAAGAACCTACCAATTTAACTACAAAATAAAATAACTTGTTTATATTGCATAAGAATAATAGTTATATCAGAATAAGATTTTTACCTGAGTTTGGGATAAGTTAGGTCTATTGTATAGAAACGAAGTTTACTTTCATTGACCAGATGAATCAGTCCTCAACCATATAGCTATGAACAAAATGTTTTCATGTAAATAAAGTTTCCGCTTGTCTTATTATTGGAAGTTGTGGCCGTTGACAACAACATAGTAGCCTATAACGATTGATGGCTTTTTCTCGGTTAAGCTGAATGTAACTTATAAAGAAAGTACATTCATTAATAAACATAAAAGCTTCGGTCGCGGAAAGAGTGGCAGTTGCACTACATTCTAGAGTTCGTCGTTTTTTGTCTCTATGACTTTTCTTTTGCGTAGCAGTATTAATGCCCTTTTCTTATTTTATATCATGTTATGAAATAATGACAAGAAAAGGCAACGCATTAGATTGGGAAACTTAAAATAGGCCTTTTTGCATCGTAATATGCCCTATTTCGCCCGCTCATAATGCCTGTTTTGAATGACAGAAGTGCCCCTTTTAGGCATGGCGACTGTAGTCAACCCAAATTGTGTTGACAAGAACTATCGCCGCAGCCGATAAGTTCTGTGGATAGGCTGTTCATTATTCAAGAACTGTGAGCCATCAGAATATGAAGAAAGCAACGGCATCTGCTCCCATCTGTTCAGCCCGGAAATACTTTCCGACATACATTGAATAAACGCAGTTTGCTGGCGCCTGCCAGCGAAGACCCTTACCTGATTATTGTTCAATACGCGAGCCTAAAAACGATTTGATGATAATTTTTTTGTAAATTTGTGTCACAAAAGCGCGGAATGTTCGTAATAAGATTAGAAATGCAACGAAAAAGATGACCGAAGAGGAGTTTCAAAAGGAAGTGAAAGCCATCAGGCCTAGGCTGTTAGCCACCTCCATGGGCTACATGAAGAATGGGGCTGACAGCGAAGACGCTGTGCAATCCGTGCTCGTTCGCCTGTGGAAGATGGTAGACACGTTGCACTCGCCCTTGCTTCCTTTAGCTCTTACGCTGGTCAGGCATCAATGCGTGGACGAGCTAAGGCGACGAAGGACAACGCTGAACATAGATGATTGCGACGTTGTGCAGACTGAAGAAAAAGACGAACGCATAGCTGTAATGATGTCACTCATAGCCGATTTGCCTGTCTTGCAACAAACCATAATACAGCTGAGGCATATAGATGGTATGGAAATGGCCGATATAGCCCGCTACATGGGCATGAAAGAGCCGGCTGTAAGAAAGGCTTTGAGCAGAGCCAGACAGGCATTGAGAGGAATGATAGTGAAGCAAATGCAAAGTAGGGCTTGAGCCTGAACGCAACAACATATATAAGGTGTATGAAGAAGATGTATGATATTCATAAGTTGGTAGAAAAATTTATGGCGGGAGAAACATCTCTTGCAGAGGAGCAATATCTATACCACTACTTCGCGGAAAAGCGTGTGGATGATGACCTTCTGCCCATGAGAGAACTCATCTTGGGGCTGGGAAGCATTCAAGACCCTGGTGAGCAAAAGGCAGCCAGGCCGTTTGCCACTCGCAAACTGATAAGGATAGCAAGCGCAGCTGCCATAGCTCTGGTGCTTGTTGCTTCTGCCGCATTATGGATTGACGCTAGCATGAACTATAGCGTAGCCTACATATACGGTAAGAAAACCACCGATGTGGGCACAATACGTTCGGAGGTTGTGAGGACAATGGATGACATTGACATGCAGGGCACCAACTCTGTAGATGGCCAACTGCAGGATGTGCTGATGACTGACCAATGATAAGACTGACTGAAAAAAAACAAAGATATGGAAAAGAAAATTCTGTTTTTCTTAATGATATGGCTTGTTCCCTGTATGGTAATGGCGCAAGGCGGACTGCATGCCAATGCTGTCTTTGCAGGGAAAGTGGTTTCGCAAGACCAGATGGTGGAGGTTAAGGTAAGGGGACGTGCCCTCAGTAAATATAGGTTGAACTTCTATCATAGCGTAAGGTTCAATGCCAGCATACAGCAAAAGAATGAGATAGACAATCTGATAGAGCATGACCGGCAGCATGCCGTAAGTGTAGAGCTGCGCAGCAAAGGCAAGAAGACATCACTCATCATGAGCTTTGTACCGCGCGGCAAAACCAATCGCTATTTGTGTTACCTTGTTTCGGGCTCCGGCAAATGCCGCTCAATCACCCTGGTATACATGGAGGGGAGCGTGAGCAGCATAGACGAGCTGCGGAAGCTGATAGGGTAGTGGACTAACGGAATAATAACAAGAAAAAACAATAAGCAATGAGAAAATTATTATTAAGTATTTTGGTGGCCTTTCTCCCACTATGTATGTTTGGAAGAAATGAGGCAGAGCAAGACACGCTCGTAGTGAACAAGGCCGACAAGGTGGTTGTTATCACGTCTGATTCGGCACAAACAATCATGATAAGAGGCAAAGAGGGCAATCCCGATTTCAAGTATAGCAACTCCATACAGCTTGTTGATAGCAATTATGTGAGCACCAGTGAGATGGGCAAGAACTGGAGCATCAGTCTTTGGCCTATTGCGAAGAATTCTTCTAAGGCTACATCCTACCCCCAGACAGAGATTGTCGGTAACTTCTTTGTTGGCTTCAATGGCACGCCGGGAATGCCCTCAGAGGCTGACTTCAGAATGTTCAGCTCTTGGGAGTTATGGTGGCTTACTGATGTGAGAGTGTATCCTAGGAACGGTCGTCATTGCTTCTCGCTGGGCATAGGATTGGATTGGCGCAATTACCGAATCAAGGGTAACACGTGTTTTGTAAAGACTGAGAACGACGAAATAAAGCTCAGTCAGTATGCAGACGGCGTTACACCGAAGTTCTCTCGTATCAAGGTGTTCAGCTTGAACTTCCCTCTCCGTTATCATTTTTATTCCAAAAAAATAGGCTTTTCACTCGGACCGGTACTTAACTTGAACATGAGCAGTAGCATAAAGACCAAGTGGAAGGAAAACGGAAAAGGCGTAAAGATGTCTACGAATAATGCTGAGGTAAAGCCTGTTACGGTGGACTTTATGGCTACTATGAATTTCTTCGGCTACAATCTTTATTTCAAGTATAGCCCCTGCGACCTGATTAAGGACGGACATGGCATGAAATTCAAGACGCTCTCGTTTGGCTTTTTCATCTAGAGCGCTTCGCGATTTGATCCCGGGAATAATCTCGGGATTTTTTGTTCCTTTAAAGGAAAGCCTCAAAGGGGTGAAGTGCAGCTGATGAACTGGTGCATGATACTCAATTTGTTGTATATAAAAGATCATCAACAACCATGCGGACATTCGCTCGAGTGCCCGCTCACCGGCCAGCAAACATTCTTCAGCATATCAGTTATCAGATAGGTTTTCAGTATCCTCCGTATGTTCAAGAAGGAAACCGGCATTACACCGGCTCAATACCGTAAACAGATAACAGCTTGATGACAGTTAAAGCTAACCGCCTCAAGTTTATTGTAGAATAGTAATCCTTATGTAGCTTCCATGGCTTAATAGCCTCTGGCATCCGGCGAAAGGAAGGGTGAAAGAAGTCTGATAGCCGGTGCGCGTCACAATCTATTGAGATACATCTAATGAAAAATCCGGGCAGAAGGGTTCTAGAGCATTCACTAAGCACCCATCTGTCCGGATAATTCTTGTATCTTCTGTATTCTCCTATCAGATTACATGCTCTCGTTTAATATCTCCATCAGCTCGTCGTGGGTCAACTGATGGTAGCCTGCATCAAGGAGGAAGGTGCCTTTGGCTATGCCATCGAGCATGTCGGGGGTAGCACCCAGTTCGCTGATGGTCAGGGGCAGGCCTATCTCCTTCATCCATGCCTTCAATGCGTCGAGACCAGCCAAGGCCACCTGCTCATCGCTCTTACCCTCTGGATTTACGCTCCATACATTTTCTGCGAAACGAACAAACTTAGGCAGGCCATATTTCAGAATCTTATGATAGTAAGCCATCGATACTGCTGCCAGGGTGTAGCCATGTGGCGCATGTGTCCAAGCGCCCACCGAATGGCCTATCATGTGCACTTCCCAGTCTTCTTTCTTGCCACAGCCAATAAGGGTGTTGAGTGCCCATGTTGCCGTCCACATGATGTTGCTGCGTGCCTCATAGTCCTTAGGATTCTTCACAGCCTTGCGCGCTGCTACGATAAGTCCGCGCATGAGCCCTTCAGAGAGATAGTCGGATGTGTTGTCATCATCTCCGGAGAAATACTGCTCCATGATATGGTTCATGATGTCGTAGATGCCGGCCTTCATCTGATTGTCGGGCACGGTGAGTGTGTAGTTGGGGTTGAGAATAGAAAACTTGGGCATGAGCCGCTCATCGAAGACATGCCCAACCTTCAGCGTATGTGCGGCATCGGTGATAACGGTGCCGGCATTCATCTCGCTGCCAGTGCCCGCCATAGTCAGTACACAGGCCACGGGTGGGATGACCTGCCCCTCTGGCGGATTCTGCTGCTTCAGATAGAAGGCCTCCCAATAGTCGCCATCGTAATGAGTGGCAGCTGCCACGGCTTTAGAATAATCACAAACACTGCCACCACCTACGGCTAGGATAAGGTCTACCTTGTGATTGCGTGCGATGTCAACGCCCTCGTTGAGCTTCTCTAGCGTGGGGTTGGACATCACGCCGGGATTTTCCACCACTGTCTTACCCGTCTTGCGCAGTACTGCCATGACCTCGTCATAAACGCCATTGCGCTTGATGCTGCCTCCACCATAGTTGAGAAGGATGTTGGGACCATATTTCTTCAATTCTTTTTCAAGCCCATGGAGGCTGTCCGGACCAAAATAGAGCTTGGTCGGGTTGTGATAAACAAAATTTCCGTTCATAGATTATGAATTAAAATGAATAACTAAGTAAGATAGTTCCTTCTTTCATCGAACCGTCTCATTCTATATTGCAAAGATAGTTATTTTTATCGACTTGTCTTCTTTTTTGCGGATAATTCCACTGCCTTTATTCTTTGCGTTAGCTCTTTATCTGATATTGTCAAAAATTAGGTTCTTTGCTTTGGTAAAACAGAAAGTCAGTGGATGTTTTCGAACTGATGGTGGTGCAGACGATTTTGCCAAGCTTCACTCCATTGCAGAAACTGCCATGAAGAATGGAAATTCTAAATTCAAAGCGATTCATGTTGTCGTACGACAGTGAGATGACTGCTCATGTATACAGGGGTGCTGAGCAGTGACGGGGACAAAAAGACTTGTTAAAGTTGGTTAATGTTATTTCACTTCTCACGTGCTTTGTCAACAAAATTTTGTAATTTTGCCAAGCAACCTGTCAAGGCGATATAACATGTAGTGTATTCAGGACGTTACACGTAAGTCTAGTTATGAACTCCTGCAGGTGCTTTATAATCAGTTCATAACAATAAACAAATGAGTGTAGTAAACAAAAAGTTGACAGATACCATTCTGTCTATGTCGCTGCTTACCGTTATGGCGGGAGCGGCTATCGCACCGGCCTTGGGTGTCATCAAGGCTCACTTCACAAGCGCACCAGAACTGTTGGTGCAGTTCATCGTCAGCATCCCGGCGCTGTTCATCATTATCACCAATCTTTTCTTTCTCAACATCAGCCGTCACTATGGCACCCGGGTTATAGCCCTGTTCGGCCTCGTGCTCTACGTAGCATCGGGAGCGGGCTGCTTCTTAGCCAATGACATCTATGTAGTGCTCACCCTACGCGCCTTGCTCGGTGTGAGCGTGGGACTCATCATGCCGCTGTCCACCGGCCTGTTGGCCTATTACTATCCCCCCGAGCAGCAGGCTCACTTGATGGGGCTTTCGGCTGCCATGAACCAGATGGGCGGCGTCGTGGCCACGCTGCTTGCCGGACTGCTCTCGGCGATAGGCTGGCGCTGTGCATTTCTCGTTTATCTCTTAGGATTGATAGCCGTAATCATGGTAGCCGTCTATCTGCCCGACGATCATCTTGGCTCAGCCAATAAACGGGGCATTCCCTTTCAGCCACGGCAGTTGCTCAAGTTCCACCCTTCAGTAAACGGCATGCTCCTGCTGATGATGATTTTCTTCATCTATCCCACCAACTTCGCCATCACCGCCGAGGAACAGGCAGGACTGAGCCTGACAACCACAACGCTCATCATGGTGGGGCTTGACTTGGTAGCCTTTTTCGCCGGCATGGCCTTTGGCCAGCTGATGAATATTTTCCGCGAACCGATGAAATACATTGCTCCCGTGTTTTTCCTTATCGGCTATCTGTTTTTTGCCGTTGCCCACTCCATCATGCCGCTGCTAATCGGTGCCGTGTTCACAGGAATAGCCAACGGTGTGGGCGTGCCCTATCTCAACACCATCGCTTCGATCAAGGGTGGCCGCAACTCAGCCACCACCGTCATGCCGTTGCTCTCTGCCGCACTGTATATGGGGCAGTTTCTCTCTCCTATCATTGTCACACCGCTGTCACGGCTTCTCTTTGGCGAACAGGATGTGGCTGGCGGTTATAAGCTTGGCATCATCATCTGCCTCATCTTCCTGGTGCAAGTATATACCACTCGTCACTACCAGAGTCTGCCACCGAAGAGCAAATGAAAGTTAAACAATGGCTGAAAAATAAGAAGCACACTGATAGAAATGAAAAAATCATGTAAATTTGCAGGGATAGCAAAATGATATAATCTATTCTTGCTGTACAGTCAATATACAAACAACTATAATACAAAAACATGATGAAAGCATTATTTATCAATGGCAGTCCCCGCAAAAACGGCAACACAGCCAAATTGCTTCAGCGGGCCATGGAAGGCGCAGAAGAAGCCGGAGCCGAAGTCGAAGTGGAGATGGTCAACCTCTATGACCGCAAACTCAATATCAAAGGATGCATGAGTTGCTTCGCCTGTAAAGTAAAAGGCGGTAAGAAGGGCGTATGCTCATTCAAGGACGACCTGCTGCCCATCCTTCAGAAAGCGGTAGAGGCCGATGTGCTGGTGTGCGGCTCTCCCAACTATTGTGGTTATCCCACCGCTTTGCTTCGCGCGTTCATGGAAAGGATCATCTTCCCAACAGTCAACTATTCCGACTACTCCAAGCCCACGCTACTGAAGAAAATACATACGGCCACCATCTATACGATGAACTGCCCAAACGATGAGTTCTACCAGAAGATGAACTACCAGTATCTTATGGACACCAGTGCCAATCAGTTGGGCGTATTCGGACCTACGGAGATTTTGCGGAGCTACGACACCTACCAGTTCAACAACTATAGCCGCTACGATGCCGCTATGTTTGACGAGCACCATAAGGCAGAGGTGCGCGATACACAGTTTCCTAAAGACATGGAAGCAGCCTATGAATTGGGCAAACGATTAGTGAATGAGGCGGCGGATGAAGCTAATAGTACGAAAGCCTAACAGGTTTTCCCTGCCTCTATCTTCCACTCCGTGATCGTGCGCTCCTCGGAAGAGAAGCGGATGCCGACCTTGACGATGCGGCGGCCATCGGCCTCGAAGGGGATGGCATAACCTTTATCGTCGATCTGCTTGAGCGCTTCCTCCACGGTGCCGTCGAGTTTCAGCTCCATGACATAAATCGTGGTGTCGGTCTTCAGTAAGATGTCCATCCTGCCTTTTGCCGTGCGCACCTGGCTGTAGACATACTGGCTGAGGAAAGAGAACATAACATAGAGCATAGCCGTGAAATGACCTTCCGACGTAGGTGCGTCCTGCAGCGTGCCCTCCTGGTACGGAATGCCGGCAAAAAAATCTCTGGCAAGGGTGAGACACTCATCCATGTCATCCTTTCGCAGGGCGAGATACATCTTGGCGGCGGTGTTGTTGGTGAGGTTTACGTTCCGGGTTACATAGTACGGCACGAGGGTGCGCATCAGTCCCACCTTCACCTCCTCGTTGGGGTAGCCGAGCCGGTACAAGTTCACCACCGGGTCATAATCTTTGATGGTGAGGTAACCGCTTTGGTAGAACAATGGCAGGATGCTCTGCATATCCTCTGTGGGCGCGTCAAATTCCTCCGGCGCCGCTTCACTGCCGTCGATCTGTGTGAGGTCAGCATGAAACTTCTTCATCATGTTGACAAGGAACGTCGGCGTGCCGGTGGAGAACCAGTAGTTGTTGAAGTCCCTGTTGTTCATTGCCGACAAAAGGCTGAAGGGATTATAAACCCCTTCGGCATTGCGAGAGAAGCAGTATCCGTCGTATTTGAGTTTCAGTCTAGCCAGCACCTCGTCCGTGGTCATGTTGTTTGCCTTGCCAAGTTCGGTGATGCCCTCCTGGAAGTTATCCTTCAGTTCCTGCTCCGTGATACCACAGATGCCGGCATACTGTGGCAACATAGAGATATTATTGAGGTTGTTGAGCTGTGAGAAGATGCTGAGCTGAGAGAACTTGGAGATGCCCGTGATGAAGACGAAGCGGAGATACGGGTCGAGATCCTTCAGCGGCGAATAGAACGACTGCAGTTCCGTGCGCATCGGCTCGAGCCGCTCGCTGTCGTGGAGCACGGTGAGCAACGGCGCATCATACTCGTCGATGAGCACAACCACCTGTGTGCCGGTCTTCCTGTAGATATCCTCTACGAGTCGCCGGAAGCGTATCGTGATGTTAAGACTGTCACGGTTCTCGATACCATATTCCTCCTCCGCAGATCCTAACTGGTATTGTATCAGACTGTCGAGATCCTCCACGGTACCCCGCTTGGCAGAGGCCAAAGAGAAGTGCAACACGGGATAATGCTTCCACTCCGTTTCGAGTTTCTCTATCGCCAGTCCTTTGAACAGCTCTTTCCTGCCGGAGAAATAAGCGTTAAAGGTGCTTGTCAACAGTGACTTGCCGAAGCGGCGAGGACGCGATAGAAAAACGAATTTGCCGGGGTGACAAACATCGTATACGTATTGAGTCTTGTCAACATACAAGAATCCCTTGGTTCGGATCTCGCTGAATGTCTGTATTCCTATCGGATAGTATACCATAACGCATGAAAGTCTTTGCTTGCAAATTTAAGCAAAATTCTTAAATTATAAGAACATAAATCCTAATAATTTATCATCCTATATTGTATAGGCTTATAATACGATTCTGTCTCACCCGCCGCTACCAGCGTCTGCGCCAATTCCTGTTAGAAGTGCAAAACTCTGTGGTGCATTAACCCATGAGGCACTCACAGCCCCGCCCAAGAGACATGCCAACCCCGAAAAACAGAATTTTGTTTGGTGGGACGCGCTAATTCTGTTAACTTTGCAACGCAGATGAAAAAGAAAAACGAAATCATAATACCCAAGGGAGCCCGGCAAGTGCTGCTTCATGCCTGCTGTGCACCCTGCTCAACGGCCATCGTGGAGTGGATGTTGGCACACGACGTGCAACCCACCATATTCTATTATAATCCCAACATCTATCCTTTGCAAGAATACATTATACGCAAGGAGGAGAGCAAGCGGCATGCCGAGAGCCTGGGCCTGAGGTGGATAGACGGCGACTACGATCACCGGGCATGGCTGAGCGACATTCGCGGACTGGAGAATGAGCC
>ERZ780151.1093-NODE-1093-length-22187-cov-4.649376_pt1 | contig 22187 bp, 18 predicted proteins | sample MGYA00510983_ERZ780151 | MGnify/ENA primary metagenome ERZ780151 (study PRJEB29588, sample SAMEA2144623) | human gut metagenome | biome: human gut; feature: human-associated habitat; material: faeces | place: Denmark | collected 2008/2010 ... | reverse complement strand
ATACAGCGAAGAAAAGCCGACATTCACAGACTGGGAGACAGTAACGGGAATAACAGATCCAGCAGTTGATTATAAAGAAGAAAAAGTAAAATATAAAAGCATGAATGAAGAATTCTCAATGGGAGCATATGAATATTCGGTTACAGAGGCAGTAATAACAAAAGATGTAGACTATGCATATGAGATAATGAATAAAGATTCAGCAGATTTAATTATAGATAAAACAAAAAATATGTATCCAGCAGGCATAACAGAAAATTTAGAAAATTTTTTATGGGTTAAGATTCATGTAAAATATGGTGGCAATAAGGATTTTAAAACAAGTATGCAGACTTTTTTGATAAAAAAAGAGGATGGTCATTTATGGGAAAGAGGACTTTTACATGTTATACAGGATGAAGCAACATTATTATATCCGAAAGAAAGTTATAGAACAAAAGATGTAATTCTAAAGGCGGGAGAAGAGCGTGACTATTGGTTTTTATTCAGTATAACTAAATATAATCCACAGACTAATGTGTGGTATATGTGTGGAACATTAGGAAACGATTGTAATACGAATAGTATTAAACATTATAGCGGAAATTTAATAGAGTTAAAAATTGAGGACAAAACGAACAGATAAGCGGGGTATAAGTAATGAGAAGAAAAAAGATAGTACCTTGCTTGTTCCTTACAGTGGCGTTGTGTGGCTGCACAACGCAGACTGTAGAGGATGCAAAGCAGATAGAAGAGAGTAAAACATATGTAAGCAAGTATGAATATGAAACAGATACAGACGGAAAGACAGAGACACAGGCATACAGCGAAGAAAAGCCGACATTCACAGACTGGGAGACAGTAACGGGAATAACAATGCCACCAGTTGATTATAAAGAAGGAACAGTAAAATACAAAAGCATGAATGAAGAATTCTCAATGGGAGCATATGAATATTCAGTTACAGAGGCAGTAACAACGAAGGATTTAAATTATGCATATGAGATAATGAATAAAGATTCAGCAGATTTGATTGTAAATGATATGATAAAAGCATATCCAACAGGTAGAGTTAAATTAGAAAAAAATAATTTTCTGTGGGTTAAGGTTCATGTGAAATACGATGGAGAAAAGGATTTTAAAACAAATATGCAGACTTTTTTGATAAAAAGGGACGATGGACATTTGTGGGAGCATGGAAATACAAGCATTATTCAAGATGAAGCAACATTATTATATCCAAAAGAAAGTTACAAAACAAAAGATGTAATATTAAAAGCAGGAGAAGAGAGGGACTATTGGTTTCTGTTCAGTGTATATAAATATAATCCGCAGATTAATGAATTATATATGGGTGGAACATTAGGAACTGCGTGTGATACAAATAGTATTAAAAATTATAGTGGGAATCTTATAGAGTTAAAAATTAAGGATAAAACAGAGAGGTGAATAATATGTATATTGAGTTGAAAAATGTAACAAAGAAAATAAGAGGTGTAACAGTTCTTGACAATGTGAGTCTTCGTATGGAGTCTGGAAATATATATGGCTTCAAAGGTAAAAATGGAAGTGGTAAGACTATGCTTATGAGAGCAGTTGCAGGACTTATAAGAGTTGATGGAATTGTCGATATTAATGGGAAAATAATGGGTAAAGATATGATGTTTCCAGACAGCATAGGAATTCTTATAGAGAACCCTGCATTTATTAACAATTATACAGGATTTGAGAATCTTAAAACTCTTGCATCTATAAGAGAAAGAATTGATGATGAAAGAATAAGAGAGACTCTTAGTGAGGTCGGTCTTGAACCATATGATAAAAGAACTTTTCGTAAGTATTCGTTAGGTATGAAACAGAGATTAGGCATAGCAGCAGCAATAATGGAAAATCCTGACATTATAATATTGGACGAGCCGATTAATGCTTTGGATGATTCAGGAACAGAGCAGGTAAGCAAGCTTCTTATGAAACATAAAGAACGGGGAGCACTTATTATTATTGCCTGTCATGATGCAGAAGAACTTGATTATTTATCAGACGATATAATAGAAATTGCAGAGGGAAGAATCAAAAATAATAAAGCTGACAAAGGAGGAACTAATTAAATGCATGAATTAAATGTGTTATTAAAGATAGAATTTAAAAGATTATTTAAAAATAAATTATTTTATATTTCATTATTTATAGGAGTTGTGCTTGCAACAGGTTCCTTTATTAATAAAGTAATTCCACATATGGATATTCTTAATGGATTTGATGGAAGTGTTGCCTCATATCCTTTTTCTGTTTTTAATTCATGGATGGGAATTTTTATTGGTTTTGATCCATTTGCAACAGCATATGTATATGTGTGCATGTTATTCTGTGCATTGCCATACTGTGGTAATTTTTCAAGGGATAATCACAACCAGTACATATTGCAGTATTATAGCAGAGCATCGAGGAATAAGGTGCATGCAGCCAGATTCATTACAACATTTGTTTCGGGAGGAATGCTTGTCCTTCTGCCTGTATTAATGAATCTTATAGCAACCATGATGTGTGTTCCTGCACTTTCTCCTGTTGAAAATGGATTATTTATCGGTTCAGGAAAGTCTTTTATGGGATGTCTGTTTTATAATCATACATTTGTATACATAATTATTTATCTTATTCAGTTTTTTGTATATGGTGGAGCTTTTTCTGTAGTTTCATTAGCTGTTGCATTTTTATTTGATAATGCATTTCTTGTTATGATTTCACCATTCATCGCTTATTATGGTGTAGGTGTGTTATCTACAGTCGGTAAAAATATTTTTGGACTGTATACATTTAATCCTATGTCTTATATTAGTCCATCAAATGTTCTTATGGATAATGGACTTATAGGTTTTATTCTGGAACCGTTAATTATTATACTGGTAAGTGGTGTAATATTCTTTTGGAAAGGAGCAGCAAATGAAGTTTTATAAATTTTTGATTACGGCAGCGTGTATTGCCATAGCAGCAGTATGTATTGCATTGATAGTAAGAGTTAATAGAGCATTTCCAAATGCAGAGGAGGTTAGTTATACCAAAGACAATCCTGCAGATTTAGACGGGCTGGAGATAACTCCTGTTAATGCTAAAGTATATACTCTTGAGGATTATTCTAAGATTTCAGGTCAGTATAAGAATGTAAGCGAAGAAAAAGCTAAGAATGTAAGAATTATTGTTATGACTGTAAGATTAAGAAATACAACTGATCAGGTTATTAATTATGTACCAAGCTTTATATGCGTTGTTGAGGAGCTTAACGGAAGCAATGGTGTCCAGCCGGTTAGTAATTCAATGAGGAGAATCACATTAGATCCAGGACAGACTCAGGAAGTAAGATTTCAGGCATATATGGGACCTAATCAGCTGAATCCTAAGAAATTTTCAAAGCTGGAGTCTTCTACGATAACTTTAGTGTATTCTTATTATCCATTAAAGAAAAAGCTGGTGTTTTAAATGAAATGTTTTAAAAATGTTTTCAAGGCAGATATCAGGCGGTTTTGTAATGCAAGCTGGAAGTTTTTTACAGCATTTATAGTATATTGTATATTACAGGCGGTGATTTTTTATACAGGTGCAGTTAAGTTCATACATAAAGGAATCATTGATGGTGTATCTTTTGGAGATTCCATGCTGTATTTCTTTAAAGGAGCAAAAAAATTCATAATTCGTGGCAATACACCTATGGATATACCTATTTTTGGCATGCTTGTTGTGTTGTATCTGCTGCTGATAATTGCATTATATATTAATTCTGATAAGAATGCGCTTGGCAAAAGTATAATAGTAGCGTCAAGGTCACCTGTATACTGGTGGATTAGTAAATGCTTAATTGTTGTTATTGCTGCATGTGTATATATGATTATAATATGTGCGACACATTTTCTGATGGGAATGGCCATAGTAAATAGCAGATTTTATTCTGGTATTTCATTAACCTCCGAGAATACTATCAGGATTTTTCTTGGAAGTGGGGATATCCCGCAGAATACTAATATGGCAATAATGTTATTAATGTGTTTGGTATGTTTTATTACAGTTGCAATTGTGCAGCTTTTTATTACATATATTTCAAATGCGGTATATGGATTTATTGTCAGCATAGTATATTATGTTGTATCAATATGTTACATGAAGTGGTTCTGCTTTATTAATTATATGATGATGTATAGGATATCTGAGGTATATAATTACTGGAAATATGGCTTGTGTATGATGCTGTGTGTATGCGCTGGCATTATAACGGCAGGAATTATATATTCACGAAAAAGGGATTTCCTGTAAAGTTAAGGGGTTTACCTATGAATGAAAGAGTGAAAAAATATTTAAGCGTTATGCTGGCGTATGGGATACCAGTCATGCTGATAATGAAAACAGTTCCATTCATGTCTGGTTATCTGAAAGGACTTGATGCATGTGTGGCTGATTACTTTCTGTTCTTTTTTGACTGGAAGTCGAATGGGTTCATATGTATGTATGAAATAGTTCTGTTTAGTTTTTTTATGGTTACAATAATCAAAACAGAATTATTGCCAAACAGGATTGTTTTATATAATTCAAGGATTAAGCTGTTTTGCAGCTGCGTAAAAAAATGTATTGCTTTAACATATTTGGTTCCGCTCTTTAATGCGGTTATTACTATGGTGGTATCACTTAGTAATCATGCAGTATGGGCATGCAACTGGGGAGCAGAAGGAAGCGTTTCAAAATATATGCTGCCATATTGTGATTTTGCTAAAGTAAGTACAGTGACAGTTATTTTAGCATCAGTTCTTGCAGATGTTCTCAGAATGCAGGCAACATTGCTTATAATATGTATTGTATACTGGCTTACCAGATCAACTGTTTTTACATATATTCTGGTATATATAAATGTTCTGGCGGTAGGGATTTTGTCTAAAATTAAAATAATGGGAATATCATTTTCTGGTGTGTATTCTAAAATGATTATTGAGCGCTCATATGCATATGCGTATGGAATTGTGCTTAAGGATAATGTTATAGTTCCATTGATGATAGTATTGATTCTTGCAGTTTCAGGAATTGTTTTATTCAGAGTGTATAGGAAAGATATTCTGTAATTGACAGAATTAAAAAAGGCTTTAACCGGAAAATACAGGTTAAAGCCTTTTTCTTAATCTTCGTCGTTAATATCTTTCTGTGAAACAGCAGCGGCTACAACTGATATGATAACCACAGCAGCTATAATAGCAACTGCAACACCTATAATTGGTCCGATGAATAACATAAAACTCATAATATCACACCTCTTCGAACATATTTATTATATCCATTATATATCGGAATTATAATATGTACAAGCAATTAAGCGTCTTTTTTAGATTCTTTTTCTTCTTTAGCAAGGTTTTTGTTAGCAGTTGAAAGCATAAGCTTGATTCTGTTTAACTGGTTAACTTCGGAAGCACCTGGATCATAATCTACAGCAATTATGTTAGCTTCAGGATATGCTGCACGAAGCTCTTTGATAACTCCCTTTCCTACAATGTGGTTAGGCAGACATGCAAATGGCTGACAGCATACAATATTGCCTACACCATGATGGATAAGCTCAATCATTTCACCGGTAAGAAGCCAGCCTTCACCAGTCTGGTTGCCAAGTGATACGAAGTCTTTAGCATAATTGGCTGTCTCACTAATCTTAGATGGAGCATCAAATCTCTTGCTTTCTGCAAGTGCCTTGGTTCCAGCCTTTCTGAAGGTTTCAAGTATCTTTATAAGTGTACTTGAAAGAATAGCCCCCTTCTTAGGTGTCTTTAATAATTCATGCTTATATGTTGAATTCTGCATGCAGTAGAGAAGGAATCCCATAAGGTCAGGCATAACAGCCTCTGCACCTTCTGCCTCAAGTAACTCAATAATGTGGTTGTTAGCAGCAGGCATGAACTTAACAAGAATCTCTCCGACAACACCAACTCTAGGCTTCTTGATATCCTTAAGCGGAATATTATCAAAATCCTTAACAATAGCACGGAGGTTCTTATTGAACTCTTTCATATGAACCTTATTTTTAGTAAGCTGCTCAATGCAGACCTTCTTCCATTTTTCATGAAGTGCATTAACTGAACCAGGAACTGCCTCGTAAGGTCTTGTACGGTACACAACATTCATGAATATATCACCATATTCAACAGCCATCATAGCTTTCTTAAGCATTGGTATGTCATAGCTGAAGCCCGGATTAGATTCAAGCCCCTGTGCACTCAGTGAGATTACAGGAACATCTGGAATACCAGCCTTTATGAGTGCTCTTCTGATGAATCCGATATAGTTGGAAGCACGGCATCCACCACCTGTCTGTGACATAATCACAGCAGTTCTTGAAAGGTCGTATTTGCCTGAAAGAAGGGCGTTCATAATCTGTCCAACTACCATAAGTGAAGGGTAGCATGCGTCGTTATTAACATATTTAAGACCTACATCTACTGATGACTTGTTGTCGTTCTCAAGGACTTCAATATTGTAGCCACATGAATTAAGGGCAGGACCTAATATGTCAAAATGTATTGGTGACATCTGAGGGCAGAGAATTGTGTAATTCTTTCTCATATCTTCAGTAAACTGTACTCTGTGGTAGGCAGATGACTGAATCTTTCTCTGGTAATTCTTCTGTTCACGGACTCTTAATGCTGCGATAAGAGAACGTACTCTGATTCTTGCAGCACCAAGGTTATTAACCTCATCAATCTTAAGTACTGTATATATCTTTCCAGACTTAGTAAGTATGTCGTTGACAGCATCAGTAGTAACAGCGTCAAGACCGCATCCAAATGAATTGAGCTGGATAAGGTCAAGATTATCTACTGTCTTAACATAGTTAGCAGCAGCATAAAGTCTTGAATGGTACATCCACTGGTCAAGGATAATAAGAGGTCTTTCTACTGTTCCTAAATGTGCAACACTGTCCTCTGTAAGTACTGCAAGTCCGTATGAATTAATAAGTTCAGGAATACCGTGGTTTACTTCAGGGTCAACATGGTAAGGACGGCCTGCAAGTACAATACCGCGCTTTCCGGTTTCGTTAAGGTAAGCAATTACTTCTTCACCTTTATTTTTGACATCCTGTCTGCAAGCCATCATTTCATCCCATCCGGCTTTGACAGCAGACTTAATCTCTGCGGCAGGAATGTATGATGAGAATTCCTCAACGAGTCTTTTTGATATCTTCTCCTCACTTTCAAATGACATGAAAGGATTTCTGAAATCTATATTTTCTGACTTAAGTTCTTCTACATTATTCTTGATGTTCTCAGCATATGAAGTGACGATAGGGCAGTTATAATGGTTGTTAGTGCCTTCATATTCGTTATGCTCATAAGGTACACATGGATAGAAGATAAATTTAACTCCCTGCTTAATAAGCCACATGATATGACCATGTGCAAGCTTTGCAGGATAACACTCTGACTCAGATGGAATTGATTCAATACCTAATTCGTAAAGCTTGTGGCTTGACTGAGGTGAGAGTACAACTCTGTATCCGAGCTTTGTGAAAAATGTATACCAGAACGGATAGTTTTCATACATATTAAGAACTCTTGGAATACCTACAGTACCTCTTGTAGCCTTATCTTCTGAAAGAGGCTCATAGTCAAAGAGTCTGTGGAACTTATAATCGAAAAGGTTAGGAAGCTTTTCTTTGTTCTTCTCTTTACCAAGTCCACGTTCACATCTGTTACCTGTGATAAACTGTCTGCCGCCAGAGAATTTATTGATTGTAAGATGACAGCTGTTAGTACATCCCTTACATCTTGTAAGCTTTGTTTCATACGTAAGAGAGTTAATCTTATCTATAGAAAGCATAGATGACTCTGATATACCGTCATATCTTTCTCTTGCAATAAGGGCAGCACCAAAAGCTCCCATAATACCTGCGATATCAGGTCTGATTGCCTGAACGCCTGTAATCTTCTCAAAACTTCTAAGAACTGCGTCGTTGTAGAATGTACCACCCTGAACAACGATATGCTTACCTAAATCATCAGGGTCAGAAATCTTGATAACCTTGTATAAAGCATTTTTAATAACAGAATAAGCAAGTCCGGCAGAGATATCTGCAACTTCAGCGCCTTCCTTCTGAGCCTGCTTAACCTTGGAATTCATGAATACTGTACAACGTGTTCCCAAGTCAATAGGGTGGTTTGCAAATAAAGCAGCCTTGGCAAAGTCCTGAACTGTGAAGTTGAGGGATTTTGCAAATGTTTCTATGAATGAACCACATCCTGATGAACATGCTTCGTTAAGCTGTACTGAATCTACAGTCTGGTTCTTAATCTTGATACATTTCATATCCTGTCCACCGATATCTATGATACAGTCTACTTCAGGGTCAAAGAATGCAGCAGCGTAGAAATGTGACACTGTCTCAACTTCACCCTCATCTAACATAAGAGCCGACTTGATAAGTGCTTCACCGTAACCTGTTGAACATGACTGTACAATCTTGGCTTCTGGTGGAAGCAGTGTATATATCTCTTTAATAGCTTTAATTGTTGTAGCAAGTGGTGAACCGTTATTGCTTGAGTAGAATGAGTAAAGAAGATTACCGTCTTCATCAACTAAAGCAACCTTGGTTGTTGTTGAACCCGCATCGATTCCGAGATAGCAGTTGCCCTTGTAAGATGCGATATCAGCAGTCTTAACATGATGAGAGCTGTGACGCTTTGTGAATTCATCATATGCAAACTGGTTCTCAAAAAGAGGTTCCATACGTTCAACCTCGAACTCAAGCTTAATCTTTCCTTTAAGTCTTGCGATAATGTCTTCTACAGGAACACATACATCTTCACTGTAATTCATTGCTGAACCAACAGCAGCAAATAAGTGTGAATGGTCAGGAGCAATGATTTCATCCGGACCTAAGCTTAATGTACGGATAAATGCCTGTCTTAACTCTGATAAGAAATGAAGTGGTCCGCCTAAGAATGCAACATTACCACGGATTGGTTTACCACATGCAAGACCACTGATTGTCTGGTTTACAACAGCCTGGAATATAGATGCAGAAAGGTCTTCCTTAGTTGCACCTTCATTGATAAGAGGCTGGATATCAGTCTTGGCAAATACACCACATCTTGCGGCAATAGGGTATATTGACTTATAGTTCTTGGCATATTCATTAAGTCCCATTGCGTCTGTCTGTAACAGAGTTGCCATCTGGTCAATGAAAGAACCTGTACCGCCGGCACATATTCCGTTCATTCTCTGGTCAATACCGTTAGTAAAGTAGATAATCTTAGCATCCTCACCACCAAGCTCGATTGCAACATCACACTGTGGAGCATAATCCTGAAGGGCAGTAGACACGGCTACTACCTCCTGTGTAAATGGTACTTCTAAATGTTTGGCAAGAGTAAGTCCGCCTGAACCTGTGATAACAGGATATACTTCAAACTCGCCAAGCTCAGCCACTGCCTTTTCAAGAAGTGACTGGAGTGTTTCCTGGATATTCGCAAAATGCCTTTCATAATCAGAAAATAAAATATTATTATTATCATCTAAAACAGCGATTTTTACAGTTGTTGATCCAATATCAATACCTAATTTGAATTTGTTCATAACCTAATACAGCTGTAGCTGTCCTCCTTAAAATAAATATACAAAAGTTACCCATTGCATAGTGACTTTGGCGAAAAAACGCAGAATATGTCATTTTCTATGCAACTTATGCATTATAGAGTAAAATGGAATAAATTTCAATATTAATAGGAAATAATAAAATAGCTTTAATTATTTATGGTGGATATTTTTATTAAAATTTAAGAACTTAAGAGTAAGTTTAATTGACATCATATTGTTTTGTTTATTATAATTTCTTGTATATGATTATGAATTATTAGTCTGTAACATGTGTAAGACTGAAAGGAACATTTTATGAACTGGTTTGCTAAATTTGAGAAAAAATTCTCTAAGTATGCGATTAAGAATCTTATGTTTTACATCATTGTCCTTTATGCAATAGGATTTGTGATGAATACATTTTTTAATGGATTATATGACGCATATTTTTCACTTGATTTTGCTATGATTTTCAAAGGACAGGTATGGAGACTCATCACATTCATATTACAACCGCCTTCTAACAGCATAATATTTGTGGTATTTGTGCTGTATTTCTACTATCTGATTGGTTCGGTACTTGAAAGAATATGGGGCTCGTTCAGATTTAATGTATACTTCTTCACAGGAGTTATCCTTAATATACTTGCATCACTTATTATCTATCTTATATGGGGATTAAGCTTTAAATTAAGTACGAATTATATTAATCTTGCGTTGTTCATGGCATTCGCTATGGAGCAGCCGGATATGGAGGTTTTATTATTCTTCATTATCCCAATCAAGATTAAATGGATGGCAATACTTGATGCTGTAATATTCGGAATTACTATAGTATTCGGATATCTTGTGCCTTTTCTTCCAAGAAATGTATGGTACAGCCTGTATGCAGCAGGTTTCCTTGCACCATCAGCAATTATGTGTTATGCCAACGCAACGGCGGCGCTTGTGTCAATGCTGAATTTTATAATATTCTTCTTCCTGTACAAGAAAGGCCCGGCAAAGAGCAGTACACAGAGAAACTTCGACAAAGCAATGAGAACAGCAAAGAAAGCACAGCAGAACGCCAGAAAAGACTATTGGCAGCAGAATAGTGGCAACACTCAGGGCAATGGTGGCACATATGGGACAGCATCATCAGATAACAGAACACAACAAAGTCAGGCACAACACGCGAAGCGCGGCGTGCCGAAGCACAGATGTGCAGTATGCGGAAGGACAGAACTTGACGACGAAAACCTCACATTTAGATTCTGCTCAAAATGCGTCGGCAACTACGAATACTGTTCCGACCACTTATATACCCACATCCATGTAACTGGTGATAAATAAGGTAAAGCTTGTTAAATAAAAAACTTAGTTGATTTGACACGCAAATATGTTATTATATTGTAGGTATGTGTTTGAAAAGATTTTAATTATTTTGGAGGAAACAATGAAAAAGACTAAGATTATTTGCACAATGGGTCCTAATACTAACGACAGAAACCTTATTAAGGATCTTGCGTTAGCAGGAATGGATATTGCAAGATTTAATTTTTCTCATGGTGACCATGAGGAGCAGGCAGGAAGATTTGCCTTAATTAAAAGTGTAAGAGAAGAACTTAATATCCCTATTGCAACTCTTCTTGATACTAAGGGACCTGAGATCAGAACAGGTGCTGTTAAGGATGACAAGAAGGTTACACTTGTTGAGGGACAGAAATATACATTAACAACAAGACAGGTGCCAGCAGATGATAAGATTAATATGGTAACTTATGCAGGTCTTCCAGAAGATGTTACTACAGGTAATATTATTCTTATCGATGATGGTCTTATCGAGCTTAAGGTTGATAAGGTTGAAGGTACAGAAATTGAATGTACAGTAATTAATGGTGGTGATCTTGGTTCTAAGAAGGGTGTTAATGTTCCTAACGTAAGCATCAGACTTCCAGGCATCACAGAGAAAGATAAGGAAGATATCATTTTTGGTGTTGAGCAGGGATTTGATTTTATCGCAGCTTCATTTGTAAGAAATGCAGCATGTATCGAGGAAATTAAGCACCTTCTCTGGGAGCATGGCTCAGATATCCCAGTTATTGCTAAGATTGAGAATGCCGAAGGTATTGCTAATATAGATGATATCATCAGAGTTGCTGATGGTATCATGGTAGCCCGTGGAGATATGGGTGTTGAGATTCCTGCTGAGGAAGTTCCACACGTTCAGAAGGAAATCATCAAGAAGTGTAATGCTAAGTATAAGCCAGTTATCACAGCTACACAGATGCTTGATTCTATGATCAGAAATCCAAGACCTACAAGAGCTGAGGTTACTGATGTTGCTAACGCTATCTATGACGGAACAGATGTTGTTATGCTTAGTGGTGAGACTGCTAATGGAAAGTACCCATTAGAGGCTGTTAAGATGATGGTTAAGATTGCAGAAAGAACTGAGCAGGAGATTAAGGGACATTCAGTAGAATATTCTAATCTTCACAGCAAGAGAAGCATTTCAAGCGCTGTATGTAATGCTGCAGTTCAGACAGCAGATAACCTTGGAGCTAAGGCTATTATCTGTCCTACAATTTCAGGATTTACAGCAAGACTTACATCTAAGTTAAAGCCAGAAGCTGAGATTATCGGATGCTCTCCATACGATAATGTTCTTAGAAAGATGCAGATTTACTGGGGTGTTAGACCTCTTAAGACAGCAACAGAAGCTTCTACAGATAAGATTATTGAGCATGCATTAGTAGTTTCTGAACATGCTGGATTCGTAGAAGAAGGAGATACAGTAATTGTTTCTGCTGGTATCGCTACATCTTCTGATCCTTCATCTAAGAGAGGACTTACTAACACAATGAGAGTTGTTACAATCTAGTGTTAATTTGATACATTTGTTTCGGAATGAGGCTTGATTTTAATATTCTATTATGTTATAAGTAATACACAATTAATATTACAAAGCGTTGATGGAAACAAGTAGGTTATTACTGAACTTACAGAAAGCAGCCGGTTGATGAGAGGCGCAAGGGTAAGGGTAACTGAATACATTCCGGAGCGGCGAACTGAAAGCATATTGTAAGTAGGGGCAGCCGGAGTAGCACACGTTATAGTGCATAAGTCCATGCTGGTGGACTTAATGAGGTGGCAGATGTGAGTCTGTCATGAATAAAGGTGGTAACACGTAAGTTCAGGCTTTCGTCCTTTTAAAGAAGGGCGGAAGCCTTTTTTGTAAGCAATGAGCCATGCAAGCCAGAATGTGCTTGCACAGATTCTGGCTTATATGGCGAATGCCCATAATGAACAACGGAGGTCGCAGACCGGGAGTTGTGAATTATCAAGGCTCGGGAGCAGCAAAGCTGCGGAGAGACTTGGCTTACAAAGTTGCGCGAGCAGCAATAAGAAAAATGAAAAGAGAGGAAACAAAAATGACACTTTATGACGAATTAGTTGCAAGAGGTCTTATTGCACAGGTAACAGATGAAGCACTTATCAAAGACCTTATTAACAATGGAAAGGCTACATTTTACATCGGATTTGATCCAACAGCAGACAGTCTTCATGTAGGACACTTTATGGCACTCTGCCTTATGAAGAGACTCCAGATGGCAGGAAATAAGCCAATCGCACTTATTGGCGGTGGAACAGCTATGATTGGTGATCCATCAGGACGTACAGATATGAGAAAAATGCTTACACCAGAGCAGATTCAGCACAATGTTGACTGCTTCAAGAAGCAGATGGCAAGATTTATTGATTTCTCAGATGACAAGGCATTACTTGTTAATAATGCTGACTGGCTTCTTAATCTTAACTATGTAGAACTTTTAAGAGAGGTTGGAGCATGTTTCTCAGTTAATAACATGTTAAGAGCTGAATGCTACAAGCAGAGAATGGAAAAGGGATTAAGCTTCCTTGAGTTTAACTACATGATTATGCAGTCATACGATTTCTATATGTTATACCAGAAATACGGCTGTAATTTACAGTTTGGCGGTAATGACCAGTGGAGCAACATGTTAGGTGGAACAGAGCTTATCAGAAGAAAGCTTGATAAGGATGCTTCAGCTATGACAATCACACTTCTTCTTAACTCAGAGGGTAAGAAGATGGGTAAGACAGCTTCAGGTGCTGTATGGCTTGATCCGGATAAGACAAGTCCTTACGATTTCTACCAGTACTGGAGAAATGTTGATGATGCAGATGTTCTTAAATGCATTCGTATGCTTACATTCCTTCCACTTGAAGAGATTGACAAGATGGATAGCTGGGAAGGTGCGCAGCTTAACAAGGCTAAGGAGATTCTTGCTTATGAGCTTACAAAGCTTGTTCATGGTGAGGAAGAAGCTAAGAAAGCAGAAGCTACAGCAAAGGCAATCTTTACTGGTGGGGATGCAGCTAACATGCCTACAGCAAAGCTTGAAGCAGACAGCTTTACAGAAGATGAAATTGATGCAATTAATCTTGTGTTTGGAGCAGGACTTGCAACAACTAAGTCTGAGGCAAGAAGAACTATCCAGCAGGGTGGTGTTTCTGTAGATGGAGAAAAGGTAGCAGATATAGCAGCTAAGTTCCCTAAGAGTATGTTTGAAGGAGACGGAGTAGTTGTTAAGAAGGGTAAGAAATCTTTCGTTAAAGTATCTGTTAATTAATTGTTTCCCTGAAAAGGAAGGATTATGAAAAAAGATGAGATTACAAGGGTGAGGCTTTTAAGCCTCGCCGTTCTTATGGCTCTGAGTCTGTTTATTCTTCTTGTTCCTATAGGAAGTAATGAATTTGCTCAGATAATCAGTAAAATGAATAATAATGCACTCAACATTCCGGAAAGCCAGAATTCAGTATATAATCTGTATTATTATACAGGCTTTAATGTTGTTTATCAGTTGTTCTTTTCACTTACAATTCTTTTTACGGCAATGTCTGTGTCAGGAATCCTTTTAAGAATCGGTAATACAGGAGTTGTTGCATTTGTATCTGCAATATTGAATTTATTGACAGGTATGCTGCTGTTGTTTGCAAGAATATGGGAGTCATCAGTATCCATGCATGCAATGATTGATTCAGTGTATCTTGACGGAGTAGTGAAAGAACAGATTGAGACAACCCAGTTACTTGATAAAGTTCCTGTTCTGTATATCCTTTTAATAGTTCTTGGAATTCTTGAATTATTAATGGTGAAAAGTTCTGGAATTATGCGCATAAAGATGTTCGCTAAGAATAAGAAAACAAATGCTGTAAATTACCTTGTTCCGGCGCTTATAATTTATGCGTGGGCTGGTTTTATAAGACAGGATATATTGTCTGTGATTATAAGAAATGGTGATTCACAAAGAATGACAATTAATGAATATCTTACGGCATATTATATTGGTAATAAAATATTCTTTAACTGGTCATGGATGATAATGCTTTTACTAGCAACCATTATTTGTATAATTATACAATCAGGCGTTATCAAGGGATTAAGCGGCAGGGCAGGAATGTTGGCAGGTATCGGTATTCCGGCACTTGTAACGATAATGCCATCTGTAATATATGCATTTAACCCGCCTGCACTGTTTGGATATCTTACGTTGGATATATCGTTATGTGATATGACTGATAACGCATTTTACATGTATCTTGTAACTTTCTGCGTGTGCATGACGGCTGCATACATACTGATATATCTTGTGATAAGCGGGATTCTGGATATGAGAAAGCTGGCAGGTATATTTGTTATAAATGTTGTTATAAGTGTAATTCTTATGATTATTGTTTCGGGCAAATCTTCACTTGCAATCCAGTATATGCCGTGGATAGTGGCAGATTGTGCGTCAGTTATACTGGCAGTTGTAAGTATTGCATTAAAACCAGTGAATAAATAAAAATAATGGCTGAGTCAGATGAGGTGACACCTCAGATTCTGATTCAGCCAATTTTTTATAACTGTTTTATTTTGCTGATGTCCGTGTCTGCAATCATTGAGTAGTTAGTGTAGTACACAACGAATCCCGGTTTGGCACCAGCAGGCTTTTTAACTTCCTTCTTTAATACATAATCGACTTCAACTTTTTCCTGCTCACGGCCTTTAGAGTAATAGGCGGCAAGGCTTGCTGCTTCTTCAAATGTCCTGTCAGGAACTTCCTTTCCATCTGTTTTGAGAAGTACATGAGAACCTGGCATCTGCTTGGCGTGAAACCACCAGTCATTACCGTTGCCTGTCTTGAAGGTAAGTTCGTCATTCTGTATGTTATTCTTTCCAACGTATATGTCAAATCCATCGCTTGATACAAAATGCATCGGCTTGTTGGCTGTGATTTTGTGCTTTCCTTTAACAGTCCTTTTAATATATCCAGTTTCAATAAGCTCTTCCTTAATGTTAGCAAGATCAGCCTCTGTTACTGAAATCTCAATTGCATTGATAATAGATTCAAGGTAGCTTATTTCTTCAGTAATCTCTTGAATAAGACGGATTCCGGCTTCATAGGTTCTTTTAAGCTTGTTATATCTTGCAAAATATTTGTTGGCATTCTCAATTGGTGTGAGAGTGTTATCAAGAGGAATCTTGATTGTAGTATTATCGTAATAATTAAGTGCTTCATATTCCTTAGAACCTGCAGGAATACTGTAAGCGTAGGTTGTAAGAAGTTCGCCGTAGATACGGTATTTGTCTTTTTTCTCAGTGTCCTTTATCTGCTTTTCCTGAATGTCAAGTTTCTTGTATGCTCTTTCAAGATGTGTTGTTACAATTCTTCTTATATCAACAGACTTCTGGTGGATTCGTGTTGCAATCTCTTTCTGTCTGTAATAATCGATAATCAGTCTGCTTATCGAATTATATTCTGTGTGGTTGTCATACATAGAAAGCTTCACAGCGGCAAATTCTGCAGGCACACCGTTGTCAGTTACCATATCGGGGTGGTAGATACCATTTCTTACATCAGACATAAGTGCGTCAAATACATTGTATAATGCATCTTTCATAGGCTTATCAAGGCAGTTGGCAGGGTGTCCGCCATCAACTCCGGCACGGTATGCAAGCTCTTCTGCTATACATGTGCTTATTCCTGTATAGCTTGAAAGCAGCGCCTTGACAACAGGTACAGGCTTTGTAAATACTGTTTCATCAAAATGCTTTCTGTCAGCTTCAAGCGGATTAATCTTGTCAGAAGTATTAGGAATGAAATAAGGTCTTCCGGGTAAAACTTCCCTGACTGAGCTTGTCTGTGCTGATATATGCTTGATACTGTCTAATATAGTATTATTGTCGTCACATAATATTATATTGCTGTGCTTGCCCATGAATTCTGCGATTATGTGCTTTCTGCACAGGTCACCGAGTTCGTTTAAATGTTCTGCCTCAATATCAATTACACGCTCAAATTTTGGTTGTGTTATAGATATTATTCTTCCGTTGTTCAAATGTTTTCTAAGAAGCATGCAGAAATTCGGTGCAGTAGCAGGGGATGGCTTGTTATCGTCTGTAAGATATGCAAGAGGAAGCGATGCATTTGCAGATAAAACAAGTCTGTACTGACCAGATTGTGTCTTTATTGTAAGCATTATTTCATCGGCTTCAGGCTGTGATATCTTGTAAAGTCTTCCGCCGTTAATTGTGTCGTTTAATTCATTAACAATACTGGATATTGTAATTCCATCGAATGCCATAATGTCTCCTTTAATTAGTAATATTCATAAATCTTATTGCATTATATTAACATACTTATTGCTGTAAGTCTTGTTATCTTTCACAAAAATTGGTATACTTTCTTAAGCATTATATGCGAATGGAAGGATAGAAACAATGATTAAAAGTATGACAGGCTTTGGCCGGAGTGAAATAGTTAAAGGTAACAGAAAAATTTCAGTTGAGATTAAGTCAGTTAATCACAGGTATCTTGAAGCAGGAATCAAGATGCCTAAGAAGCTTAATGTATTCGAGAGCAGAATGAGAGACTTACTTAAGAAGTATGCAACAAGAGGCAAGATTGATATATTTATTAATTATGAGGATGATTCAGAAAGTCAGGTTAATCTTAAGTTCAACCAGAATATAGCTGATGAATATATGGCTATATTTAATAATATGTCCGAAAAATACAATCTTAAAAATGATATGACTGTTGGAGGTCTTGCCAGATTTCCAGAGGTTATTACAATGGATGAAGTGCAGGAAGACGAAGAGGAGCTGTGGCATTTTATAGAGGAAGCCATGAAGGCAGCCTTAGAACAGTTTGTTAATACAAGAATTCTTGAAGGTGAGAATCTTAAGAAAGATCTTTTAGGAAAGTTAGACCACATGGAGGAGCTTGTTGCATTTGTTGAAAAGAGAAGTCCTGAGATTATGAAGGAATACCGCAGCAAGTTAGAGAGTAAGGTTAAAGAACTTCTTGGCGATACAACTATTGATGAGAGCAGAATCGCAACAGAGGTTATTATATACGCAGACAAGATATGTGTTGACGAAGAAACTGTAAGATTAAGAAGCCATATCGAGCATGCAAGAAAATGTCTTAACGAGGATGGCGGCATTGGAAGAAAGATGGATTTCATTGCACAGGAGATGAACAGAGAGGCTAACACAACTCTATCTAAGGCTAATGACATTGAGATATCTAATGCAGCTATTGACTTAAAGACTGAGATAGAGAAGGTAAGAGAGCAGATTCAGAACATTGAGTAGGCTTTCAATATATTTTTAATAGGTTTTGATTAAATTTACTTGATTGTTTCGGGCTTGTTAGGTATAATAACTTGTGCACTTTATGTGCAGAATGAGGTAATTATATGAGCAAAGGACTATTATTAGTTATTTCAGGATTTTCTGGTGCAGGAAAAGGAACTGTTATGAAGCGACTTTTAGAGCTTCATGACGAGTATTCACTTTCTATATCAGCTACAACAAGAAAGCCAAGAGAAGGCGAAGCTGATGGAAGAGAATATTTCTTTAAGACTGTAGAAGAATTCGAGAAGATGATTGCTGAAGATGCTTTAATAGAGCATGCACAGTATGTTGGCAATTATTACGGAACACCAAAGGCATATGTTGAAGAACAGCTTGATAAGGGCAACAATGTTATTCTTGAGATTGAGATACAGGGTGCCATGAATATCAAGAGAATGTTCCCGGATGCAGTGCTTATGTTTATAACACCACCGTCAGCAGCAGAACTTGAAAAGAGACTCCGTGGCAGAGGAACAGAAGATGAGGCGACAATTAAAGCCCGTCTTTCAAGAGCAGCAGAGGAAGCAGAAGGTGTTGAGGATTATGATTACATAGTTATCAATGATGAAGTAGATTTATGTGTCGGCCGTATTCATGATATTGTGTTATCTGAGAAGATGAAAGCTAAGTATAATCTTGGACTGATTAATAATATTAAAGAAGAATTAAAGGTTTATTCGAAAGGAGAATAATATAATGATACATCCATCGTATACTGAATTAATGGCTGTAATTAACAGTGAGGTTGAAGAGGGCGAGCAGCCTTTAGTACAGAGCAGATATTCAATTGTTAAGGCAACTGCTAACAGAGCTAAGGAAATCATCGATGCAAGAAGCGTTGAGGAGAAGATTGCCAAGGCAAGAATTGAAGCAAGCAACAAGGAAAAAGAGAAAGAAAAGGATAAGGTTGAGGAGAAGAGTATCTCTAAGGAAGATGAGAGAAAGCTTCAGGTTGGAACTCCTCTTGTAAGATGTTCAGAGAAAGACAAGCCATTATCAATCGCAGTTAAAGAATTCTACGAAGGTAAGGTTAAGATTCTTGGAAGTACAGACGAGAATACTTCATTATAATTAACAAAGACTGATGTTAAGGGCAACTGCTTGTATGGGCGGTTGCCCTTTTGTGCGAGTAGCTAAGGCAAGACATAACGATAATCTTGAGTATGAGCTACAAGCATGAGGAGAGATGAGGAGTTAAATATTTTATGACAAATAGATATGATGAGAAAGAAAGACGGATTCACTGTGCATTTTCAGAAAAATGCGGTGGCTGTGATTATGCCGGGATGAAATATGATAACGAGCTTGCAGTTAAGCAGAAGTACATTGAAGAACTTTTTGGTGAATATGTAAAAGTTGATGATATTGTTGGAATGTACAGACCAATATATTACCGCAATAAAGTTCATGCAGTTGTAGGACTTGATGATTCCAGAAATGTGATAGCAGGAACTTACGAGGAAAACAGCCACAGAATAGTTGATACATCAGACTGTATGATTGAAGATTCGCAGTGTACAGACATTATTAAGGATATTAAAGGACTTATAGCCTCATTTAAATATCAGCCATATGACGAAGATGCGGGAAAGGGAATGATCCGACACATTCTTTTAAGAAAAGGATTTTCGACAAAGGAGATTATGCTTGTTATTGTTACAGCAGGAGTCGCATTTCCATCAAAGAACAATTTTCTTAAGGCATTATGTGAGAAGCATCCGGAAATTACTACAATTGTGCAGAATATTAATGACAGGCGCACAAGCATGGTGCTTGGAAAGAGAAATATTGTTCTTAAGGGAAAAGGTTATATCGAGGATGTGTTGTGTGGCTGCAGATTCAGAATAAGCCCGACATCATTCTATCAGATTAACCACCAGCAGACTGAAAAGCTGTACAAAAAGGCAATCCAGCTTGCTGATATATCAAAAAATGACACTGTAATTGATGCATATTGCGGAATTGGTACTATTGGAATAGTCGCCTCAAAAAAGGCTGGCAAAGTTATAGGAGTTGAGCTTAATTCAGAAGCTGTATCAGATGCTAAGATAAATGCTTCAATTAACAATATAAAGAATGTCACATTTGTTAATGCTGACGCAGGAGATTTCCTTGTTGAGTATGCGAAAAATGCAAAGGCAGATGTTGTTATCATGGATCCGCCAAGAAGCGGAAGCACACCGGAATTCCTTAATTCTCTTCTTAAGATTAAACCAGACAGGATAGTGTATATTTCATGCGGTCCAGATACACAGGCAAGGGATATTAAGGTACTTGTGAAGGGTGGATATAAGGTGACTGCATGTCAGCCATTTGATTTGTTCCCGCATACGGAGCATGTGGAAGTCGTGTGTTGTCTACATCGGGTGAATTCGTAGAAGTCCTTAATTTTAGGCACTTTGCGAGGTATATGAGTTTCACACCAACAGGCAAACAGGGCAAGAAAAAGCAGATTATGAATGGCATCGAAGTGTCAGTAGTATTGCATCTGGTATGAGGAAACACATTCGGATGGAATTAACATTTTTTATTCAATAGCATAGAAAAGAACCGAAAGGACGCTTGTTTGCGGGTTTGCAGGCTATGCATTTAGAGGGCGTTGCCTTTTGCAACACTTTTGCAACACCTTCATTGAAAAAGTAATTTGCAACAGATGAAATAGTGTCGAATGGTTTGCAATAAAATAATATTTTTACAAAAAGGCTTCTATCCGTTGGGGTGGAAGTCTTTTTGCACGTTTGAGATGTTTTCTGTTTTAATATATCATTAAATCAAAAATAAGAAAGTGTGAGGTTGATGTTATGAGAGAACAGAAATACCATGTTTACCTAACAGCCGAAGAACAGAGCAGAGTTATTCAGTCACTTATCCGGCTGAAAAATGAGCTTCTCGAACAAGGCAAATATACCGATGCAGTGGATGATGTTCTCTGTAAGGTGTTATCAGCTAAGAAAAAACGTAAATTTTCATCTAATTACATATTGCCTAGAATATAAGAGAACCGCCTACACCAAAGTGCAAGCGGTCTTTCTTATGGGTATGTTATCTTTGCAAACTTGAATTTATATTTATAACAGGAAATTCAATTACAAGCATTGTATGATCTGTAAATCCACTTTGATTATAGTAGAAATTAACAGCAGGTTCAGCACTAGTTACTATTGATTGCTGATTATCAAGGTCTTTATAGATATAAATGTGATCCAATTTTTTTTCAATTCCGTTAGATTTCCAAGTGTAAATCGGTTCATTACTTTCCACTTCAATCCACCCTTTATTTTTTATTCTCTTTAGAAATTTTACATTTATCGCTTTGTTATCTGTTGCCTGATTTTCAGTACACGCATTCATATCTCCCAAAAGAATGGTATTTTCATTACCAACAGGAATGTCGATGGTATACTTGTTCACATGCATATTAATAATTGAAAATTCTTTATCACAAATAGTAAATTTCAGTTTGGAAATTCTATTATTACTAAGAGTATTCTTATCATTTATAGTATTTATCTCAGCTTGTAAATTTTTTCTTACAATGTATCCAACTGTAAAATGCGGATTTCTTTTTAGAAATTGGGGACAAATTAATTCATATATTGTTTTACCGGTAGCATCTTTTATTTCTTCTATAACTGTTTCGATTTCTGCTCTTTCTTTTTCAGAAAACACTAATTCTTGAACAGCTATTATATCGTAGATGTCCTTCTCCAAAATTATTTTGATTCCTTCTTTAGTGGATTTAGTTAATTCCTCTTTTATATGTTGAATATCATATAACTTTTGAGGTAATCTTGGTCTACGGTTGATTGAAGACCATGTTTCTCCATTCAAATTAATTGTTGCAATATTTATAATTTCATTCTGATTTACCAAAATACATCACCTCTAAAAATATTTTGTCGTTATCTTTATTTCTTAATTA
>ERZ780151.1075-NODE-1075-length-22444-cov-3.415695_pt1 | contig 22444 bp, 12 predicted proteins | sample MGYA00510983_ERZ780151 | MGnify/ENA primary metagenome ERZ780151 (study PRJEB29588, sample SAMEA2144623) | human gut metagenome | biome: human gut; feature: human-associated habitat; material: faeces | place: Denmark | collected 2008/2010 ... | reverse complement strand
ACATAAGAATCCAAATCGCTTGGGATGTCAGGAATGACAGAATCCACCTTTAAATAGATAAGGGTGTCTTTCCTGACCTTAATCGGGCCGCTGTTCGTAGATATAAATTCATATTTAGATTCATAGTCCGTGTCATCTTTCGTACAACTTCCAACTACACAAAACAATACAGCCATGAACAAAGTGAGCAAGCCGTTTCTGAATAATTTAATGACAAATTTGATGTTATTATCCATGTGGTTCTGTTATTTTTTTGCAAATATAGGCATAAAATCGCATTTAATTGAAGATGTTTTATAGTTGTTTGTTCGCAAAAGAGAAAAAAGCTGACCTATATCAATTAGTGCTTACAAACAGTAGCTAATTGATCAGCATACGGTATCAAGCAAAAAGTGGCATAAGGATAAAGTATGTTATTCCAGCTGCTTGGCACTGTCAAAGCGCTGCTGGCTCTGGCGGAATCACCCTGAGACATCAGTGATAGAAGCTTTTCTTTGTTGCTTTGTACTGTCAAAGCGCTGCCGGGCTTTGGACGCGAATGCCGTCCTATCCCGACTTTATTGCTAGAGGGATGTCCTTCAGGGTGTTACTTTTTTGTTGCTAATATCCCTCTGTCTCTGTGCTAAATGCCGTCTTCATCATCGTTTCTGTCATGGCTGCAGGTGCTTCAGTCTTGCCCTTATCCTATCCATTGCGATATTCACTCGGATTCTGTTTATATTTTCGCTTGAAAAGAGCGGAGAAATAGGAAGCTGTAGCAAAACCTGTTCGTTCGGCTATCTGGTTAATGCTGAGGTCGCTATCACGGAGAAGACGAGCGGCTTTCTGCAATTTGTATATGCGGAAGAATGATCCAGGTGTCTCTCCCGTAAGAGTTTTCAGCTTATAATTGAACTTTGCAGGACTGATAAGCAGCTCGCGTGCGAGTATTGTTACACGAAGGTCCGACTCAGCCAGGTGCTTGTCCATGAGCTTGTATACCTCATCGAGGAAGCGGCGGTCGGCTTGGCTCATTCCGTCGGTTGCCAGGGCAGGCGTTCGCCCTATCATTTGTGCAGCCTGCTTCATGCGCTGGCTGTTGTGAAGAAGCGACGCCACCACTGTACGCAAGTATTGACCATCAAAAGGTTTTTCTATGCATACGTTGGCTCCGGCCTCTAAGACTGCTGTCTGTAAGCCTATATTCGTTTTGCCTACAAACATGGCAACAGGCACGAATGCCCACCGTTCTTCCTGGCGTAAGTTGCGGACGAAATCAATCTCCGAGCTTTGACCAGCCTGTATGTCTGACAAGATTACGTCGGGTGTGGCTATATCCATCTCTGCCCATGCATCTTCTGTATTGTATTTGTTGAATACTATATAGTCTTCTTGAAGCAGACTGCGTATGTATTGCGCCAGTTCTACATCGCTCTCTATGACAAGAATGACCGGTTTTCCTGCCAGATTGTTCTGACGAGAAATGTCATCCAAGGCCTTCGGAGCTTGTTCAGCTTCCTCTATCACAGGCGATGGATTTCCGTTGTTGGCCGTAAATGCCTCATTGGGGTAAGCTGATTCATCTATAGGAAGGACAACATCGAAGGCAACGCCCTTTCCTTCTACGTTGCGAACCCTTACCGTGCCGTGATGAAGTTCTACAAGTCTCTTGACATAATAGCGTCCTATACCTGAGCCCCAGCTATAGGAATCGGCCTTATGTGCTTCGGGTAGCTCATAATAGCGTAGAAAGACGTCGGCAAGCCGGTCGGCAGGGATCTCTTTGCCGCTATGCATCACAGTGAGCTTTAGGTAGCGCATTACTGTTGATGGTGGTAAAGATGTGGGAGCCGAGACCTCAGAACTGTCGATAATCGAGGCTGAAAAGTCTATCAGTCCGTTCTCTTCAGTATGATTTATAGCATCAGTGAAAAGATTGCCAAGTATTTTTTCCAGCTTATCATTGTCGAGCCAGCCAAATACGTTGCCTTTTAGGCCAGACGTCTCCACTGAGATATGCTTATAGTTGGCCCCTTCGCGAAGTGTATCGGCGAGCTTCCGAAGCCGTTCCATTACATCCGTCTGTGCCACACTCAGTCGGAGGGCATCTTTTTCCAGCGCGTTAAAGTCGAGCATCTGGTCTGTGAACCGAAGCATACTTTTTACGCCACGAGTAATAACAGATAGCAAACGTCGAGTCTCCCGAGAAAGTGTGTTGTCGTTGTTAATAGTAGAAAGAGGACCATATATTAAGGTAAGAGGGTTGCGGAACTCGTGAGAAATATTGGCAAAGAAGCTCCGGTTCATCTCATCCGATTGCTCTATGCGTTGTTTCTCACTCTTTTCCTGCTCCAGTTGCAGCCGGTTGGTGCGAATCTTAAGGTAAAGGCGGTTGATATAGATTACCAAAGCCAAAACGAGGAAAACGTATAGCGCGACGGCAGGAGTAGAGGCGGCAGGTGCCGGCTTTACACGGATGATAAGGCTTCGTTCGCCAAGCACGCGGCCGTGAGGCGCCTGCAAAACTCTCAGATGGAAATGATAGGTGCCTGCAGGCAGGTTGGCATAGGTTATAAAGCCCGGCTGCTGGCGGGTAGTCCACCGATCATCGTAACCCATCATCTTATATTGGTATACCACTTGCATACAGCTTTCATAGCCTGCACCCGAGAATGCTATGCTCAGATGGTCGTCGCGATGGTTCAGAACTATTTCTTGTCGTCCCGACATCATAGTGCTATCCATAACAACACTATAGCGCTTCTCGCCTCTCATCGTATATAGTCCGGAAATATAAAGGCTCGGTGCCTGCTTTTGGGAGGTTATCTGCCTTGGTACAGCCACGCAACCATAAGCAGAACCGAGCCAACAGTCGTCGCCGACAAAGGCAATGCTGTTGGCACTATAGAGCTCGTAAGGCTTGCCCTTTGAAAGTGTTATGTCGTAGAGCCGAGTTTCGCCTGAGGATATGTTGACTATGCCCATGCCCAGACGCGTACTTATGAGAAGGTGCTGACCATAAGCAGCCATGCTCATCACGTGCAAGCCTGCTGTAGAAGGGTAAGGGCGGAGTTGCCGCGTTGAGAGATCAAGACTGAATAAACCGTCGCCATTGGTACCTATCCACACCTTTTTGCCCGTCTTGACGATAGCCATAGGCATTCCGCCCCTTTCAGTGCTTCCGCTAATGGGTATTTTCTCCAGTTTGCCGTTTCTCGCATCATAGACATAGAAGTGCAGGCCACGGGTAATGATGAGTACACGAAGTGAGTTCAAGAGGAGAAGTCTGGAATCGTTGCCGAAACTTTCGTCGGGCATTTGCACCTTTTTGCTGCTTGCATCATGTCTTATTACTTGAAATCCTTGGTTGGAAGTGACGTATATAAGGCTGTCGTCCATGACACAATCGCCGAGATAGCCATGATTGCGATAGTTGAATCGTGGCACGAGCCTCTTGCCTATGATGTCGGCCAGGACGACACTGCCATGTGTAAGTAGCACTGCCCTGTTTCCGGAAACAACAATCTTACGCAATAGTTGTGTAAAAATCTTGTTCTCCGGGAAAAGCTTGTCCTGTGAAACGACCTGATAGCTACGTTTAGCTACATCATAGCAGAATACGTCCGAATAAGTTCCACACCAGAGCAAGCCGTTGCTGTAGGCGAGGCAAGCTATTCTGGTGCCGGCGGTGAGCGCAGTGAGGGGATTAGCGTTATGTTGCTGAAGTAGAGATCTATAAGGATTTATCACTTCAAAGCCACTATTGTAATAACCAATCCAAAGATTGTGACTTGCGTCGCGGTAAATGTTGGTTACCTGATGAATGTCTGATTCTCCAAGAGATGCTACCGCACGAAGAGCCTTTGTGCGCGTATCGGTCATGAGCCATTGCGTATGTGTCTTCAGCACTATGGTATGATCATCGTAGGTTGCAATGTAGGTAATGGGCTCTTTTATCGTCTCTGTCGGTCGGTATATCTTGCCTGTATGTAAATTTATACCGGTAAATTTGTTCTCTTGTGTCACCCACATCTTATTATCTGTGGTCTGAACGGAAAAGCAAACCATTCCTTTTTGGCCGGTAGTGATGGTCCTTATAGTGTGATAGAGACTGTCTGTCTGTCGGATGTTGCATGGATCTATAAGCCAAAGCTCACTTCGTTCACCGGCGCAAATGCTCAAATAAGACCGCGTATGATAGATGAGATGCATACGATTGGACTGAGCATCAACCTGAAAGACGTTGCTCGAAGTTCCTATCGTACCCGATTTGGCAATAATTCGGCCATCAGACAGTTGCACAATTTCACGGACATCATTGTCCTCACCCTTGTCCGGATGAAAGCGGCGGAAACGACCATTGCCTTCATAGAGGGCCAAACCGTGGTGCGTTCCTATCCAAATTCGGTTCTGCCGGTCACGGAAAAGCTTTAGTATACTGTTGTCGGGAATGGTCGTAGTATCGTTGTTGTTAAAATAGAAAGAGGTGAACGACTGCCCGTCATACACGTTTAGCCCGTATGAGGTTCCTATCCACATGCGGCCATCGAAGTTTTGAACGAAGGTTTTCACCTCGTCGGATGACAGAATGGCCGATGTCTCCATTCTTCCATCCAGAGCTACCAGTTTGTTTTCTTTTGTACATGATGCCAGAAGCACTGCAAGTGTGCACAAAATAGAGTACAGTATCTTTCTCATCGGTTATTAGTTTGTCGTCCCAAAGATACATATAAAAAGGCAATAAACAAATGTTTTTTTGATGAAAATCGCTATTTTTTAGTGAAAAACTATATGCATTTTATTGATTCATCCCATATCGAATAATGAAAAACGACAGAAATTATTGATTTTTACATCTACTTTTGCAGCGTCAAAACCTAACATCGGTTAAAATACAAAAACCTAAATATGAAGAAAAAGTTATTACCAAGCAATCTGTTCAATAGAACCGTTTCTAAAGCAGTAATGATGTTATTGCTTATCACACAGTCTGCCTTTACAGTTGAGGCTGCAACAAATGAATCCATCAAGTTGGCAACTCCCGTTCTCAAAGTAACCGGAGGCAAAATATCCGGATGCTCTGGTGAAGACTCACACGTTCTTATATATAAGGGTATTCCTTATGCTGCTGCTCCTATAGGTGACCTGAGATGGAAACGTCCCCAGCCAGTTAAGGCATGGCAGGGAACACGTCTTTGTAACACATTTTCCGCAATGGCCTTCCAACGCGAACGTGACATGAAGTCATTTTATGGCAAGGAGTTTCATGATCCACAGAGTGAGCCTCAGCGCAGTGAGGACTGTCTCTACCTTAATGTATGGACTCCGAGAAGTGCTGCAGGCAACACCAAGGCCAAACTTCCTGTTGTGATGTGGATTCACGGCGGTGCATATATGAGCGGGTTCGGCTTCGAGAAGGAAATGGACGGCGAAGCATGGGCCAAGCGTGGCGTTATTCTCGTAACAATCAACTACCGACTGAACGTTTTCGGCTTTCTTGCTCACCCTGCCCTCTCTGCAGAAAACGAAGAAGGGTTGTCGGGCAACTATGGCTTATACGACCAGATTGCTGCTCTAAAGTGGATTGTCAGCAATATTGCTCAGTTTGGCGGGGACCCGAAAAACATCACTGTTGCCGGTCAGAGTGCCGGAGCAGGGAGCGTGAAGAATCTTGTTACCAGTCCGCTTTGCAAGGGACTCATCAGCAAGGCCATCATCCAGAGTGGCGGTGGCTTGGGAGAGTTCATCTCTACAGAGGCAAATAAAGACAAGCTTGAGGCCCTTGGCATGCAGATGATGGATCAGCTTCAGGCTCATACCGCTAAAGAGATGCGTGCATTAAGTGCAGAAAAAGTGCTGGGAGCACTCATGCCGTTCATGCGTCAGGCAAAGGCCGGACTCTTTACTGCACCTTATATTGACGGTGTAGCCCTGACAGAAGACTTCACATCTGCCGTAAAGGACAACTCTATTGCCGATATACCTTATCTTATAGGTAGCAATGCCAATGACATAATGCCGATGGATAAGGCTATAACAGACTTTGCCGCGGCTCGTGACTCGCTCTCCAAACGTCCTGTTTACGTTTATCATTTCGACAGAGCTCTTCCCGGTGACACCGCAGGAGCCTTTCATTCAGCAGAGATGTGGTATACCTTCCACACGCTGAAGCGCAGTTGGCGTCCGTTTACCCAGGCTGACTATGAGCTTTCCGACCGTATGGTAACCTATTGGACCAACTTCATCAAGTACGGAAGTCCTGACGGTGACCAAACATGGAAGCCTTGCACTCGTAAGAATCCTTATATAGAAGTTCTTCAGATAAAGAAATAATACCTATCCTAACTACATATTATTCATAGCAACTATAATTATCAACAATAACTAATTTTCTATCATAACGATGAACATCAAGAAACAAAGCACCATCACCGTATCACTACTGTGCGGAATGCTCTTGAGCTCCACAGCCTTATCTGCTCAGGAGGTTATCAAGAAAGACAGTGTGGCCAACGACAAAGAGGTGAAAAACCGTAACGTCATGCTCAATGCTTCCAGTGCCGACCAACCACGTGAGATCAGTATCGGTCTGCCTGCAGCCACCACAGGTGCAACCATCTTCGAGGATGGTCTGCCCGTATCCTACAATCCTTGGCCAGACATTCCTTACCTTAGCTGGACAGGTGGCAACGGCTACTCCCGTATCCGTGTGATGAGCCTTGGTGAGGCAGCCATTCAGTACGGTGGTATAGCCTATGCGGTGAACAGCTTCACTGCCGATGCAGGAAAGCAGCTCGGTGGTAAGTTAACTTATCAGCTAAACAACTACGGTCGTCAGGTATTCGACGGAGTCGTTTCCGGACCTCTGGGCAAAGGTTGGGGACTGATGGTCAACACCCGCCAGATTTGGGACCCTGGAACATCCAAGATTACGGCTGCAAGTTTGCAGAGCAGAGTTCAAGCATATCGCTTCAAGCTTTCCAAGAGTTTCGCAAAAGGCCGTGGAAATATGAGTCTCCTCTATCAGTTTACCAGCAACACCAGCAACACTTCAACAGCATCTCCGTTCATATTTGTAGGTGACGGAAGCGTGAAGAAATATAATGGCATAGACTTTGGCACTGATCCTTATTTTCCTCAGGAAGCCAACACCATATCTTATCGTGATGATGAGACCGGAAAGATTATTACCAAGAGTTGGAGGGACGGCGGTACCACAAGGAATAACCAGATAACCTACAACTTTAATTACCGCTTCCGTAACGGCATGAAATTCGACTTTACGAGCCGTGCCAAGTTCGGAAACGTTAACACAGCCTTAAGCCAGGCCACTGGAATATCGAAGAACTCCGGCCGCTATTTCTACGCCGACGGAACCCCATATACCGGCGATTATGTTCAGAACCGTTATCTCATGGTCGTGCCAGGATTTGAGCGTACATGGTTTAATACCGCCATGCTCTCGGGTAAGAGCAAGAAAGCTGCGCATAACTGGCGCATAGGACTCAATATCTGGTACAACCGTGCGGGAACTGACCAGGCTAGCACCAACTCTGCGCATGAGGTAGCCAAGGACCCACATCTTTTATACGTAAAAGATTCTAATGGTCTGCTGCAGTCGGCCACCGGTCTGAATGCCTACGGCGGTGCTTATTATGACACTCATGACAGCAAGTTCGCCCTCATTCTTAGTGATGACTGGAAAGTAAATAAGCGGCTTAACCTTAATGCTGGTGTTCGTTTGGAGTACAACACCTATGCTGGTAAGAGTGCTACAACTATGGACGGCAAGGAGAATCCTCGTATCAACAACTGGTGGGTGGGAGCAAACCCCAACGGCGGCATCACCCATTTCCATGGCGACTGGCTGAATCCCTCAGCTACATTCAATTTCCGATATTCCATTCTTAAAGGATTCGGTCTTACCGGAGAGTATGTTTTTGTAATGCAGCGCACCGTTCCAAAGGACTATTCTGGCGAGGCTATGCCAAGAATGAAACCAGTTGACATCAATGCAGCCCACGGAGGTATCTTCTGGAATAACAAGTGGATTTCTCTTACATCTCAGCTTTCCTTTGTTAGCAGTACTAACTATAAGACTCGCAGCAGCTTCTATCATCAGCTTCAGAACGACGCAACCGATGGCTCCGGCCTGCTTAAAGGCGATGAGCAGTCGGTTACCATCACCACCAACTACGATGTTCGCACCATCGGTTGGACTACCGATTTCGTACTTACCCCATTCCGAGGATTTGCCCTTCACGGACTTCTCACTCTGCAGAAGCCTACTTACCAGAACCTCGATATCAGCGCTACCTTTGCTGATGGTGTAACCGATCACGCCGATGTAAGCGGTAAAGTTGTAACAGCAATGTCAAAAGTGCTCATTGAGCTCGATCCGAGCTACAACTATAAAAAGTGGTCTGTTGGTCTCAACTTCCGCTATTTTGGCAAGCAGTACATCAACAAGACCAACACGCTTTACTTTAATGGTCATTGGGAAACCTTTGGTAATATCCGTTATCAGCTTAACAAGAAAATCAACTTTGCCCTCAACGTGGTTAACTTCCTCAACCAGAACGGAGCCAGCGGTAGCATAAGTTCAGCAGATCTTGTCACCGATCCGTCGAAGTATAAGAACTATCTTATGGCAGGCTCCTACATCCGCCCCTTTGAAGTAAGTCTTTCCACAACCATTAATTTCTAAAAATAAGCAACAAGATGAAAAGAAAAAACATATTGTTAGGTTTCGCCCTGCTCTTCGGCGCAGCCCTGCCTTTTACAGCTAGTGCTAAAGATGTAACTAGCATCAACCAGGGATGGGGCTTCAAACAGGTCGCCCTCATTCCTTGGGGAGTATATCCCAATATCCGCATCCAGAAATGTGACACTGTTGTCAACCTTCCTAACACTTGGAACGAAAAGGATTTCATGTCAGACAAAGGCTTCCGCAAGGGCGAAGGCTCTTATGAAAAGAAGATAATGATTCCAGAATCCGACAAGGGTCGCCGCATCTTCATTCATTTTGAAGGTGTAAGCCAGATTGCCAACGTGTTCTGTAACTATAAGAAGGTAGGTGAACACCGCAATGCCTTCACCGCTTTCACCGTGGAGATAACCAATCAGGTGGAATATGGCAAGGAGAACAAGATTACCGTGATTTGCGACAACAACCACCAGCTTGACATTGCCCCCATTGCTGGCGACTTCAATATCTACGGCGGCATCTATCGTGATGTGTGGTTGGAGAAGTCGGCTGAGAGTGCCTGCATATCGCCTCTCTTCTACGGTAGTAACGGCGTCATCCTGCATCAGAAGTCGGCCGATGCCAATCAGGCACGCCTTCAGGCTGAGGTTCACCTCTCTACGACAACCGACTATAAAGGCTGTACTGTAGAACTGCAGATAACCGATGCCACAGGAAAGGTTGTCGCATCGCAGCAGACTCCGAACATCTATAACGACAAGTGTGTGATGAATATCGAAGTTCAACATCCTCATCTTTGGCAAGGCACCGCCGATCCCTACCTATATAATGTTGTAGCAGTGCTCAAACGTAACGGTAAGGAGATCGACCGCGTTGAGGATCAGACGGGATTTCGCAGCTATTACATTGATGCCGACAAAGGCTTCTTCCTCAATGGCAAGCATCTCAAGCTTCACGGAGTATCACGTCATCAGGATTGGGCCGGCGTGGCTACCGCACTCACAACGAAGGAGCACGACACCGACCTGAACCTTATTCAGGATATGGGTGCCAATGCCATCCGCATGGCCCATTATCCTCAGGCCCAGTACATGCTTCAGCAAGCTGACAAGCGCGGTTTTGTTGTTTGGGAAGAGATACCATTCGTAAGCAATTACATCCCTTCAGAGTCGTTCGACAATAATCTCCGCGAAGATCTCCGTGAGATGATTTATCAGAACATTAACCACCCCTCAGTGTGCTTCTGGGGAATCTTCAATGAGGTAAGCGGCGGACAGAACAAGATTGCTGCCGAGCTCAACGACATGGTTCATCAGATAGATCCCTCTCGTGTTAGCACATCGGCTACATGCTTTGAGGGCGACTTCAACTTCATATCCGATGTGCTTGGCTGGAACAGATACTTTGGCTGGTATAATGGCAAGGACACCGATCTTGGCCCGTTCCTCGACGAATGGCACAAGGCACATCCTTACACAAAGATTGGCATATCTGAGTATGGCGCAGGCTCCGGACTCACACAGCATGTTGCTATAGCCCACACCGGTGGTGGTCATAAGATGACGATGGGACGCTTCCATCCCATGGAGAATCAGACGGCCGTGCACCACAATGCCCTTCTCGACATTCAGAAGCGCGACTTCGTATGGGGCTCCTTCATTTGGAACATGTTCGACTTTGGTTCTTCTATGCGCACCGAGGGCGAGTTCAACAACCTCAACGATAAAGGTCTTGTGAGCCACGACCGCAAAGTGAAGAAAGATGCTTTCTATTTCTATCGTGCCAATTGGAACCAGACCAGTCCTACCACTTTCCTCTGCTCAAAGGGCTACACCGACCGTAAGGAAGATGTTACCGACATCATTGGTTTCGTGAGCGATGGCAGTGCCACCCTCTATCTGAACGGAAAGAAAATAGGTACACAGAAAGCCGATGAGGTGCACACCGTAAGCTGGAAGAACGTCCGTCTTCAGAAAGGCAAGAACGAGGTGGTTCTCAAGTCGGCCCACGGGCAAGACAGAGCTACTTGGAATGTAAATCTATAGAATTCGCTTCTTCGTTTTTAGATAGATGACAGGTTTATAGGAAGACAGGGGGCATGAATATGCTGCCTGCCTTCCAACAACTTTTCAAGAAAACATCATAAAGATAACAATTAAAAAATATACAATGGAAAGAACATGGAGATGGTTTGGCAAGAACGATAAGATAACTCTTGCACAGCTAAGACAAATAGGCGTCGAGGGCATCGTAACAGCCCTTCATGACGTGCCGCTAGGCGAAGTGTGGACAAGGGCGAAGATACACGAGCTGCGTGAGTATATCGAGAGCTACGGCATGAGTTGGAGCGTTGTGGAGAGCCTGCCGGTAGTAGAAACCATTAAATACGGTGGTCCCGACAGAGATTATCAGATAGAGGTGTATAAGGAGTCGCTGCGCAATCTGGCCGCTGAGGGCATCCATTGCATCTGTTACAATTTCATGCCGGTGCTCGACTGGGCACGTACCGACCTTCTGCACAAGAATCCCAACGGATCAACCAACCTTTACTTCAACTACGCTGAGTTTGCTTATTTCGACATTTACATCCTCAAGCGCAAAGGAGCACGTGAGGAATGGGCTGCCTTCAAATTCCCGGAGGGGTGGGGCGTAGGCCGCGACGTCCTCGCAGAGTGTGATAAGCTGGCTGAGACCATGACCCCTGAGAAGGACCATCAGCTGGTGGAGAACATCGTCATAAAGACGCAGGGCTTCGTTTCCGGCAACTTCAGTGAGAACGACGAAGCACCCGTTGAGAAGTTCCGCGAGTTTCTTAACCTTTACAAAGGAATAGATAAGGCCAGGCTGCGCGCCAACATGAAGTACTTTCTTGAGGCTATCATGCCCGTTTGCGATGAGTGCGACATGAATATGTGCGTACACCCCGACGATCCTCCTATCGAGATTCTCGGACTTCCCCGCATCGTGCGCACGGAAGAGGATATACAATGGTTGCTCGATGCTGTGCCCAACAAGCATAACGGATTAACATTCTGTGCCGGATCGCTCAGCGCCGGTGCATATAATCATGTAGTAGAAATGGCAAGCAAGTTTGCTTCACGTACCCACTTTGTACATCTGCGCAGCTGTCATATCTTTCCCAACGGCGACTTCACAGAGGCTTCGCACCTTGGTGGCCGCGCCGATATTATAGAACTGTGCCGCATCTTCGAGAAGGTTAATCCTCAACTGCCTATGCGCGTGGATCATGGCATGACCTTCACCGACAAGCCGGGCGGCATCATGGATGAGTCAAATCACGGACACAACGCAGGCTACACCCTCTTGGGCCGCATGTTCGCCATGGGACAGGTGCAGGGAATACTTGCCACCGTAGACCGCGAACTGGGTATCGAATACAAGCAGCCGGGATTCTTCGACTAATTGCCATCATAAAAACAAGAAACATCATGAAACTACTGGATATATTAAACAACGGCTATAGCTCGTCTGAATGGGAGGCCAAGGGCTACGACCTCCCAAAATATGATATAAAAACACTGAGAAAGAAAACCTTCGAACACCCCACATGGGTACACTTCGGCGGTGGCAACATCTTCCGTGCCTTCCCGGCCTCGCTTCTCAACGACTTGCTTAATACAGGCAAGTATGACCGGGGCGTCATCGTTGCCGAAACCTTCGACTATGAGGTTATAGACAAGGCTTACCGCCCCTTTGACAATCTTTCTTTGCTCGTCAGTCTGAAGGCCGATGGGAGTGTCGATAAGAAAGTCATCGCCAGTGTCACGGAATCGCTGAAGGCTGACCCACAGTTTGACGACTGGAACAGACTCATTCAGATTTTTCGCAATCCCTCGCTACAGATGGTTTCCTTTACCATCACCGAGAAAGGCTATTCATACAACGATGCCGACCTCAATCGTGGCCTCTCACCAGTCTTCGCGTTGGGAAAGGTCACGGCTCTGCTCTATGAGCGCTTCAAGGCAGGACAGCTGCCCCTCACCGTTCAGTCTATGGACAACTGCTCTCACAATGGCAGCAAGGTGCAGGCCGGTGTCTTTGCATACGCCGAGCGGTGGGTTAGGGACGGACTTGTGCCGCAGGATTTTCTCGACTATATAAAGGATGAAACGAAGATAACCTTCCCATGGTCGATGATCGACAAGATTACGCCACGTCCGCACGAAAAGGTGAAGGAGCTCTTGGCACAGGATGGTTTTGAGGACAACAACTATATAGAAACGAGCCGCCACACCTTCACCGCGCCGTTCGTCAACTCTGAAGAAACACAGTATCTTGTCGTAGAAGACCATTATACCAACGGTCGTCCTCCTCTCAACTTGGGTGGAGTTATCTATACCTCAAGGGAGATAGTAGATAAGGTAGAGACTATGAAGGTTACCACTTGTCTCAATCCGCTTCACACTGCCATGGCTATCTTCGGCTGTCTGCTGGGCTATGATCTCATCTCGGCTGAGATTGCCGATAGCGACATCCGTGCCTTGGTACAGAAAACGGGATATATTGAGGCGATGCCAGTGGTGACCGACCCCGGAATTCTCAATCCTTACGAGTTCATTGGGGCTTTCATCAACAAGCGATTACCTAATCCGTTCATGCCCGACACTCCTCAGCGCATAGCCATGGACACCAGTCAGAAGCTTGCCATACGCTTTGGTGAGACCATTAAGAATTACCTCTCTCGCGGTCTCGACACAGGTAATCTCGTGCTCATTCCACTCATTCTGGCTGCTTATGCCCGCTATCTGAAGGGCATTCAGGACGACGGCACTCCTTTTGAACCTTCACCCGATCCGCTTTTGAAGGAGCTTCAGAACATTGTGGCTCCACTGACTATCGGCAAGCCCGACCAAGATTTCAGTTGTCTTGAGAAACTTTATAGACGCAAGGATGTTTTCGGACTGGATCTCTACGAGGCCGGGTTCGGCAACCGTATAGAACACATGGTCAGAGAACTCTTCAAAGGCGATGGCTCTGTCAGGGCAACGCTACATAAGTATGTCACCGAGAGGTGAATGCCGTCTTGAGTCCTTAAGCTATCGTACATGGCTGTTCTCGGCATGTGGAAAATATGATGGCGCTTGATGGGCAGCTGAGCGATGGGCGCAATAAAGCCGCAGGGCTGAATCTTCGACCTGGTTCTAGCGTTCAATAAGTCTAATTTGAAGTGACTGCTTTTGTGGTTTGGTTTTTTAGGGTTAATTTTAGGCAAAGCTTTCCGTAACTTGAAAGCTTTGCCTATCTAAATGCTTATTAGCGCAACTTCTTGTATCGGTGGTTCACCTATGCCGATCAGTCGGTTACCTTTCCTTTGGTCACTGCATATTTGCCGCCACCTGTGAGGCAGAGAACGGCGGCTCCCAGCAGATAGAGCATGGGCAGCTCTATAGCCCAGCCTCCCGTTGTCGGGTCTACAGTAAAGAGCACGGGCAGATGAGCCATAAGGATTGCTACTGCCATGTTGCCCACCATGATGACAGAGGCTACCCTCGTCCAGGCGCCAATGACGATCAAAATGGAGGCTAAGAGCTCAGCAGCCAGTGAGAAGTATGCTATAAAGCCTGGAAGTCCCATGCCGGCCAGCATACCTTGAATGCCTGCCACGCCATAGATGAGTTTGTGTACACCGTGAAACAACATCAAACCGCCTACTGTGAGACGGAGCAACAACAACCCTAAGTCGTTGTTGCGAAATAAGTCTTTGTTCATATTCTTAATCATAAAAAGTATATTATCTCACCATCCTTGATGGTGCATATATGGGAACTGTTGCTCCCGATGGGCACAAAATTACGATAAAGTTCATAGAAGAAGTTTCTTCTTGCACTTAATAAATGCAAAAATAAGATGCTATCTTGATATAGCAAACATAGAACAACTATAATCACCGCCCCAAAAGAGGTGTGCAGCGGCTTGGCTTTAGCCTTTTCCATGCACAAGTGTGGCACAGATGAGACGGCAGCAAAGTGCAACTCATTACTCGCCTCCTTAGCAAAGGGGCAGGAGAAAGCTCCCTCACAGCAGTTGTCAAGTGTGCAAAATTGTTATCTCAACCTCTTCTTCACAACCTTTGGGTAGGCAAAAATAGCAAGTGCATAGCCGATATAAAATGAACTTATTAAATGGGGCGGTACTAGGAAACGAGGGTTAGTTATATGAATATGCGTACGTCGGATTCGCGTTATTTAAAACCAAACAGATGCTCTGTACGCGTATACAGTGGATGACAATTTGATAGTTAAAGAGTCCACAATAATCAGTAGAAACTACAATCCAATACTGTTTCGCTGAACATGTATTGGATTGTCTTTAAAACTTACTGTTTTTCCAAATGAGTTTATACTAATATAACTAATAATGTCTTTCTTGTATCTGTCCTCACGGACTTTATGTCTGGAAATTTGGTTATGTGTATGTGATTACTGGATAATGACAGGAGTGGAATCCTTGCTGGAATAAGTGATGTCCTGCGGCTTTTGCCCGTTGACTTTTACATCCAGCATCATGATAGAACTGCAACCGTCTAGGTTTGCTGTCGGATCGGTGGCTGTGATGCAGGCGTCTTTAAGGACGAAGCCCTGTACGTCGCGCATCTTCATCAACTGCTGGCAATTGGCTTTGACACCATTGAAGAGGACATTGCGCAGTGGACGCTCAGGCAGCCCAAGAGCAAATACCAGTTGACGGCAGTTTTCTATAATGACATTGTTGATGCAAATGGTGTTGAAATCGGGTGTAAAACGGTTTATGGCAGGAGCATTTTTGTTATCAGGATACCGGCGCGCCAATTCGCCACCCCATTTTATACTGCCCAGCATGTCGCAGTAGAATGCGTAGTCTTTCACGTTTGCACGTACGCGCTCCACCACCAGATTCTCCACGCCTCCTCCTCTGGTCCTTAATGTCTTCACGCGGAAAGCCTGATCTGTACCGTCGAACACACAATCACTGCAATAAACATTCTTCACTCCTGCTGCCAGTTCCGTGCCGCACACAATTCCCCCAGCGCCACGAAGTGCCAGACAGTTACGGACCACGACGTTTTCTGTAGGGATGTTAACTCGCAGGCCATCGCCATTGCGACCACTTTTCATGGTGTAACAGTCGTCTTGGCAATCGAGTGAGCAATATTCAACCAGTACATTTTTCGATGACTCTATATCGATGCCGTCGGTTCGTCCATGGCCAAAACTATTGACAGTTACACCACGGATGATGACATTCTCGCAGTATTGTGGCACTATGTTCCAGTAAAGTCCATGATCTATGGTTATTCCTTCGATGTACACGTTTTTGCACCGGATGGGGGCTATCGACTTGGGCAGAAACACCTCGCCATTGTGGTGTTGGCCGTCGAATATGCGCTGTTCCACCGGGATATCGGGTGTGATGATATTCTCAATATTCAGGGCTTTCTCTTTGTTGTTCTGGTATATTTCGCAGTCTGTCGATGGCCCTATTATTCGTCCATGGCCTGTAACGGCAATGTTTTCAGCCCCGTTGGCGTAGATAAATGCCCCTAATGAAAGGAGTTCTATCCCCTCATCGCGGGTGAACACTACGGGCAGATAGTCTTTGATTTGTCCGCTAAACTGTAGTTCGGCACCGTCGGCCAAGTGCAGGTCGATATTCGACTTTAGTTCGATGCGGCCAGAATGCCAGCGACCAGCGGGAATGATGACCTGCCCGCCACCTTGCTTCGACATTTTGTCGATAGCAGTCTGAATGGCTTTGGTCGACATTCCCTCCTTTTTCATTCTTACAACAATCTTCTTACCTTTGATGACTGGGCGCGAGAGTTGCGGCATTGGGAAAGGTGCCGTAATGGGAGCAATCTCATCGGTCATGGCCTGTGGCCCTACGTCTTGACGTGTCGGCACGTCGTAATCCTCCAGTCTCCACTCGTCTTTCCAGACCAGTGTCGGGTTACCTTTGCTGGCGAAAGTGATTGGCAGAAACACGTAGGTTGCCTCGTCGGTGGTGTCCCATTTGTTGCGTTTCACGTTTGTCTTATCCTTGACCTGCGGTGTGGTGAAATCGCGGTCGAACGGTTTATGATTCTGATAGGCAGCTTCTTTGTTCTTGAAAATGCGTTTGGGGACGTCAGTGCCATATAGTTGGGGTAGCCAGCGGTCGGCGAGTGCTACATAGAGGTTCTTGCCGGGTATTTTGATGACGCTCGTAATTTGTGACCCAAAAGTGTCCTCAAACTTATCATCAATGCAAGGGTCGCCCAAGTCGGTATATTTCCCATGATAGTCATCAAATACGGCTACTTTTGAAGAATTAGGAACATAGCCTGTAGTACCAGAAGTGAACATGTAGTGACGTCCACGCCACACGAAATGGCTGGGAGCCTCGCGTGTGAACGGGGGACGCAAGCCCACAAAATGCTCCGAGAAATGGCCGTTGGTACCCAGAAAGTCGTCGGTCAGTTCTGCACAGATCATTTCCCAGTGCGGACGTTCAAACCAAACGTAGCCCTTGCCCGTATGCGGGTCGCAGTACATGTCGAAGTCGCCCACACCGAATCCCTCTGGTTTCAGGCTCTTAACGTATTTGTATGGCCCTTCAAAATTATCAGCCTGCAAGATGACAAAATAGCCATCTGTATCCATCGACTTGATCCAGCACACCCATTTCTTTGTTTTCTTATTATATAATATGTGAGGGCGATCCAAAGTCTGGCTGTAGTGCAAAGGTGACTTGATGTTGTTTGTGTCGGGTGGTATGATGAGCCCTAGGTCTTCCCAGTTGTAAAAGTCCTTCGACCGGTAGGCACGTATGCCCCATGTCCAGACGTTTGAGTTCAGATGCGTATGCTCCTTGTTTTCACCATACCAATAGTAGGTGCCATCCTTTTCAAAAATCTGAAACCCATGTGCTTGGATGGGCTTTCCTTCGGTGTCAAGCCATTTCTGGCCGGGGCGGATGCTGCTGTAGCGTTGCGCCACGGTGGTTGTAGCGAAGAGCATCATCAAGGCGATGCCACTCAGTTTTATCAGGGCTCTTTTCATATTCTTTTTTATTATGATGATAGTGATTTGTTTGCAAAATTAGCAAAATTATCTGTTACTTAGATTCGATTTGAGGTATTTTTGTACAAAAAAATTAGAATTGTGCACATATTTTCCCCTTTTGTTGCCGGGGGTCCGTATCTCTTCAAGCCCTATATTCTCCCCTAGGGTCTTTTCAGGCAAATAATGAACGAACATTATGCCATCGTCTGTCACGTCAATGTTATCCATTGTCAATCGTTTGAATTCACTGATACGACAACCGAAGGCACATTGGAGAACAAAAGCATTCTTTGTTTCCTGTAACGACTCGGGAACATCAGCATCCCTTACTTTCAGAAATTCATCCTGCAACAGGAATTCAGGCGGGTCATAGGATTCACGCATCATTATCCGTTTCTTATTCCGCCCTAGATAGGTAAATGGTGAGACACTTAATTCTCCCTTTTCTATCAGCTCATTGAAGAAGGCTTGAATCTTCTTCATCTTAGTAGCGACAATATTCTGGTCACGACGTTCAGAAGGAATATTCCTGGCCTTTACCATGTCATACAGACTCTTATGTTTATCCACGTACTTATATTCATCAAACAAGAACTGACGGAAATCCATCAGGTCGTCAGCATCAAATTCCGATGGAGTGACTTTCAGCTTGTGTCGTATTGTCAGAAATCTGGTCAACTTGCCTAACGACACCTTATAGTGTCTCTTTCTACCCTCACCAAAATTGCTGTCACGCAAACCATCATCTATATACTTTGAAAAACTGTCTATCAACGGCATCTCAGTCAAAGCTTTCACATCCTTCTGGGGATGCAGAATAAAGGATATAGCCTTCTCAAAATCATCCGCGGTTATTTGGTTTTTGTCTTTTACTTCGCACAACTGTCGGTAGGCTGACTCAATCGCATCTATTTACGTATCAATATCAAGTTTCAGTTGTTTGTTATAGATACTCACACGAGACTTTTGCTCACCTGCATCCGTAAACTTATCAAGGTCTTTAAGGTCTGCATCGATTTCACTTTTGTGATACAGGTCAGCACCTCTGTCAACGCGTAAACGGAGCCGAAGCCGGATAGAGCCTTCCTTTTTGGTTTTTCTCTTACTATTGTTAATCCTTTCATTTATGTTATTCTATTAAGGTGTATTTATTATGTGGCGCAAAGATAGTATTTTTGCACCACCAAACCAAAATTCTGCACCACATTTATGAAATGTTTTAATATTATTAAATTTATAAGTTGTTGATTTAAAGTACATAACATTTCAGTAATAATTCATATTTTTCAAAATTTGAATCCCAGCTTAATCACTTAAAGGGCATCTGATAAGGGTGCCTTTTTGTTTTTCTCATAAGAAATGCTTACCTTTGCAAGGTAAAAGACAAACTAAAAACCAAATCATGAACAGATTATTTGCTTTATTGTCGATGCTCTTCGTAACATCTTTGTTGTCTGCACGCACTGCCGACTCTCTCGTTTTTCACCTTTGGCCTAATGGTGCACCTGAAAGTAATGGCCTGGCGGGGCCTGAGGTGCAGCCTGACGGTGGTAGGGTAACTAATGTAACAGATGCCACACTAACCGTATATCCCGGCTTTTATCCCAATGGCATAGCTATTATCGCCTGTCCGGGGGGAGGCTACGTGAGGCTGGCGATGAGCCATGAAGGTTATGACATGGCGGAGTGGATGAACAAGATGGGCATAACGTTTGCCGTACTGAAATATCGTATGCCTAACGGTCATGCCGGTGTGCCATTGGCCGATGCTATGCAGGCCATGCGCATCATGAGGCAACATGCTGCTGAGTGGGGCGTGACGCGCATCGGCATCATGGGAGCTTCGGCAGGTGGACACTTGGCCTCAACTCTTGCTACACATTATACGGCAGATACCAAGCCCGACTTTCAGGTGTTGCTATATCCCGTAACCGATATGCAGTGTCATCATGGCAGCACACAACAGCTGCTGGGCGATCATCCATCGCAAGAACTTTTGCGTTTATATGATAATGCAGCCCATGTAGATTCGCTCACTCCCCCTGCTTTCATCGTTATGAGTGGCGACGACCATGTGGTTGGCTTAAAGTCTCCGCTGGCATATTATTCGGCCTTGGTAGACCATGGCGTGCCGGCCGAACTGCATATCTACCCCGATGGAGGCCACGGATGGGGATTTAAAAACGATTTTAAGTGGAAACAAGACTGGACAACCGAACTGGCTGATTGGCTTCGTCAGTTGGGTACTAAGCGAGGCAACAAAGGCGAAACAGATGTGCAACGTATGAGCTGGAGACGTGTGTCGCGTTTCATGCCGGAAAGCTTCTATGCATCAAAGGAGGCTCAGGACATAGCCACACGCATCATCTATTATCAGGCACCATCGGGTGGATGGGCCAAAAACATTAATTACCACTTCAACTATACACCCGAACAGATGGCAGAGCTAAAGAAAAGCCTGAACGGACCAACCATTGATAACGAGTCTACTACACAAGAGATGAAATTTCTTGCGCATGTCTACCGTTATAAAGCACAGTCCAACTGGCGCAAAGCATTCATTCATGCAGTTGAATATCTGCTCAACGCGCAGTATGCCAATGGGGGTTGGCCACAATACTGGCCTAAGAAGAATATTGACAATGGCTTAGACTATTCCACACATATCACATATAATGACAATGCCATGGTGAATGTGATGGATGTGCTTAAGGCTATTGCAGAAAACAACGCTTTCTATGCACCGCTGAAGTTGGACAAGAAGCTACGTGAGCGGTGCCAAGCAGCTTTCGACAAGGGTGTAGAATGCATCCTCAATACGCAAATCATAGTAGACGGCAAGCCCACAGTGTGGTGTGCCCAGCACGACGAACAGACATTGCAGCCCGCCTCTGCCAGAGCTTACGAGCTGCCTTCGTTTAGCGGGGCTGAGTCGGTTGGCATCGTTCAGTTGCTTATGAATATTGATCATCCTTCACAGCGTGTCATTGATGCCGTAAAAGGTGCTGTGGCATTCTTCCGTTCGCATGAGATAAGGAATATTGCTACAGAGCATTTTCGCAACGCACAAGGCATGAATGATATGCGTGTTGTGCCCTCAGAAGGCAATATTCTTTGGGCCCGTTTCTATGACCTCAGCACACAGAAGCCTTTCTTCTGCGGTCGCGACGGTGTGAAGCATAGTAGCGTTTATGACATAGAGCGTGAGCGCCGCGCGGGTTATGGATGGTATACCAATGCACCTGCAGCTGTGTTGAAGGCTTATCCGGCATGGCTTAAGAAAGTTGGAACGGCAGAGTAGTGGCGTCTGGACCGGGCTTACATCAGGTCTTGGTAGGCCTGGTCCATTTCTTGCGTAAGCAGTTCAAAATATTCTGGCTTTCCACATGCTTTTAGGTAGACGCCTTCGAGGCCCAACTTATCGGCATCTTGCCATGGGTCGTCGAACATTTGGTGCGTGAGGGCCGTCATGCCGTTTACCATCAGTCTCAGTACAGTAGTCTGTCTGAAGTGCTGCTTGTCAGGATTGGCGGTCTTGATGCCGTGCGCATAGCTCTGCATCACGGTTCTCACAACGCCCCTTATGGCCTTGTCTGGCTTCAGAAGTTGCGTGTCATTGGTGAGTTTCAGTCCGCTGAGGTGTGTTGAAACGCTCATCAGACGTCCTTCAAGCAACGATGTAAGTTGCCTTTGATACTCATGCGTGAGTATCTGGAAGTTTTCGCGTATTCGGCACGCATAACGCAGGAGCACCTTAACGGGCGTGTCTTTGCTGAAGTGGTGCAGCCTCATTCCTTCAACAGCCTGGTCATAATTATCAAACGTTATGGCCATGAGCAATGGCATCATTACATGGGTGAAGTGTTGTGCAGTGTGCTCATACTGTGCGGCAACTAATTGCTTCACCATTCGTCGGTCAGCCTGTTTGTAACTGTCAGGATAAGTGCCTTCGGTAAGTCCGGTAAAAAAGCCGTCGAAGAAGGCTCGCGTCATGGCTGCTATGGCTTTCTGTTGGTTCATCTGTTCATTCATAGGCTGCCAAAGTTAGCTCATTATTTTCATTTACGCAAGTACTTTGTGCCATGTTTTTACTTTTTTCTCTCAGAAAGTTTGGTTGTTAGTGATATTTTTTATACTTTTGCACTGTCAAAACAAGAATAGGGGCGTAGCCCAGTTGGTTTAGAGCGCTGCAGTCACATTGCAGAGGTCATCGGTTCGAGCCCGATCGTCCCTACCTAAGAGCAGAAAGAAGCTGGAACATATTGTTCCGGCTTCTTTGTTTTAAGCAAAATCGGAGCAGTTATCAATGGAAACCGTATTTTTATGCCACTTCCTTCTTGAACAGTATATTAATTTTGTTACTGGTTCGTAAGCACTAATTGACATAGGTCAGCTTTTTTCTCTTTTACGAACAAATAACTATAAAACATCTTTAATTAAATGAGATTTTATGCTTATATTTGCAAAAACAAAAGAATCACATGGGGAAAAACAACAAATTTGTCATTGAATTAATCAGAAACTGCTTATTCACTTTATTTATAGCGGTATTGGTTTGTATAGCCGGGAGTTGCACAAAAGATGACTCTGACTATAACTCTAGATATGAGTTTATATCTACGAGCAGCGGCCCTATCAAGGTTAGGAAAGACACCCTTATCAATTTAAAGGTGGATTCTGTCATTCCTGACATCCCAAGCGATTTGGATTCTTATGT